>Ga0209809_1001629_pt1 | contig 17630 bp, 9 predicted proteins | sample YNPMSTMetaG_FD_186172 | JGI IMG/M metagenome (GOLD analysis project Ga0209809, IMG submission 186172) | Anoxygenic and chlorotrophic microbial mat microbial communities from Yellowstone National Park, USA - YNP MS-T MetaG (SPAdes) (version 2) ... | reverse complement strand
CAGCCGAACCCCATGGCACCCAGGCCGCCACTGGTAATGAATTGGCGCGGTTCCTTGTAACGGTAGAACTGGGCCGACCACATCTGATGCTGGCCGACACCAGTGGTGATGATGGCTTCTCCCCGCGTCAGTTCGTAGAGCGTCTCGATGACCATTTGGGGCAGGATCACCTCTCCTTCCATGCCGCGCAAATGATCGCGCATATGCTGCGATTGGAGCACTTCCTCGGTGATGCGATAGCGGAAGGGTGCCCGGGCCTTCCACTCCGCGATCTGGGCATGCCAAGCGGTGAACTTTTTCTGAATGGGCCGCTCCCGTAACATGGCGTTGAGGCGCCGCAGCGCATAGCGAATGTCGCTATGCACCGCCAGATGAGCGCGTTTGTTTTTATGATGTTCAGCCGCGTCAATGTCGATGTGCACGATGGTGCCGTGCTTACAGAATTCCTCGACCTTGCCAGTGACCCGATCGTCGAACCGCACCCCGAAGGCCAGCAGCAGATCGGCCCCGTCTTTGACCTTGACCATCGGTTCATTGGGACTCTTGCGGGGCCGATACTCTCCGTTGACGGCCCAGTTGGCATAGGCAGCTCCGTGCATGCCCAACCAGCGCAGGGACAGGGGATGATCTTCGGGAAATGCACCGATCCCCATCAGCGTCGTGGTTACGGGGATGCCGGTGTGTTCGACAAACTCGCGGAGTTCGGCAGCGGCATTGGCACTGATGATGCCGCCGCCCACATACAGCACCGGCCGCTCCGATTGTTCGATCAGACCGAGGATTTCGTGCAGTTCCAGATCCGACGCATGCGGCTCCGGGTTGTACCCCCGGAAACTGACTTCCGCCGGAAACACCGGCTGTGTGCGCGCCTGCTGCACGTTCTTGGGCAGATCGATCACCACCGGGCCAGGCCGACCGGTCTGGGCCAGGTAAAAGGCTTCCTTGACGACGCGAGCCAAGTCGTTGACATCCGTCACCAGATAACTGTGTTTCACGATCGGCAGCGTAATGCCGAACATGTCCGTTTCCTGAAAGGCGCTTTTACCGATCATGTGGGTACTGACCTGGCCCGTAATAGCCACCAGCGGCACCGAGTCCATGTAAGCGTCCGCAATGGCCGTGACCAGGTTGGTGGCCCCGGGACCACTGGTGGTCATCACCACGCCGGCGCGGCCCGTGGCCCGCGCATACCCTTCGGCGGCAAAACCGCCCCCTTGCTCGTGGCGCGGCAAGTACACTCGGATCTTCTTGGACCGGGTCAGAGCCTGGTGCACCTCCATGCTGGCTCCGCCCGGATAGGCAAAAATGGTGTCGACTCCCTCACGCTCCAGGGCTGCCACCAGAATCTCGCTGCCCGTCATCACGGGACCGATCTCGCCCCGGCGGGCGTGAGTTTTTTCCGTTTCGATCGCTTGACTGCTCATACGTGTCCATTTCGGTTGCCGGCCGGCGTCGTGGGACAAACAAAAAACCCACGACCGTTGCCAGCCGTGGGTTCTTGTCCAAACTACGCTCACGTTCGACAAGAGCCAACGGCGGCGTCGCCGCGAACGACGACCACCAGCAGGCCTACTTGTCGAACTTGCTGCAACATCGACCCAACTTTAGCGCCCGCACACTGGCCGGTCAAGCCCCGGTTTGATCGAAGCTGGCTGGCGACAGGGTTTGTGCATGGTTTAGTTACAAGCGGATTAAGGCGAGTTGGCGTTAAAGTGGAGCTGGCGTTTGATCTTGCCCCTCGTGAGCGGCTTGGGGTTGGACCCGCCGGCGACAGAGTGCCAGCAACGGTTCGGCCGGGACCGGATGCCATGACAACCCTCGCAATTGCAACTCGGTGTATGCGTGCTTGGAAGGTATTCCCCACCGGCTTGGCGTCACTTGGGACCACGGCCGGATAAAGCCTCGGCCGTGCCGGAGGGGCGGAGGGATTGGATTCCAAAGGTCCAGCCGGCGCCGGGGGCGAAGGCCACCGAGGAGGGCCTGCGGTTCCTTGGATCCCAAACAGCGGAGCGGGCGGCGGCTGAGAGCCGCGACGGTGGCCGCTGAGGGTTTGGGCGCTGAGCTTGTCCGGTGGTGGAAGCGCGAAGTGTTTGTCGGCATGGTAGGGTGCGCCGATGGCTTCGCCGAGGGCGTTTACCCGTTCAAAACTTGTCCTGGGGCCATGCTCGCTTCGGTCTTCGGTACCTGTAATGCGCCCGGACTCACCGAGCTTTGGGGAACGGCTCCTCTTCATGGGGGAGTGGTCAGCCGCGCCATTCGGAATTCAGGGTTGCACGAGCCCCGTGAGCCCTATAGATGCTTTTCTGTGCAATGGACGCCAGCCGAGCGTGGGATAGGACGGCGCCGAAGCCGGCGGCTTGACGGCTCTTTTGTTTTCTTTTGGAGGCTGTTTGTGCCAGCCCTCCTGTGCTTCCCACTGCCAGGGATTGGCTCAGAGGAAGACGCAAAGGCGAAAGGGACTGGCAGCGGGGTCGACCTCAATGTTCAGCTCGGTTACCACGGGATTGCGCGGGTAGGGACCTGGTTTCCGGTGCGCATTGACGTGAGGAACGCTGGGTCGTCGCTTCGAGGGGTCCTGGCGGTTGAGCCGGAAGTGTCCCGGGAAGATCTTGCCCGGACGGTGGTGCTGGAACTACCGCAGGGTACGAGGAAACGGCTCGAAACGGTCGCGTTTTGTCATGCGACCTACCAAAGCCGCTGGAGGATACGCCTGGACGCATTGGGCAAGCGAAACCACCCCGTGACCGCTGTGGAAGTTTCGACGCGAAAGGTCCTCAGCGTGGACACTCCCTGGGCGTTGGTTTTGGGAAGGCGCTTTCCTAGCCCGTTGGCCGGGCTTTCTCCGCCGGCGGAGTCGGATGCCCCGGTCTGGACCTCGATTCGGCCGGAGGACCTGCCCGACTCTCCTTTGTTGTGGGAGGCGATCGACGGTTTGTATCTGAGCAGTGCTCAGGCGGTCAACTTGACACCTTCCCAGGTGAGCGCCCTTGGAGCGTGGGTACACCGGGGCGGGCATTTGCTGGTGGGCCTTTCCGACGTCGCCGATCTGGACCACGCCCCGTGGCTAGGGGCGCTGTTACCCGTGGAGATCTCCCACATGGTGACCTTGACGGGGGCGGTGGCGGCTGTGACTTGGGCGCAACCCCAAACCGGCGTACGGACGGCCGAAGGACCGCCAGTGGTGCCGAGCGAGGATCAGGCGATTCAGCCGACGGTGGTTCCTCTTGGCCAAGGGTCCATCCGGGATGGAGAGGTCCGGGCCTGGTGGGGGGATCAACCCTTGGTGGTTACGAGTCGGCGGGGCAGTGGCCGTGTGACCTTGGTTCTGACTGATCTTGAGCGGCGACCGTGGTCAGATTGGGCGTTGCAGGGTGGACATTGGAGCGCCCTGTGGGAATGGTCTTCCAAGGCCCGGACTGCCCACCGTTCGTCGTCCACGGTCCAGGAGTGGTCCCGCCCCGAGGAAGAGATGCTTTTGGGCCTGCTCCAGACCGACCAGATCCGTTCTTTACCCTGGGGTTGGGTGTTGGCTTTGGTGGTGGTCTACGTGGTGTTGATCGGGCCGGTGGACTACCGGTGGACACGTCGGTCTCGCCGGCCCATCCTCACGTGGTTGCGGCTGCCGGTGTATGCGGTTTTGTTTGCCGGGGTGATTTATGGCATCGGCTACTGGCATCGGGCCGGCGTCAGCGAGTGGAACGAGCTGAACGTGGTGGACGTGGATTTGAGTGCGCCGAAGGCTCTGTGGCGCGGGTGGACTTTTGTGAGCTTGTATTCGCCAAGGACCGGGCTTTACCCGGTGAGAGCCGCACACGCGGCCGGTGGGTTACGCTCGGCGTGGGCTGAACGGGGTTGGGGATGGGACTGGAACCAGCGTTCGGTCGTCCAGCAGGTGGGCGCAGGGTGGGAAGGGGAACTTTATGTTCCCATCTGGACCAGTCGGAACTGGGTCTATGATTGGTATGCCGAGCTGGAAGTGCCGGTGGAGGTCCACGTCGAGGCGGCGTCGGATCACTGGACCGTGGAAATCCGCAACCGGCTGCCTCAGTCCCTGACTCAGGTGCATTTGGTGGTGGAATCGGCCGTGTTTCCGTTGCAGTCCGTGGGGCCTTTGCAGACCTTGCGAGAAACCACCGCCGGCCGGGCGGGCGAGGATCGCGACAATATGCTGGGGCGCGTAGAAAGTCGGTTGAACATGGCCCGCTTGCCAAGGGGCTGGCCGTCCGGTGGGAACAAGCAGCGTCCGCTCTGGTGCGAGGGAGCAACCGCGGTTTCGTTGGGCCTGCGGGCTGTCTCAGGAGGTGGCTCGGCTGATTCTCCCCTGCGCAGTCTGGGCGTCCCCCTGGCAAGTGCGCAGAGCTATGTGTGGTTGCTGGTCTGGGTAGAGGAGCATCGGCCACTGCCCATGACAGCCCAATTTCAACCCACGCGGCTTCGGTACGGCACCCTTTATCGCATTCGCGTGCCGGTATCGCTCGCGCCCATCCCGTCCCATGACACAGGAACAACCTCGTAACCTGGCCGTTGAGATCCGGGGGTTAACCCGCAGGTTTGGCACGGTCAATGCCCTGCTGGGTCTAGACCTGGACGTCTACGAAGGCGATCTGTTGGGCTTGGTGGGCTCCAACGGGGCGGGCAAGACCACCACCTTGCGGATTCTGGCAACGTTTCTATTGCCGACCTCAGGGACAGTGAAGGTTCTGGGCCACAACGTGGTCACGGAAGCCGAGGCCGTCCGGCGTTTGGTGGGTTACATGCCGGACTTCTTCGGGGTGTACAAGGACATGGAGGTGGAGGAGTACCTGGACTTTTTTGCGGCTTGTTACCGCATTCCGGCTGCGCGCCGCACGGGGATTGTCCAGGACGTGTTGGAGTTGGTGGGGTTGAGCGACAAACGCACGGCCCTGGTGGGCGCGCTGAGCCGCGGGATGCAGCAAAGGCTGGGCCTGGCTCGCGTGCTTATCCACCAGCCGCGCGTGCTACTGCTGGACGAGCCGGCTAGCGGTTTGGACCCTCGGGCGCGTCTGGAATTGATGGCGATCCTGCAGGATCTACAGCGGATGGGCAAAACCATCATCATTTCCTCGCACATCCTTCGGGAGCTCGAAACCTTGTGCAATCGGGTTGCGATCCTCGAGAAGGGCCGATTGACGTACTGGGGTCCGACCGCCGGTGCCAGCGCGCAGGATCCTCATCAGGGGATGGTGGTACGGGTGCGGGTGGGGGGTGAGGCTGCGGCCGCGGCTGCAGCGTTGCGGGCCCGGCCGGAGGTTGCCGAGGTCCAGCTGCTGGACCATGGGTTGCGTGTGCAGTTACTGCCGGGGCAGGCAGATCCAAGCCTGGTGGCGGAGGTCTTGGTGCGGGGCGGGTTCCGCCTTCTGGAACTTCGGGAGGAGCGCCCTGGTCTGGAAGAGGTGTTCCTGCGAATGACCACGGGCGAAACTCAGTAACCACCGAGGTTCCACTTTGGGGACCGAATGGGTCGAGGCTGCCGGTGAGGGTCGTGCGTGAGTCGTCCTCAGCCGGCCGAACCTTTCGGGGGCTCCGAGGGGTGGGTCTCTTCCAACGGAGGTCTGGCCCGGTGCCATTCGGTGGTTTGTTCGTAGGCGTGGGCAATCCGCAGCAGGATCGGTTCCCCCAAGGGCGGCCCCAAAAGCTGAAGCCCAATGGGCAGCCGAGGCTGCCGGGTAAAACCGCAGGGGAGGGTCAGACCGCAAATGCCCGCCAGGTTGCAGGACAAAGTGAACACATCACTGAGATACATCTGGAGCGGGTCGGAAATTTTTTCTCCCAGGCGGAACGCGGGCGTTGGGGTGGCGGGTGTAATCAGGGCATCCACCTTTTGAAACGCTTCGGAGAAATCTCGTCGGATGAGGGTTCGTACCTTTTGGGCCCGCAAGTAGTAGGCGTCGTAGTAGCCGCTGCTGAGCACAAAGGTGCCGAGGATGATGCGCCGCTTGACCTCGGGACCAAATCCGGAGCCGCGGGTGCGCTCGTACAATTCGATGGGGTCCTGGCCTTCCACGCGGAATCCATAACGGATGCCATCGAACCGCGCCAGGTTGGTGGAGGCTTCCGCGGTGGCGATGATGTAATAGGTGGCCAGGGCATAGCGGGTGTGAGGCAGGGAAACTTCGACGACTTCGGCACCAAGGTCGGCCAGATGCCGGACGGCATCCAGGATGGCTTCCCGGATTTCCGGGTCGAGTCCATCAGCAAAGTATTCTCGGGGCAGCCCCAGACGCAGCCCTTGCACATCGCCGGATAAGGCGGCCAAGTAATCCGGCACCTCGTCCGGCAGGCTGGTGGCATCGCGTGGATCGTGACCGGCTATGACGCCCAGCAAGCGGGCTGCATCGCCAACCGTGCGGGTTAGAGGACCGATTTGATCCAACGAGGAGGCAAACGCGACCAGACCATAGCGGGAAACCCGGCCGTAGGTGGGTTTGATCCCCACACAACCGCAAAAGGCGGCCGGTTGGCGGATGGAACCGCCTGTGTCCGACCCCAGGGCGGCCGGGCATTCGCCGGCGGACACGGCCGCCGCGGAACCTCCGGAGGAACCGCCAGGAGTCCGTTCCAGGTCCCATGGATTGCGCGTGGGGCCGAAGGCCGAGTTTTCCGTGGAACTGCCCATGGCAAACTCATCCATGTTAAGGCGGCCCAGCAGAATGGCACCTGCCCGGCGCAGTTTTTCGATGACCGTGGCATCATAGGGCGAAACAAAATGCCCCAAGATGCGGGAAGCACACCGCAGCGAATGACCGCGGACGGCTAAGTTGTCTTTGATGCCCACCGGGATCCCCAGCAGCGGTTGTTCTGCGTGCGTGGCCCCTGCAGCCAGCGCTCGATCAGCAGCCTCAGCCTGCGCCAAGGCTTCTGCAGCATTGCACTCCAAAAAGGCGTGAACCTGCGGATCCAACCTTTGGATACGATCCAAATAAAATTGCACGACCTGCCTTGCCGAGACCTCGCGTCGGGACAGGGCAGCGATCCAGTCTTCAATGGTCCACTGTGGGGACATGACGTGGCGCAGTTAGGATGGGGTGGCCGGGGAGCCCGGCACAAGGCAAGTGGCTGCGGCCCGGCCGCGGACGCTCCGAGCTTTCCGAGGTACCGGAAGGGCGACAAAACCAAGGGCCCATTTCATTCGCGCAACCGACTGTCCATGAGAATGGTGACGGGCCCGTCATTGACCAGGTGCACCTGCATCATGGCCCCGAACTGGCCCGTGGCCACAGGGGTGCCAAGCTGTTGCGACAAAGCAGCCACAAAACGTTCGTATAAAGGGCGCGCGGCTTCAGGTGGAGCGGCCCGGCTGTACGAGGGCCGGTTTCCCTTGCGCGTACTGGCCAAAAGGGTGAACTGGCTGACCACCAGCACCTCTCCTCCTACCTCTCCGACGGCCAGGTTCATGACGCCTTGGGCATCCGGAAAGACTCGCAGCCGGGCTACCTTGCCGGCCAACCACTCGATGTCCTCGTCCGTGTCGCCGTTTTCCACGCCCAGCAAGACCAGCAGACCCCGGCCAATGCTGCTCTGCCTCCGTCCTTCGATGGAAACGGAGGCTTCGTTGACCCGTTGGATTACGGCGCGCACGCCGACACCTCCGCGCTGGGCAGGGGCAGGCCAGCAGCCTCTCCTAATGGGTCGAACCTTGGGAACAACCGTATCGCGCCAAAAGCACTCCGTAGAGGCCCAGGGCAAACAGCAGGAGCCATGCATTGCCTGCGTGGGCGAGAATCATCCCACAGGCCAGCAAAACACCGAAGAAACCGTAGGCAAGCCAGGCCAGCCAGAATTTCATGGCCGCAGAATGTAGCCGTCCCGGAAAGAAAGGCAAGGGCTGGTCCCTCAGCGCCCTTGTTCAGGGAGGGAAGGCTGCGCCGAAGGCGGGGAGGGTGGTGTGTCTCGAAGGGGGCGGGAAAGGCCAGTTTGGCTCGGGTGGTGTCTTTGCAGGAGGGGTTGCACCCCTTTTCCCCGACCATGCGCGCTCTTTTCGGCTCACTCAGCTCCCTCTAACACTCCTCGTTTCCGGCTGCAGCGCAAATGCCCCTCGGCGCTTGCCGTCGGTGGGCCGCTGGCTGGAAGGGATCCGGGAGACTTCGAAAGAGCGCCTTGCCGGAGGGAGCCGCGTCCTGGACGGGCCCACGGCTCAGGCCTCCCGAATCGTGGCCTGCAAACCTTCCCTGAGGGCCGTGACCACGCGTGCGTGAAGGGCGTTGGCCTCTGCATCCGTCAAGGTGCGGTCCGCAGCGCGATAGGTGAAGGCGTACGCAACACTCTTATTCCCCGGCGGGATGGAGCCACCGCGGAAGACGTCGAACACCTGCACCTGTTCCAGATGTTCCACGCGTGCCTGGTGGACCACGCGCAGCACGTCTGCATGCGTGACACTTTCGGGCACCACCATGGCCACGTCCCGGCGAATGGCTGGGAAAACCGGCAGCGGCTGAAAGGCGCGGGTGAGGGAGCGTCGGGCCAGCAGCAGGTCTACGTCGAGCTCGGCCATGACTACCGGGTCGCGCAGATCAAGGTCGCGGGCAATCCAGGGCAAGACCAGGCCGAGTTCGCCGAGGTACTGTTTGCCGAGCTGGATCGTGGCCGATTCGATGAACAGCGGGGTGGCGTCGGTACGTCGCTGAAAGGCAGCGCCGCGGATTCCCAGATGCTCGAACAGCTCGTCCAGGCAACCCTTGAGGTCGGAAAGATCGAAGCGTGCGTCCCGACCTTCCCCGGTCCAGAACAAGGGCCCACGGCGGCCGGTGAGGGCCAGGGCCAGGCGTCGTTCCTCGCGGATCGACCCGTTGAGGCGGCGGAACACCCTTCCGATTTCGAACAACGCCACATCGAGGTTCTTCCGTGTCACGTTGTGGCGCAGTGCCTGGAGAAGACCGGGCAACAGACTGGGGCGCAGGGTGTTCATGTCGTTGCTGAGGGGATTGGCCAACCGGACGCACTGGTCGGGGAGGGCGACCAGAGCGGCAGCGCCTTCCGAGATGAGGGTCTGTCCCTGCGCCTCATCCAATCCCAGGCCGCACAACAAGCGGCGCAGCCGGGAAAGCTCGTCGAACAGGCGGTCTGCTGGATGACTGCCCAGGGCACCGCGTGGTGGGGTGGCGGGCACGCGTTCCACGCCGTAAAGGCGTTCGATTTCCTCGATCAGGTCGCTTTCCCGCTTCAGGTCATGGCGCCAGGAGGGGACTTGGAAGGTGGCGGTGCTTGCATCGGCCCGGACCGTTTGCAGGTGGAGCGCTTCCAAGATACGCCGCTGCTCTTCGGCGGGAATGGCCACGCCCAGGACTGCACGGGTGCGGTCGAAGCGCAGCGTCACCTGCCGGGGTGGGGCAGGGGAGGGATGGAATTCCACGGAACCGCCGGCGGGCCGCCCGCCAGCCGTCTGAAGAATCAGCTGGGCACAGCGGCGGCTGGCCCAGTCAGTGAGGGCAGGATCAGCACCGCGTTCGAACCGGTAACTGGACTCGCTGCGCAACCCCAGGGCCTTGCTGGTCCGGCGGATGTTGGTGGGCTGGAACCAGGCGCTTTCGATGAGCACGTGGCGGGTAGCGTGGGTGACCTCCGAATTCTGCCCGCCCATGATCCCCGCCAAGGCCACCCCGCCGGCCGCGTCGGCGATCAACAGCATCTCGCCGGTGAGAGTGTGTTCCTGGCCGTCGAGGGTGACGAAACGCTCGCCGTCTCGGGCGCGGCGTACCCGCAGGGAGATACGTCCCGCCTCATTGCGTGTGAGGCGATCGGCATCAAACGCATGCAGTGGCTGACCGCACTCCAATATCACGAAGTTGGTGACGTCCACCACGTTATTGATGCTGCGCATGCCCACGCGTTCGAGGGTTTGCCTCAGCCAGTCCGGGCTGGGGCCGATTCGCACCTCCTGGATGACCCGTGCGACGTACCGTGGGCACAGATCCGGTGCCTCCACTACCAACTCTACCAGTTCGCTAGCCGGCGGCTTCGTGGCTGGGTCGGGCCACTCGCCCACCTCGGGCAACCGCAGACTCCGGCCCGTGGCGGCTGCCAGCTCCCGTGCAATACCGATCACGCTGTTGAGGTCGGGGCGGTTGGGTGTGATTTCCAGATCGAACACCACGTCACCCGGGCTTCGGCCCAGGTATTCGGCCAGCGGCTGCCCCACAGGAGCGTCCTCCGGCAGGATCCACAGCGCCTCGCCGTCCTCCGAAAGGCCGAGTTCCTTGGGCGAGCACATCATGCCCTGGCTGACGATGCCGAAGACCTTGCGCTCGCGGATGACCAAAGGTTCCGTCTCCCCCGGCTTTAACGGAAGGGCGTGGCCGGGCAAAATCAGGGCTACCTTGTCCCTTGGCTTGTGATTCTGAGCGCCACAAATGATGGTGCGCTCGGTACGACCGTCGAAGACACGGCATACGGAGAGTTTATCGGAGCCCGGCACTTTGTCGCGGGTTAGGATCTGGGCCACGACGATGCCCTCGAATTCTCCGGCCACCCGCTGGATTCCCTCGACCTCGATGCCCAGCATGGTGAGCCGCTCGGCCAGGGCTTCCGGTGTTTCCTCTACCTCGACGTACTGTCGCAACCAATTGAGCGTGATTTTCATAGGCCGCGGTCGGGCCTGCGCCAAAAACCGGTTTGTGTTTTCAGTCCCGGCCCGGCCCGACGGTTCCAGACCGCCAGACTAGGTGGGGCCACGCGGCGGGGCAAGTCGCAGGACCACCCGGTACTCACTCTTCCCCATGAGGGCTCCAGGCCGAGGGAAGGAGGAACCTGGATTTGCACGCGGCCGCTCCGCGCCAACTGCGGCTTTGTGCCGGGCAGCAGGAGGTTTGCTCATTCACAACCTGGGCTGACTCATCTGGGAGCTTTGGCAAACCGAAGCGCGGGTTCGAGACCTGCCGGGCAAGGTCCGTCTGGGTTAGGTCCGTCCGGACGGCTCTGCAGGAGCAACGCGGCTTGGCGCGGGCTTAACAGCTGCGGAAGCGGTTCTGATTTTTGCGGCTGGCTCGGTTCCGGAGAGAGTTTGCGCCGGGCTGGGGACAATGTGCGAGTCAGGCCCAACCGGCGCAGCCTGCCACACATCAGGCCCGCCAAATGGCCGGGGCAGGTGGCCCGGAGGACCTTGGGCGGGCCGGACACATTTCAAGGGGCTCGCTGCACAAATTGGGAAGGGTAGTGCTTTGACAGTGCGGCAACGGCAACGGTACAAGTGCTGGCATGAGCTCGGTCGTGGGCGCAGCCAGTCCTCCTCCGGTGCGGCCGTCCGGCGGATATTTCCGCTGGACGATTTGTGTACTGTTGCTGTTTGCCGCGATCATCAACTACGTGGACCGCCAGATCATCGGGATTCTGAAACCGACGCTGACGGAGGTCTTCGGCTGGTCGGACGAACGGATCTACTCCTCGATTGTGTTTTCCTTTCAGCTGGCCTACGCGCTGGGATTTGTCTTTGCCGGCCGATTCATGGATGCCGTGGGAGTACGACGCGGATTCGCCATTTCGGTCAGTGTATGGAGTCTGGCGGCGGCTGCGCATGGCTTGGCCGGGCTCGTCCCGGAAACGTGGCGTCTGCCCATGCTGAACCTGGACGCCGCCACCGGTTTCGCGTGGGTAACTCTCACGGGTGGAGCCGTCGGCCTGGCGGTTGCCCGATTTGCGTTGGGACTTGGCGAGTCGGGCGCGTTTCCCGCCTCCATCAAGACCGTGGCCGAGTGGTTCCCGAAACGCGAGCGGGCACTGGCCACGGGCATTTTCAATGCGGGGACCAACGTGGGTGCCCTGCTCACCCCGCTGGTGGTGCCGTGGATTGCGCTGCACCTGGGCTGGACCTGGGCCTTCATTCTGACAGGTCTTGTTGGCTTTGTCTGGGTGGCAGCCTGGTGGCTCCTGTACCGCGAGCCCGAACGTCATCCGCGGCTGAAGCCGGCGGAACTGGCCTACATTCGGAGCGATCCACCTGATCCTGAGGCTCGCATTCCCTGGCGGGCTTTGCTGCCCCACCGCCAGACGTGGGCTTTTGCCCTGGGCAAGTTTATGACCGACCCCGTGTGGTGGCTCTACCTGTTTTGGATTCCGGACTTCTTCCATCGAAATCACGGCCTGGATCTCAAGAGCATCGGGCTGCCCCTGGTGGTGATCTACTTGGTGGCGGACGTGGGAAGCATCGGGGGCGGCTGGATCTCCGGGTGGCTGATGAAACGCGGCTGGACGGCCAATCGGGCGCGCAAAACGGCCATGCTGCTGTGCGCCCTGTGTGTGGTACCGGTAATGTTCGCCGCCTACGTCAAGAGCCTGTGGCTAGCGGTGGCGCTGATTTCTCTGGCGGCTGCCGCCCACCAGGGCTGGTCCGCCAACCTCTTCACGCTGACCTCCGACATGTTCCCGCGCAAGGCAGTGGGATCTGTAGTGGGCATTGGCGGCACGGCAGGGGCCGTGGGCGGTATGTTCATCGCCATGTTGGTGGGAGCCATTCTGGAGGCCACGCGCAGCTACATGAGCATTTTCATCATGGCCGGCAGTATGTACCTTGTGGCCCTTCTGGTGATTCATCTGCTGGTACCTCGATTGGAACCGGCCCAATTGCGTGAGAGCTGATGCCGGCAAGCACGGAGGGCGGCACCGTCGGCCTGCCAACGCGGAGTGCCGTGCCGGGTGACGGCGGGGCAGGGTGGGGGAGCCGTAGAGCTCCTTTACTTGCCCGGGCTGTCGAGCCGAAAATGAGGCCGTGCAATGTGGCACGGGCAACTTTGGGCCATGCGCCTGGGTGGCGCTCTTGTTCTGGAGCACCGCCGCAGTGCTGCCCGGCACCGGCAGCGCAGCGATCACCTCGCCGCCGGAGTCGCCGTTTTTGGTGGAGAACTGGAGCACAGGGGAAGGCCTGCCTCAGAGCTCTGTGCTGAGCATCATTCAGGACCGTGACGGCTATCTCTGGCTGGGTACGCTCAACGGACTGGTGCGGTTCGACGGATTGAACTTTACGGTCTTCGACGCCGTCAACACCCCGGGCCTGCCCAGCAGCCGGATCGTCCAGCTCCACGAGGATAGCCGGAGCCAGCTTTGGATTGGAACCGAGACCGCCGGTGTGGCGTTGGCGCGGCCCGAGGGGATCGTGGAACTGGACGTAGGCCGTGGCTCCCGCGAAGGTCGCCTGCGGGCGGTTGCCGAGGATCGCCACGGCGCCGTCTGGCTCTACACCGCCAATGGCCTGCTGTGCCGTTACTTTCAAGGCCAGATGAACATCTGGCAAGTCGGCGCGGACCGGCCCAGTCTATGCCGATCCCTGGCCGTGGAGGAAGACCGCCTCTGGGTGGGGACCGATCACCAGTTGCACGCCCTCGGTCCTCTCCAGGCGGTGGATCCGCCTCGACTGCCCTTGGAACTGGTCCTGCCGGTCACGCGCCTGGATCTGCTGGTCCCCAGTCGCAGCGGCGGCCATTGGCGCTTGGTCGGGGGCCGGATTCTGTACTACCGCGGCACCCAGTGGGTTCGCGACCTCGGACCCTACCCTTGGCGCCCGAACGCACGGCCCTCGGTGGGCTGCGAGGATCATGAGGGGAACCTCATCGTGGGTACGCTGGACGAAACCAGCGGCGACGGAGTGTATTGGTTTGACGCCGAGGGTCGTGCCACGCGCCTTGGAAAGGCAGAAGGATTGTCCACGGAGGGGATTCTAGCCCTGTGCATGGATCGGGAAGGGAACCTCTGGGTGGGCTGCGACGGCGGAGGGCTCCACCGTGTTCAACGCAAGCGGTTTCGTCGACACGTATTGTCCCAAGGCATAGTGGCCCAGACGGTTTGCCCGGATCAGGACGGCAATGTCTGGATGGGCTTCACCCGGGGCGTGGGACTGCTGCGGCCGGAGGGGCTGCTCGAATTCGGCCCGGAACATGGATTGGTCAGTCCCTACGAGCAAAACGTGTCTGCCCTCTGGGTGGACCGGCAGCAACGGATTTGGGTGGGTACCGGCGGAGGCCTTTTCCAGTGGAATGGACAACGATTCGAGCGCGTCGCCGGCCCGGCAGCCCTGCTGACCGCCATCACCGCCATCCTCGAGGATCGCTCCGGCCGACTCTGGTTTGGGACTCAGGCAGGCTTGGTGAGCCTCGACCAGGGCCGGTGGCAGTGGCTGCGGACCACCGAGGGCTTGGGCGCCGATGCCGTCCGAGCACTGGCTGAGGACACGGAAGGCTATCTCTGGGTTGGCACCATCGGCGGAGGCTTGACGCGCTGGAAACCCAAGGAAGCCACTGTTTACCGGAAAGCCCCCGAGGGTTTGCCGGGAAACGATGTCTCCTGCCTATGGGTGGATCGGCAGGGCGCAGTTTGGATCGGGACCCCGGGGCAAGGATTGGTCTGCTTCCATCAGGGCCGCTGGCACCGCTTTACCACTCAGCACGGCCTGCCGGGGAACAGCATCAGCTACCTGCTGGAAGACGAGTCCGGCCAGCTCTGGATCGGTTCCAACGCAGGCCTGATGCGCATCCCCGGGGAAGTTCTGGATCAAATCCGCAGCGGCCGACAACGGGTTCTCACCGGCCGCGTCTACACCCGGGCCGACGGGTTGCCCACCCCGGAATGCACGCAGGGATCGCAACCCGCAGCAGCACGCACACCCGATGGCCGACTCTGGTTCGTGACCGTCCAAGGTGTGGTCAGCGTCCATCCCAGGGAGCTGCAACCCAACCCGTTCCCGCCACCGGTCTTGTTGGAGTCGGTGTGGTTGGGCGGTGAACCGATCTGGATCCGGAGCCTCCGCAGTCCCGCGCTCGACCGAGTGGTCATCCCACCCGGGCGCAACCGCCTGGAAATCCACTATACCAGCCTGAACCTCAGCGCACCTGAACGGGCCCGTTTTGAGTACCAACTCGTCGGCTACGAAGAAACCTGGACCCGGGCCAACGGGGCCCGACTGGCCCGCTACCCCAAACTGCCTCCGGGCCAGTACCAGTTCCTGGTGCGAGCGGCCAACCAAGACGGGCTCTGGAGCCCCACGCCGGCCTCACTGTCGGTGCTGGTTCAACCCCCATTTTGGCGTACGCCTTGGTTCCTGGCCGTCGCTAGCCTCAGCCTTTTGGCCGGAATCGCAGGCACGGTGCACCTAATCTCCACCACCCGGCTTCGCCGCCAGCTCCGACAACAGCAGGCCCTGGAAAAGGAACGGGCGCGCATCGCCCGAGACCTGCACGATCAGGTGGGCGCCAACCTCGTCCAGGTCGCCCTGCTGGCCGAACTGCTGGAAAGCGACAAGGACCAACCCGGAGAAGTGGAAGCCCATGCACGCCAAATCACTGAAACGGCCCGCGAAACCACTCGCGCCCTGGACGAGATTGTCTGGGCCACCAATCCGGCCCACGATTCCCTGGAGGGCCTGGTGAACTATCTCTGCAAATATGCGCAGGAATACCTGGCTTTGGCCGGCCTCAGTTATCGATTGGAAGTCCCCCCGCTGCCGGAGGTACCGCTGGCTCCCGAGGTGCGCCACAACGTTTACTTGGCAGCCAAGGAAGCCATCCACAACGTGGTCAAACACGCCAACGCACACAGCGTTCACGTGCGCCTGCACCTCGACAATGGACGAGTCGTGTTGGAAATTCTGGACGACGGCCGTGGATTGCCGCCCGACGCCAGCCAGCGCGGCCGACACGGCTTGGACAACATGCGTCGACGACTCGAGGAAATCGGAGGCCGTTTCAGCATCGAATCGCCCCCTGCCGGGGGCACGCGGGTGCGACTGGAATTCAGCCCACGCGCCAAAACTCGATGAGCCCCGAAAAATCCAATGGTAGCTCCCTGACCCTTGTCCCAATACGTTGCCATGGGGTGCAGGGACCGGGCGTTGCTCCGGCAATCCGACCGCACCGGGGGATCCCGAACCCGCAAAGGCATTCATCCGCTCGCATTCCTTCCCATGCCCATCAAAGTCGCCATCGTTGAAGACAACGAAAAACTTCGGACCACGCTCGGCCGCGTGATCAGCCGAACCGAAGGCTATCTGTGTGTGGGTCAGTTCGCCACGGCAGAGGAAGCAATCCAGTCCATCCCCAGCCTAAAACCGGAGGTGGTTTTGATGGACATCAACCTGCCCGGACTCAACGGAGTGGAATGCGTCCGCCAGCTCAAGCCCCAGTGCCCCGATACCCAGTTCATCATGCTTACGGTCTACGAGGACACCGACAACATCTTCAACGCACTGGCAGCCGGTGCCACCGGATACCTTCTGAAGCGCTCCTCCCGCGAGGAGCTCCTGCAGGCAATTCGCGATGTCGTCAACGGCGGTTCTCCCATGACCACCCACATCGCCCGCAAAGTGGTCCAGTCGTTCCAGCGACCGCTGCCCCGCTCAACAGAAGCGACCGCTGAACTCTCGCCCCGCGAACGCGAAGTACTCGACCTGTTGGCCCAGGGTTTCCTCTACAAAGAGATCGCAGAGCGCCTCGGGGTCAGCTACGAAACCGTCCATACCCACATCCGTCGGATCTACGAGAAGTTACAGGTCCGAACCCGCACCGAGGCAGTGGCCAAGTTCCTCAAACGTTGAATGCTCCATCGCCCAGCTCCACGGCGACCCGGCCCGCAGCCCACCTGCTGCATGCGCCGGCAGCGCAGGCCGCATTGCCTGAGTCGTTCCCGATCCTGCCCACGAGAACAAGTGGGCTTCGGAAGACCGCCAACCGGCAACGGCCCCGTATCCGGCCGGCCGACGAAGGCGTTCCCACAGCTTTGACACACACCAGTTGCGCGCCCTCGCAGGCATTTGATGCACCAGCGCTGCCCGCGCCTTTCGCACAGCGGGTGTGAGAGCGTTTCCTACCGAAGCTGTTGGCGGCCTGCGCTTCGGAATCGTCGCAGTGCAACGACTTCGTTGCCTGTCAGGAAGCAACGCGGCCCCCACCGGGGTTGCGATCTGGAGTACCGCCTTGGATGCACGCCAAGTCCTCCGGCGACGCTGATTCAATGGAGTCAAGGGGTGGCCAGCCGGTGGGAATGCTCGTCGGGGAAGGGAGGTAGCGGACGCGGAGTTTGGGCTTTCGGCGATCTGGTTGTTGGTGGGTCCGAAGGGATCGGGGGTGTGTTGGTCTGGATATAAATAATTCCGCACAATATAAGTTATATTGCGTAGAGACGAGCCGCTCGTTTCCTCGGGTCAGCCCGGTCAAACCTCGCCTTGTGTCTATCCAGCCTTGGGCCGGAAGCCGGAAAAGCTGGTATGGATGCAACTCGGTGCGGCTTGGCACCATGCGGTGTCGGCTGCCCGTGAGGGCTCGGTGCTCCAGGTGGTAGCGGCTTTGAAAGGCGCGCACGGAGCCGGGGTGCATCCTGATCGAACAACCGGGCGCGGGCTGTCACTCTGGCGTATGGCCGACTGGCAATCGGCAACCGCCTGAACAGCTTCGCCGCCCGTCAACTGCCGAGCAAAGACAGAGCACATTGTCCGCCTGCGCTTCTTGCGCGCGGCACACCGGCTGTGGTGGCTGCAACGGGATGGCCCAGATGGACGCCTGGGACAGGTTGAGCTCAGGCCCCCTTGAAGTATGACGGTCGGACGTAGCGGGCGGCGGCTGAACTGAGGGCGCGATGGGCCGTGCTTTTGAGTCTGGAAAAGTTCGATTCGGCATAGGCCTGAGCGAGCGCCCTAT
>Ga0209809_1001627_pt1 | contig 17640 bp, 18 predicted proteins | sample YNPMSTMetaG_FD_186172 | JGI IMG/M metagenome (GOLD analysis project Ga0209809, IMG submission 186172) | Anoxygenic and chlorotrophic microbial mat microbial communities from Yellowstone National Park, USA - YNP MS-T MetaG (SPAdes) (version 2) ... | reverse complement strand
CCGAGGAGCGCCCGGTAGAAGAGGATCCAGCTCGAAAGCTCGGTCGGCGGCACGACCTGGGCCAGATGATCGAAGCCCAGAAGGCCGAGATCCGGGGCCGGGCCGGGATCGGGGTCGGGCAGGAAGTCGATCTCGTGGAACGTCGCCCCGGGCCGCGCCGGGTCGAGGAAGAAAAGGAGGCTCCCTGCCACGCCGCGGACCGCCGGGATGACGAGCTCGCCCGCCCCCACGGGCGAGACGAAGGGTGTCGCACGCAGCGCCTCGGCGCGCGCCCGCGCCCGCTCGGCCCCGTCGGTCTCGAGGGCGATCGCCGCCACCGAGAGGCCGTGCAGGAGCTGGAAGGCGTGCGGGAAACCCTCGTCCTCGAGGTTGAGAACGTTCGCCACCTCGCCCGCGCGGAAGAGTTCGACGCGCTTCGAGCGGTGGCGATGGGTGCGCCTGAGGCCGAGCGCCCGCAAGGTCGCCCGGAACGCCTCGGCCTTCTCGGCCGCCTCGACGAACTCGACGAAGGCCACGCTCCGCGGGGCGGCCAAGGGCGGCAGCGAGCGGCGGCCGAGGCGTTCCTCGAGGAACAGGAAGGAGCGCATCCCGTCGGTGGCCGCCTGGCGGGCCGAGGTCGAGCGGAAATCGTCGGAGAAGATCTCGTGGCTGAGCCAGCGGTCGAAACCTTTGGCGAGCAACACGCGAAGGACGCTCTCGACGTCGAGCTCGCCTTGGCCCGGAAAGCAGCGATAGTGCCGGCTCCAGAAGAGCGGGTCCATGGCGATCGCCGGCGCGTCGGCGGTTTGTACGAGGACGATCTTCTCGTTCGGCACCGCGTGGAGCGGCTCGACGGGCGAGCCCTTCGCGAGCAAGTGGAAGGTGTCGAGGACGAGGCCCAAGGCCGGATGGTCGGCGCGGCGGACGAGGTCCCAAGCCTGCCGCCAATCGTTCACGAAGCGGCCCCAAGCGAGGGCTTCGTAGCCGATCGAAAGGCCGCGCTCGTGCGCCCGCTCGGCCAAAAGCCGGAGATCCTCGACCAGCCGATCCGGCTCGCCCGAAGCGTCGGGCCGGGTCTGCGAGCAGACCAGGAGAAGCCGCGTCCCGAGCCGCTCCACGAGATCGAGCTTGCGCTCGAGCCGGTCGAGCATCTTCGATCGCTCGGGCGGCGGCAGACCTTCGGCGTCGCGGAAGGGCTGGAGGGCCACGATCTCGAGGCCGAGATCGCCCACACGGGCGCGCACCTCCTCGGGCGTACCGGCACAATAGGTGAGGTCGGATTCGAAGAGCTCGATGCCGTCGAAGCCGGCGGCGGCCGCCGCCTCGAGCTTGTCGGCGAGTGTTCCGGCCATCGAGACGGTGGCGATCGCGCGTCGCATCCCCGACTCCGTCCTGCCGCCGCGGTCCGGGATCCGGGCCGCGGCCTCGCACCACAGAGCTACACGCGGGGCTCGGCGCCGGCCAGAGCCGCACCCGCCGGCCGGCGCGGCTCGGCCGCGATCGGCTGCGGACAGGCGCTCTCGAAGGCGCGGGCGGCGCGCAGCACGAGCGCGTCGGCGTATTTCGGCCCGACGATCTGCAAGCCGACCGGGAGACCATCGGCGGTGGAGCCGCAGGGCACGGTGATCGCCGGCTGTTGGCCGAGATTGAAGGGCCAAGTGAAGGGCGTCCACTCGATCCACCGGCGATAGGGCCCGCCCGGCGGCACCTCGTGGCCGGCTTCGAAGGCCGGGATCGGCAGCATGGGCGTCACGAGCAGGTCGATTTGGGCGAAGAGCGCCTCGATCCGCTCGGCGAAGGCCGCCCGGTCGAGCTGGAGCTGCTGCAACTCGGTCGCGCTCACCCGCGCACCCTCCGCCGCGATCTCGGCGAGGCCGGGGTCGATCCAGCCGCGCCGTTCGGCCGGAATGCGGCCGACCAGGAACGCCGCGGCGGCGTACCAGTGCCGCCGGAAAAGGGGCTCGCCGTCGCCGATGCCGGGATCGCGCTCGACGATCCGGGCTCCGAGATCGGCGAGTACGGCGAGCGCCCGGTCGAAGGCCGCGCGGACCTCGGGATCGACCCGGACATGCCCGAGATCGACGCTCGCGAGCAGCGTGCAGCCGCGGGCGCGGCAGGGCGTACCAGTCGCGGCGGTCGGGGCCGGTGAGCACGTTCAGCATGACCGCGGCCTCGGCCACCGTGCGGGTCATGGGCCCCACGTGGCTCACCGTGCCGAAGGGCGAAGCCGGCCAGGTCGGGACGAGGCCGAAGGTCGGCTTCATGCCCACGATGCCGGTGAAGCCCGCGGGGATCCGGATCGAGCCGCCGCCGTCCGAGCCCTGGTGCAGCGCCCCCATGCCGAGGGCCGCGGCGACCGCCGCCCCGCCCGAAGAGCCGCCCGCGGTCCGGCTCGTGTCCCAGGGGTTGCGGGCGACCTCGCCCAGGGGATTGTCGGTCACACCCTTCCAGCCGAACTCGGGGGTGGTGGTCTTGCCGAGGATCACCGCCCCGGCTTCGCGCAACCGCGCGACCGGCGGGGAGTCGACCGGATCCGGCGCGACCCCCTCGGTCGTCCGGCTCCCCCGGCGGGTCGGGAAGCCCTTCATCAGGTTGAGGTCCTTGACGGTCGCCGGCACGCCGTCGATCGGCCCGAGGGGGCGGCCCTCGCGCCAGCGCGCCTCGCTCGCCCGCGCGGCCTCGAGAGCACCCTCGGCGTCGACCAGGGTGAAGGCGCCGACTTCGCCGTTCCATCGCTCGATCCGAGCGAGGCAGGCGCGTGTCGCCTCGACCGGCGAGAGGGCGCCGCGGCGGAACAGACGGACGAGCTCCTGGGCGGAGAAGAGGGCGGGATCGGTCGTGGACACGGGTGGTGCTCCCGGCGCTTCGACCTCCGATTAGCGGCGCCGCGCGGTGGCCGCCAGCCGATCCGGCACAACGGCGTTAACCGGACTTTAGGAAACGGATGGTGGAATCCGCTCGGTCGGACCGGATCGGCCGGCCCGATCGGTCGGAGTGGCCACCATGAGGGCTCGCAGCTCGATTTCCTTGCTCGCCCTTCTCCTGTGCGGCGTTCCCGCCGCGTCGGCCCAAGTTCCCTCGGGCGTCGCCCGGATGCTCTGCCACGACTACAAGGAGCTCGTGCGCCAGCTGGGCAGCCGCTGGGAGGAGGTGCCGGTTTCGATCGGCCTGCAGAACAACGGCAACCTCATCCAGGTGTTCAGCTCGCCGCGCACCGGCACCTGGACGATCTTGAGCGTGGCGCCGGACGGGACGGGCTGCGTGGTGGCGGCCGGACGGGCCTGGGAGAACACCCCCCTGCCGCCCAGCGAACCGCCGGCCTGAGCGGCCGCCTCGAGCCGTCCGGTCCGGCGGGGCGCGGCGCGCCGGACGGTGTTCCGCCGCCGCGGCCCCTCCTGCCGACCGGACGCCGGCTGGCGGCTGTTCCAGGAAGCGCGTTCGCGCACGCCACCGTGTCCTCCGCACGGACCGGCGCCCGGCTGGACGGGCCTCGGCTCGGCGGCTAGCTGTCGTGCGGGGCACCCCGGGGTCGAGCGCCGCGCGCGAGGCCTCCCGCCGACCGACGGGTGCCGGCCCTCGGTTCGCCGGTTCGGCCCCGGCGCAGGGACCGCTCGACAGGCGTGCGCGACCGATCCCGGCCGGGTCGCGGAGCGGCCTTGGGCCGAGACGGGCCCGATGCCGGCGAGCGGACCCCCGTTCGGCAGGGCCGTCCCCGGGGCGAGGGCGGGCACGGGACTCGGCGAGGCCGGGAGCGCGGGCGGTAGCTTTCGGCCCATCGACCGGGCGGTCGCGTCGTCGCAGGCCCGGAAGCGCCGAGCGGTGCCGCGGACGGAACCCGGGGCGGCGGGTCGGGCGCGGGCCCGGCGGACGGACCGGGAGCGTCCGTCGGGAGTGGAACGGCACCGTCGGACGCGTCCCCTCTCGACGCGTGCCGCGGGAGGCGGGACACCGGTCGAGACGAGGGCGAAGCGAGAGAGAACAGGCGAAAATCGACGAGAGAAGAGAACGAAGGAGAAACGAGAGAGGATGGAGACGAAGTGAGGCCCTTGGTCCTGCCGCCCGGTTATTCGCCGGCGATCGTCGAGCGTGGTCGCGACCCGCTCGAGCATGCCCGTCGCCGACTCGTCTCGGGCGTCGAGGACGGACTTCTCCTGGTCGAGGACCGGGCCGACCGTCTCGAACTCGCCCTCACCCTCGAACCCGATCGGGACCGCGCGGGCACGCTGCTCGTCCTGCCGATCCTCGCGGTCGCGGTGGCCGACACGCTCGCGGCCCACCTGCCGCCCATGCTGCCCGTGACCCTCGGCTGGCCGGGACGGGTGTTGGTAGACGGCGGCCTCGTGGGCCGGCTGCGCCTCGCGCTCCCGCCCGGCCGAGCCGAGGATCGCCCGGCTTGGCTCCTGCTCGGCGTCTCGCTCGACATCGCGGGGCCGGCGGAGGAACCCGGGCGCCGTCCGGACCGGATCGGTCTCGCCGAAACGGGCTGCACCGAACTCGACCCGGCCGGGCTCGCCGAATCGCTGAGCCGCCACTTCTTGAGCTGGCTCGACCGGTTCGAGACGGAGGGCTTCGGCCCGGTGCGGGCCAACTGGAACGCCCGCTGCCACGACCGGGGCCGCCGTGTCCGCCTCTCGATCGCCGGTCAGGAGTGGCTCGGCACGCTGGGTGGGCTCGAACGCGACGGGAGCTTGGCGATCGGCGAGACCCGGCTTTCCCTCGAAGTCGCGCTCCCCGAGCTCGCCTGAGCGGAGCCGTCACATCGCGGGACGGGCCGGCGTGCATCCGCGACAGCGCCGCGAACCCCGCGTCTTCACCGATCGACCGACCCGCGCGACCCCGCCGGCGAAGCGGCGGCCGGCTCGTCATCGCCCCGCCCGGTCGCAAGCCCGAGCCGGCGTGCGACCGAGCGGATCGGCGGCCGTCCTTCCCGCCCGAGTCCGATCGAGACTCCGGACAGGCGGGTGACATGCGAGGCTCGCGGCACGTCCCGGTGCGAGCACCGCGGGCTTGCGAGGGCGGATCGGGCCAGATGGGCCTGCCCCCGCCCCCCCTTTTCGACCCGACGCCCGAGGAACGGATCGTCCCGGCCGGCGCGCACGGCCGGCAGCCGGAGCGGCCCTCTCGCGAGGGCGCCTTTCACCTCCGCTCGCGGCCCTGCCCGGCGAAGGGTTCGCCGGCCAGGGGTCGCGGCCCTTCCGGCCGGCCGATCCTCGCGCCCTCGCCGAGAGCCCGTGGCCGACGCGGGCACGCTTCACGGTGGGCCGCCGAGCTCTTTTGCCCGGCCGCCCGCGGCGCGATCGAGGGCGGGTGTCGAAGATCGGCGGTGCCCGCCGCGACCCTTTCCCCGCGAGCCGGAGCGGGCCGGCTTTTGCGGAGGATCCGGGCCTTCGGGTGGACGACCGCAGCCGGATGCCGTCCCGCACGATGCAGCTCTTCCGCTGCCGTGCCCCGAGCTCCCGCCTCTGGAGGGGCCCGTGGCGACTTCGCGGATCCGCGGTCGATCGGGGGCCGAGCGAGGGCGGGTCGCCGCTTCGACGGAGACGATCGGGTGCGGAGAACGCCCCCCCCCACGGGGTGGGAAGCGGCCCGGCGGTTCACGACCGGAGCGCTGCCGGCCGGCGACCGGAACGCGTTCCGCTGCGAGCCGGCCCGGGAAGACCGGCCGGCGGGAGCACGGTCGAAGGCCGCTCGCCCGGGCCGTTCGGCCGCGCCACGAACAGCCGTCGTGAGGATCCGGCGTAAGGCCTCGCCCGTCCTTCTCTGCCGACCAGGGCGCCGGAGGATCGGCACGGTCGCACGATCGCGGGTGTGTTCCCCACGCATCCGACCGGGTGTGGACCGCACCGAACGTTCGCCCCCCGCGATGCAGCCGAAGCGACGCGCCGAGCGCGGAGCCTCGGGCGTGGCGCCGGCCTCGGCCGCCGGCTCCACCGCCGAGGCCCTCCTCCGGGCCGGGCGGCGTTCGCTCACGAGCTCTGCGCTCGCGCACGACGCCATCCGGACGCTCGGCGCGAACCGCTTCCGCCCCCGGCCGCCGGGCGCCCGTTGCGCGCGGGACGGACACGGCCGAGAACGGAACGGAAGAAGCCCTTGCCGGGGACCGCGAGGTTCGCGGATCTTGGCAGGGGCGAGCAGCGGGCGGCACGAGCCCTGCGATCGAGCGCCGGCCGGCAGCGGACGACGACCAGCGGACGGGGAAGAATTGCGGTTGCTACGGGCGATCCGGGTCGATGCGACCGACGAGCGGGTGTTCCCGATCGCGGCCGCTGAGGGCGAGTGGCTCGTGACCGGCAGCTTCCTCTGGGCGGGCGTCGACCCCGAAAGGCTCGATCGCAAGATGCGGCTCGCCTTCGCCCAGGGCTTCCTCGGTATCGAAAGCTTCGGCTTCGCGAGCTTCGCCACGGCCGCCCCCATCGAGCCCGACGCCGCCCGTGCCCTCGAAGACCGGCTCGCCCACCGATTGCGCGAACGGATGGGCGCTCCGGATCGGGCGAGCGCCGCCCGCGCCGCCGCCGAACTCCTGGCCGACTCCGCGGCCCTCGCCCACGGCTTGCCCGAAGGCTCGCTCCTCGCGATCGAGCGGCGGATCGATCCGGAAACCGGCGGGGTGGCCGAGCGGATCCGCAAGCTCGAGGCACCACCCGGCCTGCACGCGCGGGTCTTCGAGATCGCGGTCGAGGAGGACGGCACGTGAACGCCGATCCGGCCGGGGCGGGGCTCGATTTCTGGCCGGGCTCGCTCTGGCACAGGCTCGAGCGCGACGCGGCCGGCCGCCACCGGATCACCGACGACTTCCTGCGCGGCTGGCTCGAGCGGCCCGAGCTCACCCCACCCGCGGAGGCCGGCCCGCGGGAGCGGGCGCTGCACGCGGCCCTCCTCGCCCGGCCGCGGCGGCCGATCACGCCCGTGAGCCTGCTCGCTCTCGAGGACCCGGACGCGCGCGAGAACTGGGAGCTGTTCGCCGCCTTCCGCGACCATCTCCTGGCGTACGCGACCCTCGAAGAGGCCTATCTCGCGCTCTTCACCTCGGGGCCCGTGCGGCTGCCACCGGTCTTCCTCGACGGCCTCGCCTGGGCCCTTTTGCGCGGGATCCTCGACGGCTGCCGCGACCCGTTCCGGGCGCGCGCCGCCGAATGCCTGTTCCGGCCGCAGCGGGTGACCATGGTCGAGGGCACCGTGCTCTTGGCCGATGCCGAAACCGTCGAGCGGCAGGCGCGCACGGGCGGCCTCGGCAGTCTCGGCGAGCTCTTGCGGCGGGCGCAGATACCGCTCGCCCCGGTCGAGCTCGAGGTCCTCCGCCCGGACAATGCCGCCACCTACTGGACGCGCGGTGAGCGCTTCGACCTCGTGCTCGACCTCGGCTTCGGCCGCGAGGGGCTCGATTCACTCGCCCGCGTCCTCGAGGCCTGGGTGGCGCAGCTCCTCGACGTCGCCGTGCGGATCGAACCCGTGATGCGGATCCGCGACGAGCGCTGGTCCTGGCACGTCGGGCTCGATGCCGAGGCGACCGCGATCTTGAACGCGCTCTGGGAAGGCCTGGAGGTGGAGGAGGAGCGGCTCGCCCGGCTCTTGGCGCTGTTCCGCCTGGAGTTCCGCGATCCGAGCGTGGTACGGGAGCCGTTGCGCGGCCGGCCCGTTTATCTGGCCCTCGCCAGCGACCCGGCCGGTCGGGTACGCTGCAAGCCGCAGAACCTGCTCGTCAACCTCCCGCTCGGCGAGGTGGGCTGAGCGGTCCCGCCGAGGAGGACGCCCGTGGACGAAGATGTCTTCAACATGAGCCTGCGCAAGTTCCTCAAGAAAGTGGGGGTGACCGGCCAGCGCGAGATCGAGCAGGCGGTGCGCGAGGCGATCGCGGACGGTCGGCTGCGGGGCGAGGAAACGCTGGCTGCCAAGGTCCGGCTCGAGATCCCGCAGGCCGGGCTCGACCTCGTGATCGACGGCGCGATCGAGCTGCGATGAGCGCCGGCCGACGCCCGCGAGCGGGCGAGCTGGTCGGGCGAGGGGCAGCGCTCCTCGTGGCGGCCGGCTGCTTCGCGGCGATCGCTTGGTCGGCGCGGCAAGCGCCCGAACAGCCGAGCCGGCCCCAAGGTGCCGCGGTCCAGCCGCAGCCGGCAGCGGCGCTCGTTCGCCCGCAGCCGAGCAGCGCCGCCGTGGATGCTTGCGCCGCGCGGAAGGAGGCCGAGATCGCGGCGATCCGGGCGCAAGGCGAACTCACCGCCGAACGGCGCATGCGCATCCGCCAGATCGAAGCCCGCGCCTGCGATTGAACGGGTGCAGCGGGGCGGATCCAGGGGGAGCGAACGAGCGATGCCGAGTGTTCTCGTGACCGGAGCTTCGCGCGGGATCGGCCGCGGCCTCGTCGAGCGGTTCGCGGCCAGGGGCTGGCAGGTGATCGCAACCGCGCGCGACCCGGCGGGAATGACGATCGCTGGCGCGGTGGAGCGCTACCCGCTCGACGTCACCGATCCGGCCTCGATCGCGCGGCTCACAGCGGCAATCGCCGGACGGCCGTTGGACGTGCTCGTCAACAATGCCGGGGTCTACGGCCCGCGCGAGGTCCGGCTCGGGGCGATCGACTACGAGGCCTTCCGCGCGGTCCTCGAAACCAACACCTTGGGCCCGGTGCGGCTCACCGAAGCGCTCTTGCCGAACCTGCGGGTCGGGACGCGCAAGACGGTGGTGACCGTCTCCTCGATCATGGGCTCGATCGCCCGGACCGAGAGCCCGGGCGGGCTCATCTATCGGACCTCGAAGGCGGCCGTGAACATGGCCATGCGGTCGATCGCGATGGAACTCGGCGGCGAGGGGTTCACGGTCGTGGTCGTCCATCCGGGCTGGGTGCGGACCGACATGGGCGGGCCGAACGCGACCCTCGACGTGGCGACGAGCGCCGACCACCTCGTCCGGCTGATCGAGCGGCTGCGAGCTAGCGACAATGGCCGCTTCTTCGACCACGACGGTAGCGAGCTGCCCTGGTAACCGCGTGGTCGCCCGGCCTTTCTCTCAGCTCGGCTTCGACCCGCCCTCACCCGAGGCCCGCCGCCGCTCCTCTTCTTCGCGTTCGCGAAGATAATCCTCGGTGGTCCGCGGGCGGCGCGGCTCACCCAGGGCGAACGGCCGGTCACCGCTCTCGAACTCGGCGATCACCCGACAATCCTCGCACATCCGTAGCCGCTCGATCGCCCGGGCGTCCTTGAACATCCAGTGGCTGCCGGCCAGGCGCTGGACGATCTTCTCGATCGAGCTCTTGGTCCCGAACGGCTTGCCGCAACGCACGCAGCGCGCCGGCTCCTCTTCCTTGAGGGTCACGAACTCGCGGACCTCCGGGTCGAAGCAGGCGCGCGGTTCGAGGCGAATCACCTTCTCCGGGCAGGTGTTGGCGCAGAGACCGCATTGCACGCAGGCCTCTTCCTTGAAGCGCAGCATCGGCCGGTCGGGATCGGCCGCGAGCGCCCCGGTCGGGCAGGCTCCGACGCAGGCGTGGCAGAGCGTGCAGCCCTCGACGTCGACCAGGATGCGCCCGAGCGGTGCGCCCGTCGGCAACGGCACCTCGCGGACGGGGACCGGCGCGTGCTCGTGCAAGCGGTCGAGCACGAGCCGCAAGAGGCTGCGCTTGCCGCCGATCGCGACGAGATCCCGGGCCGGGAGGGGGGCGACGAGCGGCAGGTCCCAGAGCAGCCTTTCGAGCGCATCGGCATCGTCGCTCGCAAAGGTGGTGACGCGATCGGCCCCGTAGCCGAGACCGTCCAGAAGTGCGGCGAGCTGCTCGAGGTTGGCGCGCAACCCCGTGAGCTCGGGCTCCTTGCGCGGCGGGACGAGGATCACGAGGCGGCTCGCGCCGAGGGCCAGGGGTGCGGCGAGCACCTCGAGGCCGAGCTGGCCGAGCTCGCCGACCGCGAAGGGGAGAACGCGGGCCGGCAGGCCGCGGCCGAGCCGGGCGATCAGCGCGATCATCTCCTCGCCGTGGCGCGCCTCGTGGACGAGCAGCACGGCGTCACGGCCACCGGCTCCGTGATAGGTGCGCAGGAGCGTGCGCAACCGCTCGAGCAGCGTGGCGGGTGGCGGGGCGGCGTAGGTGGCGGCCCCGGTAGGACACAAGCCCGCGCAACTGCCGCAGCCGGCGCAGATGAAGGGGTCGATCGCGACGTGATCGCCCGCGGGGGTGATCGCCCCGGTCGGGCATTGGTCGAGGCAACGAGTGCAGCCTACACGCCGCGAGCGCGAATGGGCGCAGAGCTCGGCCGTGAACGTGACGTAGCGCGGCTTTTCGAACTCACCCACGAGCTCGGTGAGATCGAAGAGTGCGCGCTCGACCGCGAGCGGATCGCGCGGATCGACCCGCAAATAGCCGTCCCGCTTGCCCGGGGCCGTAACGAGCGGGGCGCCGCCGGACAAGTCGAGGACGAGATCGACCTCGAGCTCGCTCTTCGCGCTCGGCGTGCCGAAGCGGAACTCGGCGCGGGAGGAGGGGATCGCCACGGCAGCATCCGCGACCGTCGCGGTGAACGCGCCCAGATGGCCCGAAAGCCGAACCACGCGTCCGCTCAGGATCGGGAACCGCACGACCGAGGGGGGCACGAGCCCCGCCCACTCGTGCAGCACGAGGGTCGGGGTGAGCCGGCCGGCGAGACGTTCGGCCGCGGCGAGCGCGACCTCGCCCGCGCCGTAGACGAGCACGCGGCCCTGCGAGCGCAGCTCGAGGGCCGGGGTGGGTGGCACCTCGACCGTGGCCTCGGCCAGAAGTGCCGCGATCTTGGGCCCGGCCGCGCGCCCCTCGGCCGACCAGCCGGCCCGCTCGCGGAGGTTGGTGAAGAGGATCGTTCCGCCCGCCTCGCCGGCGTTCTCGAGGAACAGGGGCGCTTCTTGCGTGCACCCGACCAGGAGCGGCTCGCCCGCGGCCGCGGCCTCGCGAAAGGCGGCGAGCTCGGCGCGGCAGAGCCGATCGAAGAGCTCGGGCGGCCCGGCCGCGCCCGTGGCGCGGGCGAGGGCCGCCGCGTCGAGCGGCATCGTGCCCTCGCAGGTGCACAAGAGGCAACGCCGGCCGGCCAGCCGCATGGAGGCTTCCTCGCGCGATGTCGATCCGCCCCGAGCCTCTACCAGGGCCCGGCGGGGGTGGGCTAGAATTGTTCTCGGGAGGAGTAAAAGGAAGCGGGATGAGCGAAAGGCGGGCGGTCCTCGAACTCGGCGTCGTGGTCGAGCGGCGGCGTGCCCGCAGCCGGTGGGCCGCGTGGGTCTGGCGGCCGATCGAGGTCGTCCCGGAACTGGCGGGCGAGCCGTCGCCGCGCCTTTTGGTCGAGAGCGAAGGTGCAACCCGCTGGCTCGCCGGTACGGCGACGCTCGAGCTGCATCGCAAGGAGACGGCCGACTACCGCTTGGCGCTTTCGGCCGAACCACCGCAGCTCTACGTCGTGCTGCGCCGTGCCGACGATGCCGAACTTCCTTGGCGACCCTTTTTGATCACCGCCTCGCCCTTCGAAGCGCAGGTCTACGCCGAGCCGGGCGACGACCTCGTGGAGGCGGTGGCGATGCCCGAACCCGTGCTCGCCTTCGTCCAGGACTTCGTCGACCGCCACCATGTCGACACGCCGTTTTTGAAGCGGCGTCGCAAAGCCGCCGATGCCCCGCCCGAAACGGCGAGCGAGTTCGAGGTCCTGGACGGCTCTTCGGCGAGCGGCGAGGTGCGGTCGTGACGCGGCGGGTCGACGACGAAGTGGCCTCCTTTCTCGCCCGCTGGTCGCGCCGCAAGGCGGCCGCCCGGCGCGGGACACCGGAGCCCGAGCCCCCTCGCGCGGTCCCGCGGGTGGCCGAGGAGGGCGCCGGGCCGAAGGGGGACGAAGGCGAGCCCGCCGAGGTGCGGACGGCTCCGCGGCCGCGGTCCGAGATCCGGCCGGTCGAGCTCGACCTTTCGCAATTGCCGGACCCCGACACGCTCGATGCGACGAGCGACTTCAGCGTCTTCATGCAGCCGGGTGTGCCGGCCGAGCTCAAAAGGCGGGCGCTGCGGCGCTTGTGGAAGGTGAACCCGATCATCTCGACCCCAGACGGGCTCGACGATTACTACGTCGTCAACGATTTCTCCGACGCGAGCACGGTTGTGGCCGACCTCAGGACGCTCTATCGGGTCGGCCGCGGCATGGTCGGCGCGTTCGCGGAGGCCGACGAGCCGGGAGGCGAGGCGGCCCACGTCGAGCAGGGGGCCGGCGCGGATGAACCGGAGCCCGGCGAAGCCCGGCGCGCCGATCGAGAGGAGCTGGCGGCCGTTCCCCTCGCCGCCGGGGATCCGCCCCGCCCGCCTCGAGAGCTCTTGCGACAGGCCGAGGCGGGGGATAGAAATGGAAGCACTCCAGAGGGGGAGCTGGGGAGGCGGTGGTCGGCCGGCTGACGGGCCGGCCTGACGGTGACTCCGTGGGTGCAATGAACGAGGCGGCCAACGCTACGCTCGAGCGGCTCGACGAGGTCGAGGCGTTGCGGGCCGTGACGTGGCGCCTTCTCGCCCGGCTGCTCGCGGCACCTCCCGACGCCGCGACGCTCGAGACGGTGGCGAAGCTCGGCGAGCCCGGCAGCGAGCTCGGCGAAGCGCTCCGGGCCCTCGCGGCCGCTGCGCGGGAGAGCGACCCCGAGCAGGTGGCCGACGAGTATCACGAGCTCTTCGTCGGTGTCGGCCGTGGCGAGCTCGTCCCTTATGCCTCTTATTACAGAACGGGCTTCTTGAACGAGCGGCCGCTCGCCGAGTTGCGTGCGGATCTGGCGCGGCTCGGCGTGGCCCGTGCGGCGGGCAATCCCGAGCCCGAGGATCATGTCGCGAGCCTGTGCGAGATCATGGCCGGGTTGATCGAGGGCCGGTTCGGGACCGGTCGGCCGGGTGAGGATCAACGATTTTTCGACCGTCACCTGGCACCTTGGGTCGGGCGGTTCTTCGCCGACCTCGAAAGTGCCCGGGCGGGGCGGTTCTACCGGCCGGTGGGCAGGGTCGGTCGGCTGTTCGTCGAGATCGAGCGGGCGGGCTTCCGGTTGGCGGCCTGAGCCCTGGCGGAGCGAAGGCGAGGAGAGCGGAAGATGCGCGAAGACCGAGAGACGGGGCGGAGCACCACCGGGCGGCGCGAGTTGCTCAAACTCGCCGGGCTCGGCGGCACGGTGGCCGGGGTCGTGGCGCTCCTGGCACCGGCCGAGCGGGCCCAAGCGAGCGAGGCGGAGCCGCGGCGGCGCGGCTACCGCGAAACGGCGCACGTCAAGACCTATTACGAGCTCGCCCGGTTCTGAGGCGGGTGGTGGATCGAGACCCGGGGAGCGGGAGGCCCACATGTTGAGGAAGCGGAGCAACGGGTCGGCAGCGCCGAGCGCCTTCGGCCAGCTGCAGGCGGCCCTTTCGGGCGGCACGATCGACCGGCGCGCCTTCTTGCGTCGCTCCGGTCTCACGGCCGGTGGTCTCGCCGCCGCCTCGGCGCTGTCGAGCGGCATGGTGACGCGCGCCGAAGCGCAGGTCCAAGCGGCCAAGGGCGAGATCAAGCAGGTCAAGACGATCTGCACCCACTGCTCGGTCGGCTGCACGGTGGTGGCGGAAGTGCAGAACGGGGTGTGGATCGGCCAGGAACCCGGCTTCGACAGTCCGTTCAATCTCGGCGCTCATTGCGCCAAGGGTGCGGCGGTCCGCGAGCACGCGCACGGTGAGCGGCGCCTCAAGTACCCGATGAAGCTCGTCAACGGCAAATACACGCGGATCACTTGGGAGCAGGCGATCAACGAGATCGGTGACAAGCTCCTCGAGATCCGCGAAAAGTCGGGTCCCGACAGCGTCTACTGGCTCGGCTCGGCCAAACACAGCAACGAGCAGGCTTATCTCTTCCGCAAGTTCGCCGCCTTCTGGGGTACGAACAACGTCGACCACCAGGCGCGAATTTGCCATTCGACCACCGTCGCGGGCGTGGCCAACACCTGGGGCTACGGCGCGATGACGAATTCTTACAACGACATCCAGAAGGCGAAGCTGATTTTCCTGATCGGTGGGAATCCGGCCGAGGCGCATCCGGTCTCGCTCCTCCACATCCTGCGGGCCAAGGAGCAGAACAATGCGCCGCTCATCGTCTGCGATCCGCGCTTCACGCGCACCGCGGCGCACGCGGACGAATATGTGCGCTTCCGCCCCGGCACGGACGTGGCGCTCGTCTGGGGTATCCTCTGGCACATCTTCGAGAACGGCTGGGAGGACAAAGAGTTCATCCGCAAGCGGGTCTGGGGCATGGACCAGATCCGGGCGCACGTGAAGCAGTGGACGCCGGAAGAGGTCGAGCGGGTCACCGGCGTGCCGGGCAGCCAGCTGCGCCGGGTCGCGATGCTGATGGCCAACAATCGGCCCGGCACCGTGATCTGGTGCATGGGCGGGACCCAGCACACCAACGGCAGCAACAACACGCGCGCCTACTGCATCCTGCAGCTCGCCCTCGGCAACATGGGCGTCTCGGGCGGTGGGACCAACATCTTCCGTGGCCACGACAACGTCCAGGGTGCGACCGACATGGGCGTCACCGTGGACAGTCTGCCGGCCTATTACGGGCTCGCCGAAGGGGCGTGGAAGCACTGGGCGCGGGTCTGGAACGTCGACTACAATTATCTGCTCGGTCGGTTCGGGCCCAAGGGCGCCGACGAGAAGACCCGTAAGGCCTTGATGGAGAAGGCCGGCATCCCGGTCTCGCGGTGGTTCGACGGGGTGCTCGAGGCCAAGGAGAACATCGACCAGCCGGACAATGTCCGGGCGATGATTTTCTGGGGTCACGCGCCGAACTCGCAGACCCGGCTGCCCGACATGAAGCGGGCGATGGAGAAGGCCGGCATCCCGGTCTCGCGGTGGTTCGACGGCGTGCTCGAGGCCAAGGAGAACATCGACCAGCCGGACAATGTCCGGGCGATGATTTTCTGGGGTCACGCGCCGAACTCGCAGACCCGGCTGCCCGACATGAAGCGGGCGATGGAGAAGCTCGACCTCTTGGTGGTGATCGACCCCTATCCGACCGTGAGCGCCGTGCTGCACGACCGGACCGACGGGGTTTATCTCTTGCCGGCGGCCACGCAGTTCGAGACGCGCGGCTCGGTGACCGCCTCGAACCGCTCCTTGCAGTGGCGCGAGAAAGTGTTCGGTCCGTTCTTCGAGTGCAAGACCGACCACGAGATCATTTATCTCTTCGCGAAGAAGTTCGGCTTCGCCGAGGAGATGTTCAAGAACATCAAGGTCGAAAACAACGAGCCGGACGTCGAGGACGTTCTCCGCGAGATCAACCGTGGCGCCTGGACGATCGGCTACACCGGTCAGTCGCCGGAGCGCCTCAAGCTGCACATGCAGTATCAGCACACCTTCGACAAGGTGACGCTGCGGGCGGTCGGTGGGCCCTGCGACGGCGACTATTACGGCCTGCCCTGGCCGTGCTGGGGCACGCCGGAAATGAAGCACCCCGGTACCGCCAATCTCTACGACACCTCGCTGCCGGTGAAGGACGGGGGCTTGTGCTTCCGCGCTAATTTCGGCGTCGAGCGTGACGGCCAGACGCTGCTGGCCGAGGGGAGCTGGCCCAAGGGCTCGGAGATCGAGGACGGCTATCCCGAGTTCACGATGGAAATGCTCGTCAAGCTCGGTTGGGACAAGGACCTGACCGATGCCGAGCGGGCCGAGATCGAGAAGGCGGGTGGTCCGAAGGCCAATTGGAAGACCGACCTTTCGGGCGGCATCATCCGGGTGGCGATCAAGCATGGCTGCGCGCCGTTCGGGAACGCCAAGGCACGGGCGGTCGTGTGGAACTTCCCCGACCCGATCCCGCTCCACCGCGAGCCCTTGTACACGCCGCGGCGCGATCTCGTGGCGCAATACCCGACCTACACCGATCGCAAGCTGCATCGTCTGCCCACACTCTACAAGTCGATCCAGGACAAGGATTTCTCGAAGGACTATCCGATCATTCTCACCTCCGGTCGACTGGTCGAATACGAGGGCGGTGGCGACGAGACGCGGTCGAACCCGTGGCTCGCCGAGCTGCAGCAGCACATGTTCATCGAGATCAACCCGTTCGACGCCAACAGCCTCGGCGTGCGCGACGGTGCCTGGGTCTGGGTCGAGGGCCCGGAGAAGGGCAAGGTCAAGGTCAAGGCGATGGTGACCGAACGGGTCGGCCGAGGCGTGGCCTTCATGCCGTTCCATTTCGGCGGCTGGTTCCAGGGCAAGGATCTGCGCTCGAAATATCCGGCCGGCGCCGATCCTTACGTGCTCGGTGAATCGACCAACACCGCGCAGACCTACGGCTACGACGCGGTCACGCACATGCAGGAGACCAAGACCACGCTCTGCCGCATCTGGGCGGCCTGAGGCGGGAGGACACGACCATGGCTCGCATGAAGTTCCTGTGCGACGCCGAGCGCTGCATCGAGTGCAACGCCTGCGTCACCGCCTGCAAGAACGAGCACGAGGTACCTTGGGGCATCAACCGCCGGCGGGTCGTCACGCTCAACGATGGCAAGCCGGGGGAGCGGTCGATCTCGGTCGCCTGCATGCACTGCTCGGACGCGCCGTGCATGGCGGTCTGTCCGGTCGACTGTTTCTATCAGACCGAAGAAGGCGTGGTCCTGCACAGCAAGGACCTGTGCATCGGCTGCGGCTACTGCTTCTACGCTTGCCCGTTCGGCGCACCGCAATTCCCGCAAGCGGGCAATTTCGGCTCGCGCGGCAAGATGGACAAATGCACCTTCTGTGCCGGCGGACCGGAAGAGGACGGCTCGGACGCCGAGTTCCGCAAATACGGCCGGAACCGGCTCGCCGAGGGGAAGCTGCCGATCTGCGCGGAGATGTGCTCCACCAAGGCGCTGTTGGCCGGCGACGGCGACACGATTTCGAACATCTACCGCGAGCGGGTCGTGGCGCGCGGTTTCGGCTCGGGGGCCTGGGGCTGGGGCACCGCCTACCAGAAGAAGGTGGGCGCCTGACGTCTCCTTCGTGATGACGATCGGTTGCGGCGGCCGGGGTGCTTCCCCGGCCGCTCACTTCTCCCCCGCAACCCCGTTTCAGAGTGATCCCCGTCGATGCAGCGCGTTCTGCGCCTCCTGGCGCTCTTGATCGTGCTCGCAGCCGGCTTCTGGTTCTATCGGAACTGGCTCGAAGGGCATACCCCGCCGACCCGGATCGCGATCCCCGAGAAGGGCGTATTCCCGGGTCCGGCACAACCGGCGCTCGACCGCGCGACGGTCGAGCGTCTCGTCGATCGGGCTTCGGGACAGAGGTACTGATGCGCCGGACCTTCCTACCGACATTCCTGCTCGCTCTTCTGCTCGCGATCCTCGTCACGGCCACGAGCGGCCCCGCCGTCGCCCAGACCGCGACCGACCGAGGTGCCGCGCCACCGGTCAATCTTCTCCCCGAAGCGAGCCGGGCCGACGTCTGGCGGGCGATACGACGGGGCGAGCAGGGTTACGTGGCGGCGCCGAACATGCTGGGCGGTCAGCTCATCCAGTCCGAAGGCGAGGTCTGGCGCAGTCTGCGCCTCGGCGCCTACAAGCTCTGGGCCGGCTGGATCCTCCTCGGTATGCTCGGCCTCGTCGCGCTCTTCTTCGCGCTCCGCGGTCGTGTACCGATCGAGGGCGGCCCCGCCGGGCGGACGATCGAACGCTTCAACGCCCTCGAGCGCT
>Ga0209809_1001625_pt1 | contig 17644 bp, 23 predicted proteins | sample YNPMSTMetaG_FD_186172 | JGI IMG/M metagenome (GOLD analysis project Ga0209809, IMG submission 186172) | Anoxygenic and chlorotrophic microbial mat microbial communities from Yellowstone National Park, USA - YNP MS-T MetaG (SPAdes) (version 2) ... | reverse complement strand
CAGGGAAGTGGCACTGAACAGCATCTTGCACCTGGCGGCGCAGCTCCTTCAGAGTGTCAGCCTCCGTGAAAATAGAGTACCCCAGCGCTTGAGCCTCGAAACCGCCTTCGGGCGACTCGCGCACAACGAAGATTATCTCCTCCATTACAGCCTTGAGTGTACCCGTCAGTGCGAATTTTTGTCAACTATTGACCTTGTGTGTGCGTTGTGGCTGGCTAATATGGAGAGCGAGTATGCGATACTGGGGCATAGATTTGGGCAAGCGAGTGATAGCGATGGTGGCGCGAAGCGAGGACGGCGCAGAGGTGGCGTCGCACTTGGTGCAGTCGCAGAAAGATGCCGTGTCGCTGATTGAGCTGAACGACGCGGTGATTATCGAGTGGACGGGCGGCAAAGCGCGACCGTTGCTGGAGGCGTTGTACGCACGTGGATGTCGGCAGTTGTATGTGTATCGCGGGATGTTGCGAGCGGACAGGATGCATGTGGGCTACACGCGCAAGGGCGACTATCAGGATGCAGCGACGCTAAGTTATGCGTTGTGGGCGTCGCTGACGGGGCATCGGTTTCGTGGGAATGCGCTGATTGACTACTGTGCGTTGCGGGAAGTGTACGAGTTGCGGGCGTTGTATATGCGGGCAGAGACTTTGACGAAGGAGCGGGTGCGGTTGCAGAATCGCCTGCAGGCGTACATCGAGAAGGGCGCGGCGCGTGCGGAGTTGCGTAATCTGCTGGGTTATATGGAGCGCGAGGCGGAGCAGGCGTATCAGGAATTGCGTTTGGCGTGCATGGAGCATCCGCAGGTGCGTCGGGTAGTGGAGATTCTTCAACGCAGGTTCCCGCACAGCGACCGTGCAGTGTACGGGTTGGCGGTGCAGATTGCGCCGTTGGAGCGTTTTGCGTCGGTGTCGGCGTTCAAGCGGTATCTGGACTTGTTGCCGAGCGCGGGGATGAGCGGCGGGCGCGTGGTGGAGCGTTCTCGGTATCGGGTTGGCAATCGCAAGGCGCGTGTGCTGATGTATCGTCTGTTGTATTCGCAGTTGCGAGTGGGTGCTGGTGGGCGTGGTCGTGGGAGATGGCGCGATTACTACGACAAGTTGAGGCAGCGTCTGCCGCATGGCAAGGCGATGATACGCATGATGTTGCGTTTGGCAGAGATTATATGGCGGGACTATCAACGGTACGACGATTCTGCGCCAAGCGCGATTGGTCGTCGCAAGCGCAAGCAGACGGCGTTGCAGGAACAGGTGTTGCAGTTGGTGTCGCAGGGATTGAGCGACTATCAGGCGGCGAAGGCGTTGGGCATACACATTAGCACGGTGAGTCAGTGGAAACGCCGAGACGAGCAGTTTTTGGAGCGTTACATTCGCGCGAGGGCGCAGGCGGAGTTGCAGCGGGAGATGTCGGGCGGTGATGTGCTACGGTAGCGATGAGGAGGCGCGTATGGACACGATTGAAGTCTTGCGCAAGCGGATAGAGTTGGCGCGGGCTGCCCGCGATGCGGAGTACGAGGACAAGCTGGTAGGCGTTTACATTGGTTTGGGCGAGCAGTTGGAACGCGCGTTGCAGCGGTACGGGGATAAGATTGCGGAGGCTGCGGCGGCGAACAATGTGCGCTTGCTCGGCGAGTTGTATGAGGGTCTGCGCCAGTTGCGACTGACCTTGATTGAGTGGCGACTCGTTGCAGAAGAACTCGGCGTCTTTTCTCGCGCCAGCGCAAGCGGGTCTGTAAGTGGCGGCGACGGGTGTTGCTGTCCGTCCCCCGTCGCCGCGTCTTTTCATCGGGAGGCAGCGAGCGATGTATAGGCTTCTCTCTCCTGTCCCTTGTTGGTCATACACACCTCCCGACGGCGGGGGCTTGGCTCCCCTTTGCCCCCGCCGCTTTTTCTCGGCTTCTCTCACAGCCAGTCTCGTGTCCCCGTTGGGCTGGGGCGTTGCCGCAGTTCCGCCCCAGCCCGTCTTTTATGGAGGCAACAGCAATGCGCAAGCTTAACATCGACCAACCAGCCCGACTCTTCGCTCAACTCAGCGCGATAACCGAAGCATGCGATCCGAACGAATACGCGCCGCTGGAGTACTACCTGCAAGGGGCAGAGATTGAACTGCCCGACGGATCGCCCGCCGCAGGCGACTGGCTGCTCGCCATTAAAGTGGTCGAACTCGCTGACGACCTTGTGCAACATGCGGAGGGCAACGGGGCGTTGCGCCGATCGTTCCGACTCATCTACCTTGCCCCGCTCGATACCTACTTCTGGGGCGGGTACTACTGGCGCGACCCCGTCGGCTTCACCATTCTCGTCCGCTGGCACAGAATCCCCAGAGCGTACAATCCCCAACTCCACCAAATCCGCCAACGCAACACAGACAGGAGGTGTAGCGCGGATGCGTCCGACTGCGAATGATGTGCATGGGGTGTGGTTAGACAGGGTGCAGATTGACCACAGCATCGATGCGCATGACATTGATGTGATTCGGGCACTCTGTGAGGTGTGCGAACCGCCACTGACGGTGGCGCGGTTGTTTGAGTTGTTGCAGGGTGAGCAGGACGAAACCGTGCGTCGCGGGTTGGTGGAGGTAATACGCCAGCGTGCGGCGCGCGGCGAGGGGCGCGAGGTGGCGGAGTGCTATGTGCGGATGATGCTGCAGCGGGGGGCGCGCACGCTGACGGCGGAGCGTGTGGCGGAGGCGGTGGGCGTGTCGTTGCGCGTGGCGGGCGAGGTGCTGATGGAGTATGCGCGTGGGGGCGTTGTGCGCACGCGCGTTAGCGGGCGTCGGGTGACGGTGTATCGGCTGCAGCCTGCAGAGGCTGGACAGGATTGTTGCGAACCTGTCCACTTAGCTGGACAGGTTTGGGAGAACCCTGTCCGAGAGGAAGATTCAGCGAGTGGACAGGATTGTTGCGAACCTGTCCACTTAGCTGGACAGGTTTGGGAGAACCCTGTCCAAGAGGAAGATTCAGCGAGTGGACAGGATTGTTGCGAACCTGTCCACTTAGCTGGACAGGTTTGGGAGAACCCTGTCCAAGAGGAAGATTCAGCGAGTGGACAGGATTGTTGCGAACCTGTCCACAGGGCTGGACAGGATTGTTGCGAACCCGTCCACTTAGCTGGACAGGTTTGGGAGAACCCTGTCCAAGAGGAAGATTCGGCGGGGGTGGTAGACAGTTGCGATCATAATCTGCTGCGTGCGGTGGCTGCACTGGTGGGTCAGCCACGCGTGCTGCTGCACGCGGCGGCGCGGTTGGCAAGCACAAGTCGCGAGCGTGCATTGTGCGTGGCTTGCGATGAGATTCGGCGGATGCTGGTGTTGGTGCGGGACGAGGCGTCGGCGGCGGCGTGCGGGGCGCGTGCGCGTGGGCTGCTGGCGCAGGTGGCGCGTGCGGAGGGTGCGCGGCAGGAGCAGCCTGACCAGTATCGGCTGGACGGGTTGTATACCGAGCGCGAGCTGGGATGGATTCCACACATACTGGAGTTTGTGGAGTCGCGCAAGCGGGTGTTGCCGTTCTATGTGGCGTTGCACTTGCGCGACAAGTTGCGGTTGTCGCGCAAGGAGATGGAAGCGGTGCAGGATTTGGTGTGGCGCATGGCGCGGGATGGTGACGCTGGGTTGCGTGTGGTGGGCGGCGCGATGGTAGAGCGCGTGCCGTTGGCGGGTGAGGAGGCAGGATAGATTTCGGCGGCTAACTGCCGAGCGGGGCTGCGCTGGCACAGTGGGATGTGCGCCGAGCCGCCACGGACGGCGGCTGCGCCTAACCGCTGATATAGTAAGCGTGCGACGGCAGAGTAAGGGTGGCTGGATACAGAAGGCGATTAAGCGTCCAGGCGCGTTTCGCGCCAAAGCGAAACGCGCGGGCAAGTCCACCAAAGCCTTTGCCCAACAGGTGCTGCGCAATCCCAAACAATATGACCCGCGCACAGTACGCCAAGCCCAATTAGCCACAACCCTTATGCGCATGCGGAGGAGGTCAAGCCGATGAAACTGCGCCTACCCGACGCCGATGCCCAAACGCAGCTGCTCGCGCTCTACCAACAACTGCTTCAGATACTGCGCGAGTTGGAGCAGCGCATCAAAGCCCTCGAGGCGAAGCAGGAGCCGAAACGATGAGCCCAGCAGAGATCATCAGCACAGTAGCCACGATCTACAACATCGCCCGCAGCGGGCAGCAAGCCAATCGCGCCCAAAGCGCGTTGGAGCGTCTGTATGGGTTGCAAGCCGACATTGTGCAAGCGGGTCTACCGCTGATGCGCCAGCTGTACGGCATGCAGCAGCGGGCGCTCTCGGAGCTATCTGCCCAAGATCCGAATGCGGCAGCCCGCGCCCGCGCCGATGTGATAGCCAATAGCATCCGCGCCTACCTGCGCCGCAGTGGGCTGCAGAACGCCCTGTCAGGTGAGCGCGCAATAGCCCAAGCGATTGGGCTGGCGGCGCGCCCCCAACCGTTCACACAGATTCTGGGCATCAATCCGCTGGCGTATGTGGACAGGGGCGGGCTGCAGAATCTCACGCAGTTGGGCTTGCTGGAGCGCGTCCGAGCCGAAGACGCGCTGGGACGCTGGATAAGCGTGCTGGGCGATGTGCTGAACGAGATCTTTGATAAGCGAGGTGGCAAGTAATGGTGCAAGATTCACTGCAGGCACAGCAGGCACAGAACCACGCGCAGGAGATGCTGAAAACCTACAACGCACTGATGGACGCCACGCTGCGTGCGTTGCTGGAGCCTGATGCGCCGACGCCTGTCAACAAGCGCAGCCTCATCGCTTCCGCCATTGCCAGCCTGTTCGTGCCGCCGCAGTTCGGCGCGGAGGTGCTACGCCGTCCCTTCCTGCGAGCGCAGCAGCTCGACGCAGAGAAGCAGGCGCTGCGCCAACAGGCGTTGCGCGGGCTGGAGAGCCTGCTGCGGATTCAGGAGCCACTGACGCGGGCAGCCCTAACCGAGACGATGCAACAGCCGTTGACACAGGCGCGTGCAGTGCGCGAGTTAGCGGCAGCAGAGCAGTCCCTCGCGCAGGCAGGCAAGGCGGAAGCCGAAGCGGAATCGATCGCTAAAAGCAGCCAGCTGGAACCCCTGCGTATTGCCCGCTACCTTGCCGAACAGTATGCCCAAATCGCAGGAGCGGAAGACGCCACGCCCGAAGAAGCCGAAGCCTATCGCACATGGGCAAACAGCATCCTGAAGCAGTTGGGGCTGCCCGAACTACCCGAAATCAAAGCCATGTCGCCGCGTCAGCTCTTGGCGTTGGCGCGCGCCGATAGCGAGGCGGCGCGCACACAGCTGCTGCAGGAGCAAGCGCAATCTGAACGGGAGCTGCGCCAAGCGGAGCAGGCAATCAAAGCGCTGCAAGCCTTGCAGGTGCAGGCGCAGATCAATCTCACACGCGCCCGCACAGAAACCGAGCAGGCGCAGGCGCAACTGGTGCGCAAACGCATGCAGGAGATTGATGCGGCGATAGCGCAGGGCTGGGCGCGCATTCGGAACGACCAAGCGCGCATCGCACTCATGGCGCAGGAGCTGGATTTGAAACGGGATGTGGAATCGCGCAAGACGGCAGCCAACCTGCTGGCAGGTGCGCTGCAGCAAGGACGCGACTACGAGCAGCTGGCAGCGCAGTTGGAGCGCGAGGCAGGCAGGACGGTGGTGATCGACCAGATACGCGGCACGACAGACTATGTGTATGACCCCGCGACGCGCCAGGCGATGCGAGAGCAAGCGCGTCAGTTGCGGGAACTGGCAAGGCGGGCGAAAGCACTCAGCGAGGGCTTGCGTGCCAAGCTGGGCGTCGTGGTGGAGGAGTATCAAGATCCGCAGGGACACACGCAATATCGGGTACTGGAGGTGGGCGAATGATCAAGGCGTTTGTCAAGCGCTACATCCGACGCTGGCTGTTCGAGCGCGCCCTCTACCTCTCGGATGAGGACTTGAGCCGTCTGGCAGGGGGCAACCCGCTCACGCTGGCTTATGTGCGCAAGGTCTATCAATTCATCCGCAAGCGTGTGGAGCAGGCGTTTGATGAATGGTAAAAGTCGTGCCCTGCATGACACGGGGTCAGCCACAGCAGGCAAGCGAGTGCTGCGAGACACGGGAAGGGGTGGCAGACGCGTTTTAGTGGACACCGCCAGCACCATCCCCAGCGAACCGCCACCAAGGGCGGGGATGCCCTCGATGGCGCCTTTTCGCATCAGCGAACTCACCGAAACGCCCCTCGCCAAGCAGATACTCGGCGTCGTCAAGGGCGGCGCGTCGGAGCAAGAGATTCGGCGCATCTACGAAACGCAAGGGATACGCGCCGCGCTGCAAGCCATCCAACGGTACGCGCCAGGGGGAACCCAACTCACCACAGGCGAGGCGCTCTATGTGATGCGCGAACTGCTTGCCGACACACACAGCGCATGGCAGATTGCCAAGCGCGCCTTTATCGCGCCCGAGATCCTGCATCCCGAATCGGAGCCGAAAGAGGTGCTGGAAAAGAAGGTGGGCATACTGGAGCGCATAGGCAACACCCTGCGCACGCCCCAGCGTGCCTTGACCGCAACCATCCTGACCCAGACAGCGCAGGGCAAAACCTTCGGGCGCGAATCGGGGCAGCCCGTGCAGGTGCAGGACTGGGCGAGTGTCTATGCAGCGGATCCAACCTTCGGCAGCGTGCTGGAGGCGGTCGCACCGCAACTCCCGCAGTGGGCGCGAGTGGCGCTGGGCTTCGCGGCGGATGTGGTGATAGACCCACTCATCTTGGCGTCGGGCGTGACCAAAGGCACGCGTGCGCTGGGCTTGGCGGAAAAGGCGTCCGCTATGGGGAGAACTGGGCAGCGATTGCAGCAAGGGGGGCGTGTGTCGCAGGCGGTTGGCAAGGCGTTGGAGCGCACGGCAGAGCTGGCAACGCGCGAGGTCAAGACAGCGCAGGCGTTGGAGCGTTCGCTGGCGGACAATCTGGCAGGCGCGCTCGGTATCAACCCCACGCTTGCCCAGCAGAGCAGTTCGCCCCTGCGCGCCGTCGGGCTGGGCATGCACTACATGCTGGATCCAGTTGCTGTCACGCGCGCAATACGCGAGGCATGGCAAACAGCGCCGCAGGGTGAACGCCTGCAACGGGTGTTTCGCGACTTGGAAGCAGTGCAGCAGTTGCGGACGCAGGTCGCCTACGGCGATAGGGTCGCCGACGCACTGCAGGATGTACGGACGGTCTACGGCGAGATCCCAGAGGCTGTGAGGGCTGAGGCGCAACGGCTGACCGAGCTGCAGAACCGCCTGCCCAACCTCTATAACAAGGCGCTGGCTTTCTGGAAGTCCACCAAGACGATATACAATCCGCCGAGCACTGTGCGCAACTTTCTCCAGAACTTTGTCTTCCGCCACCTCACGGGCGAGGCGACGCAGCGATTGCCGCAAGCAATCGCACGCCTTGCCCGTGATAGGGATCGATTCATCGAGCTGTGGCGTCAGACCGAGAATGCGAGTGGTCAAGCGTCGGAACTGCTGATGCGCACAGCGGAGGCGGTAGACGAGAGCGCAAAGCAGCCGTTGTGGCGGCGTGTGCATGAGTTTATGGCGCGCGCCTACGAGGGTGCAGACCGACTGGCAGCGGTGCTGCTGGCAGAGGCGACAGGCAAACCACCGCAGAGTTTTCTGATGAATTACGGCGAGATTCCACGCACGATAGCATTTTTGCGCGATAGCGGGCTTGCGCCGTTCATTTCGTGGCAGTATTTCGCTGTGCCTGCAGTGGTGCGCGGAATGTTGGAGCATCCGCATCGGGCGAAGCAGGTGTTGCAGCCGATATTGGCGTCGGCGCCTTACGAGGAGGCGAAGGGCGAGCGGGTGCAAGTAGGCGACCGCGAGATTGGGCTCAATGTTTTCCTGCCGATAAACCCTGCCGAGTTCAGCCCAAATGCAGGCTTGCTCGACCCAGGACAAGTGCCCGCGGTGCAACTGGGCGCGCAGCTTTCGCAAGCCCTACGCGGAGAGGGAGAGACCATGCAGCCCGCTGCGGATGCTTTGCGGTTCCTGCGCGACTTTCTGCTGCCGCCTGCCATTGCCTACTACATCCCTGGCGTCATTGCACCGCCCCCGCAGGAAGCGGGCAAGCGGCGTCCACGCGAACGACTGGACTACCTGCTGGGGTTGCTGGGCGTCTCCATGCGCCCTACAGACCCAGAGTGGGATCGCTACTGGCAGCTGTATCGCGAGCGACAGCGGGAGCGACGCAAGCAGCGACTCGAAGCGAAATAGTGTTTCAAAATGTCTCAAAATGTCTCAACAGGGGGAACAGGTATCATGCGGAAGGTAGAACGCATCGTGTGGCATACGGCTGCGCATGGGCGCGACGGGCAAGCGTTCGACGCCACCGCCGCGCAAATTGACCAGTGGCACCGCGAGCGCGGCTGGAGCGAAATCGGCTACAATGTCGTCATCCGCTTCAACGGCGCGATTGAGCAAGGGCGCGACCCGCGCAAAATCCCCGCAGGCGTCGCAGGCATCAACGAGACCACCTACCACATCTGCTTCTCAGGGCACGGCGACATCGCCCCGCTGACGCCCCAACAACTGGAAAGCGGCGTGCAGCACACGATTGAGATGCTGCGCAAGTACGGCTTGGTGGAGCGGTTCCTGAGCGAACCCAACGGGCTGATTGTGATGGGGCATCGCGAGGTGAACGAACTCGTGCGGCGCGGGCTTGCGCCGACGCCCACCACCAAAACCTGCCCTGGTCGGCTGGTGGACATGAACGCCGTGCGCCTGCTGATTCGTCAGCGGCTGACCCAGCCGCCCGCGCCTGCATACACCTACGACGCCCAAGCCGCGGGCGAGCTGTATCGCGGGCTGCAGCAGGTCTACGCCGCCGCCGCCAAACTGAAGCTGCCCGAAGAGGCGATGCGCTTCCTGAACCAGTTCCGCAAGCAGCCCGAAGTTGACGAAGCCATCCAACGCTATAGGCAGGCGAGTGGAGATGCAATGGGATGAGTGGGAGCAGATCTATCTGCAGTTAGATGTGGAACGAGCGTTAGAGCAATTAGACCCCGACGAACGCCGAATCGTGGAATTGCTGTTGGAGGGCAAAAGCCTTTCCAGCGCGCTGAAGGAATGCGACTGGCAGCGGCGCGATTGGGAAAGGCTACGCGCCAAACTAAAGCAGCTGCTCCGCTGATATAGTGGGTGTGCTGAGTCGCTTACTTCAGGGCAACCCGTGCTATGAAGAGCACCTTGCCGAGCAAGTATTGCAGGAATACTTGCGCATTCACCGCCACACCATCGACCAGCTCCGCGCGTGCGGGTGGGACTACGACGATGTCGTGCAGGAGCTGCGCATCAAACTCTGGTACCACTGGCAGCGGTATCAGCCTGGCAAGGTGCGCTTGCAGCAATGGCTCAGCTGGCGGATGCGCCACACACTCAAGAATCTGCAGAATAGAACCCGCATGCTCCCATGCGTACCCATCGAGTGGATCGAATCGTGCGAGCGCTGATAGAGGCGCGTACCATAGAGGAAGCAGCGCAGCGGGCAGGCGTCTCGCGCGCCACCCTCTATCGCTATCTGGCGCGCCCCGAAGTACGGGAAAAAGTCGAGGCGCTCCGCGAACAGCAACAGCAACTGCTCCTGACCCAGCTGGCGCAACTGCATGCCAAAAGCTTGGAGCGCATCAGCGAACTGCTCGATTCAGAGGACGAGCGCATACGGCTGCAAGCCTGTCGGGAGCTGTTGCGCCTGCTGCGCCCACCGAGCGAACGGGAGGTGCTGGTGCTTGAGTGAGGCTTTCCGTCCGCAACCTCTTGCCTCCGCTGCATGGCGGGCAGCAGTCGCTGGATGCATGGCTGCGCTCGCAATCCGATACCATTATAGCGATCCGCTGCGGCAGACGCTTTGGCAAAACCTACTACCTTGCCTCGCTTGCCTTAGAATCGCTGCTGCGCCAGCAACAGGTGTGGTGGGTCAGTCCGACCTATCGCCTAACGCGGGTCGGCTTCGGCACACTGATAGCCCACATCCGCAAACTGCCAAGACCACTGCGACAACACATCCGCCTCTATCGCTCCCTGCCCTATCGCGCCGAGTTTGGCAAGGGCTGGGTGGAGTTCCTCACGACGCGCCTGCCCGATTCGCTGCAGGGTGAGGGACTGGATCTGATTGTCTACGACGAAGCAGCGACGGACAGGAACCTATCGGAAGTGATAGAGCAGTACCTGCTGCCGACCACATTTGACCGCAACGGGCGAATCATTCTCGCCTCCACGCCCAAAGGCGCAAACGACTTTGCCCACTATTGCGAGCAGTATCCCTGCTATGTGGCATCTACCTACGACAACCCGCTGATTCGTCCCGAAACCCTTGAGCGGTATCGCCAGCAGCTGGAGGCAGAGGGGCGCGGGTATCTCTACCGCCAAGAGGTGCTGGCGGAGATCGTCAAAGAGCTGGGCGCGTTCTGGGAACGCCTACCCGAACTCTACGAAGGCGAACTCCCCGCAACAGCCGAAGTCGTCGGCATCGACTGGGGCTACAGCAGCCCGTTTGCTGCGGTCTGGGTCTACCGCCTAACCGACCGCTATGTGGTCGGGCACGAAGTCTACCGCCAGTACCTGTCGCCTGATGAGCAAGCGAAGCAGGTGCTGCGCTTGCCCAAAGCGCGGCGGTATGTGTGCGACCCCAGCGTGCCAGAGCATGTGTACGAATCGTGGCGAAAGGCGGGGCTGACCCCACTGCCCGCCAGCCGCGACAGGGTGGGCGGTTGGCAGTATATCCGTCAGCTGATAGCGCAGAACAAGCTGCAGCTGCATAAGCACTGTTTCCATCTGCTCGATGAGTTCCAAGCGGCGCAGGCGCACATCCGCAAGCCCGATGATTTAGTAGGCGAAGATCACGCGCTCGATGCCCTGCGCTATGCGCTGACCGCGCTGCCACAGCCGACGGAGCCAAAGCCGAGCAAGAGCGTCGACCAGTGGCTGCTGGAGCAGAGCATACGACGCTACGAGCGTGAAGTACGGAGGCGCAATCGCTAATGGCAATCTACCTGTACCGCTGTGAGCACTGTGGGGAACGGGAGCTGCGCGACCCGTATCTGCAGCACTGCCCCGATTGTGGCAAGCAGCTACGGCGCATCTACCGTTTCGGGGTGCTGGTCAAGTTAGGCAAAAGCGATTTTGCAGGCATGCGCCCCGAAGACATCAACGCACCAGAGACCCCAGAAGAGAAAGCGATTTGGCGGGAATATGGCGACATCAAGGTCTAAAGGCGAAACGCCTGAACGACGCATCTTAGATAGGCTGCAGGTGGCGTTGCAGCACAAGCAGCGGTACGACGCCAAGATCCGCCGCTTGCGAGCGCATATCGCCAATGTGCCTTTTGGCGAACACCTGCGCGAAAGCATCGACATCACCGATGTCAACTACCTGCTGGTCAACCTCCACCTGAAGGTGGCGGCTCTGATGGCAGGTATCCGCGATGCGCAAATCAGGTTTCGGAACGCGCCCGATACGCTCAGCTATGCCTTCAAGGATCGCGTACTGCTGCCCGCCTTGCCCGACTTCGAAGCGGCGCTCAAAGATCGATTCGGGGTAGGCGTTGGCGTAATTGGCGTAGGCTACGAACAAGGCAAAGGAGCGTTTCTGATGCGGGTTGCGCCCGAAGATGTCTACTGGTCGCCCACGCGGTTGCTGCACGACCCGCTCTACCTCTTCCGACGCGTCCACACAGAAAAGGGCGCCATCTACTGGGAATATTGGGATCGGGAGAGCTATGCACTAATAAGGGACGACAAGGTGCAGCAACTGCAGGCAAACCCGATGCGCGACATCCCGTTCCGCATTTTGACCAACCTCACGGTGCCAGGGATTGCCTTCCCAATTAGCGACACGGAGCTGTGCTTACCAGCACAGATGCTGCTGCGGGAGAACCGCAGAGCGCTCCTAAAAGCGGCGCGCACAGGCTCAGGCTTCTACGAGTACCGCCGCGACGCCGTAGACCCGCTCGAGCTCGAGAAACTTGCCGACGGCGAGGAAGTGTTCATCGCGACGGACACGGGCAACGAAATCCAAGTGCGGGTGTCGCCCCCGCTCAATATTGAGTGGGTGAACTTGGAAGGATTAGTCAAGCAAGACTTGGATGCCCAATCGGGCGTTTCGGAGTACCTGCGCGGCTCCATGCCGATAGCCAACACCATCCGATTTGCGACGCAGGTGCTGGCTGCCCTCTCAGCCCAGAATCTGCGTATCCAATCCGACTGGCTGCCCATCCAATCGGTGTTGCTCGATGTGGCGCGGCTGTGGGTGCAACTGGCGCACATCAACGGCGAACGCATCCAGCACGGCGACGAAGTGATCGACATGGGCAACTTGCCCATCCAGCAGATACACGCCTACCTCCCAGAGCTGGAGCAGATGGACATCATGAGCATTCTGCAGAACCCGCTGATGGCGATGCAGCAGCAAGGCGCGTGATTTAGTAGCTGCTATGAAACTGCCCTTTCTGAACCGAGATTCGGGAGACAAGCCAGAGGCGGAATCGCCACAGATGGAGCAGCCGTCCATAGACGCCGCTATGCAACAGCTGCAGCGTTGGCGTGAGCAGGCGCAGACCAAAGAGGGGCAGCGCCAACTGGCAGCCGAGTTCTACCAGATGGCAGCGGTACTGGCGCTGCTGAGCATGGAAGAGGACGAACTGGAGCAGTTGCTACGCGAAGTGGAAGACCAGCAACCTCCCCAAGAAAACAAGCCATCCGACCAAGAGAACAAGCCATCCGAACCTGAAAACAAGCCATCCGAACCCGAAGCGGAGATAGAAATCCCGCGTGGCGAACCCCAGCCCATCACGCCCAAACAAGGGCGCGCCCGACTGCGTGATTTAGTAGGCGTGTAGGAGGTAGGAGGGGAAGATGTTTAACTTCAACTCAGGACAATACGCGGCGAAAGTCGCCGAATATCTGGAGCAACATTTCGTCCCGCAGTTCACCACCTCACGAGAACTCTTCGGGGCGCTCTACACCCGCAAAGCCGTTCGCGGCGCGGCGGCGTTGCTCGTGGCAGGCGTGGGCGTCAACCGCAACCCAACTGTGGCAGGCGTCAGCAACCCGTACAACCCCGTGACAGTCGCCGTGCAGACCAATGTCACGCCCAACTACTTCTGGAGCCACTACTTCGGCATGACGCTCGTCTCCTACGAGGATCTCAAAATCAGCACATCCGAAGGCGCCGTGCTCGACATCCTGGAGGAGCGCCTCAACGACACGATGGAGAGCTTCTACGAGCTGCTCGCAGACCACCTCATCAGCTCCACCGCCGCCTCCAAAGAGCGCGTCCACGGCATCGGCTATATGCTCGCCACTACGGGCAGCTTTGGCGGCATTGACCGCGCCAACGCTACTTGGTGGCGCGCAGTCAACACCACAAACGAAGGCGCCTTCACGCTCCAAAAGTTCAACCGTCGCTACAACCAAATTAAAGCGCAAGGGGGCACACCGCCCACCATCATCGTCATGCCCGAAGACCTGTTCTCGGCGTATGAGGCACTGGTCATCGCGTCCCAGCGATTCCTCAAAGACCAGAAGATGGCGGAGCTGGGTTTCGACAACTACCTGCACAAAGGCGCGGTGGTGCTGTACGATAGCCGCATGCCCGCAGGCGAAATCTGGTTCCTGAACACGCGGTACTGCTATCTCACCTGCGCAACCGCCCAACCCGACACGCAAGCCGCGCAGTTCCCAGACCGCCCAGCATCGGGCTATGTCCACAACTGGCTGGTGCAGTGGGTGGCGACACGCCTCAACGCACATGCACGCACCACAGGCTGGACCGCGTAAAATGAGCGAGTGGGTCAGCACGACACTCAAGGCGATAGGGGCAGCGGTCGCCCTCTGGTGGGGCGACCTGCCCGCCCTCATCAAACTCTTGCTCCTGCTGCAATCGGCGGATGTATTAGCGGGCGCCATCGAAGCGTGGTCACGCCGCACACTCAATAGCAGGGCAATGCGGCAAGGGCTGGCGCGGAAGGCGGTGGTGCTGCTCATCGTGCTGGTCTGCCACGCGCTGGAGGGCGCGTGGCTGCATGGGATAGGGGCAGCCGTCGCAGGTTGGTATGTCGTGTATGAGCTGCTGTCCCTTTTAGAGCATGCTGCAAACATGGGCGTGCCCATCCCAGCCTTTCTGAAAGCGCGCTTGGAACGCCTCAAGGAGGGGGAGCCAGAATAGTCCGCTATGCCCACTACGAACTGGACAACCTCATCTACCGCCCGCGCACCCGCGCACGCAACCAACGCTGCCGATTACAGATTGCAATAGACGACGCGGGCACGCTCACCAACATCACGCTGCTCGGCGTCAACGCCGAACCCGCTTCGGACGCTCGCCCCATTCTCGGACGCTACCTTGTATCACCGCCACCCACGCGCATCGAAAACAGCGCGGGTGAGTTATGGTGCTTTGAGTGGCTTGTGGACGACCATCGGCACTACACCTTCCGCTACCAGAAAGGCGGCGTCTGGCAAGAGATAGCCATCCCAGCACTGCCGACAGACCCACGCCTGGTACAACGCACAGCGTTAGAGGGACTCTATGTGGCAGGGCACGCGGTGGGGCGCATCGTGCAACTGCACCTGAACCTCGCCTATCAGCAAGGGGGCATTCCCATCGAGCGCGACACGCTGGGCGGCACAACCGTCATGTGGTTCAGCCTGTCCCATCCACTGTATCGCGCCACCTTGCACGAAGACGCGAACTACTATTACATCAAGCTCTATGATGCCGCAGGAGCGGAGCTGCCGCCCAACACGCCCATCAACACCTACTTGACCCTGCACATCCTGAACGAACGAGGCTAAGATGGCGCGTATAGGACGCATCATCCAATCAGGCGACACGCTCTTTGCAACGCACGGGCTGCCCGCCAACGCCACACGCCTTGTGCGCTACGCGAGCGACGATGACTACCTCCGCCTCGCCGTGCCCGATGTGGACTGCGCCGCCACACCGCCGCAACCCCCTCCGAGCGAACGCGACAGCTTCACCGAACCGTATCGCTGGCTCGGTAGCAGTCCGCCCACGCACGAAAGTAACGCAGGCTGGCGCTTCCGCTACAAACACCACCTCTACACCAGCGACACCTGCTACCCGTGGGGAGCGTTCACTTTGCGAGCCTACGCCGATACCAGCGCGCTGCCACCGTGGCGCACACCCTCGCAATCCGCCACTCTGCTCTGCCTCTTAGAAGACATGCTGGGCAGCATCACCGAAGGGCTGCTTATCGAATACGGCGAGGTAGGAATCGGGGTGGGCTACCAGCATGCGCGCTGCTGCGATAACCCGCAAGAGTATAACTTCCGCTGCTTGCTGGTCAAAAACGGCGCAGTGTTGGAGACCGCCTTCCCCGCAGCCAGCGGCAACACTGTCGCGATGGAGTTAGACTACACAGGCAATACGGTCTACTGGCGCTTCACGGTTGGTGGCAACACCTACGAGTTCAGCCAATACCGCACGCTTACTCCCGCCCGCATCGACCTGCGCTGGCTGCGTGAGACAGCAGGCGGCTGCCCGCCCGAACCCGAAACAGACGCCAGCGTGTTGCTCCAACAGATAACCAGCCTGCCCGAAAAAACCTACCGCTTTGAAAGCAACGCGCTGCTGTTGAATGAATCGGGGCGACTGCGGGCGCGCATCCTCACCCCCGCCACACCGCACAAGGTGCAGCTAAAGGCAGGCACAGGCGCGTGGCAGGACGCCATCGAAACAGGCGGCGCCTATCGCCTCGCCAGCGACCCCGAAGCGAGCGAGTGGCGCATCGCCATCGAGACCGCCGCATTGCTGGAGCGAATCGACTACTGGACAGTCCCGTCAGGCAACGGCGTGCTGGAGTACACGCTCACGCCCTATCTCCTCTTGCCCAACCGCTACATCGCACGCTACAAACTCGCCTACTTCAATCCCGACAATCCCCCGACCTTGCCGTTCAACCTGCGCGTGCTCTCCGCCAGCGACCGCATCACCATCGTGCAGAACCGACTTCTCCTATCAGACCAGTTCGAACTCTATGAGCCGCCACGCCTGCTCTACCTGCTCTGTGATTCAGTTTAGGGGAGAAAACATGGCGTGGAACGAGAACACGATACTCAACATCGCCCGCAGTTTCGTCGGGTACGACGCGGACGAGAGCCTGCTCACGCTGGACGATGTACGCGCCCTTTTCGCACAATTCGCCGAAGAGACGCTGGCGTTTGATCTGGAAGAGACCATCAACATCACGGCGGGTCAGCGCGTCTATCCGCTCACGCGGGTGTTTCGCATCGAGCGCGTCTTCCTGGACAGCACAGAACTGCCCCGTTCCGACATTCCCGAAACGCAAACTTGGCAGCAAAAAGGCAGCAGCCTCGTGCTGAACTTCACGCCCACATCGGGCGCGCTGCGCCTTGTGGGGCAGGGTGTGCCGCCGAACATCAACACGGTTGATTTGCAGCCTGAGCAGGAGTATATGCGCGTGGTCGCCTACGGCGTAGCAGCGGAGTTTCTGAGCCGCTATCCAGACGACGGCGCAACCAAGCGCGCCCTGCTCTATGAGCAGCGCTACCTGCGCGGGGTCAATCGATTGCGCCAGCGCAGGCACTACAAAGCCGTCAAGCGCGGCATCGCCAATCAGCCTGGCGATAGGATTCCGCTGACATGAAGACGCTGGAGTGGCAGTCGCATCGCACGAATGCGCCGCGCCCGACAGAGGTGGTGAGTGTCGACTTCGGGCGGGGGACACTGCGCGGGCTGCCCGCGCCCAGCACCCGAATCGCCCACAACATGACCACCCTGCAAGACAGCCTGTACGACCAGCAGACCGACAGCTATCTTGTAGCAGGCACATCAGGCGCGCAGGTGCGCGTGGTGCATCTCACCACCACAGCCCAAACCACCATCGAAACCTATCCTACCAATACGCGCGTCAGCTTTGCCCGTGTAGGCGCATGGATTGTGGTGTCCGCCTCCGAACGCGGCAACACCTTCAACACCTACCTCCTGCTGCTGCATTTGCCATCAGGTCAGATCGTGCGGGTAGACCGTGCGCCCGATGTGCCAGGCAATACCTACCAGTCGCAGCAACTGGTCTGGACGCTCACATCGGCGCAAAATGTGCAAGGCGTGCAGGTCATCTGGAACCCCTCCACGGTCTACCTGAATGTGACCAACAACGACAACACTTGGCAAGTAGACCTGCTGCCCGCAACAACAGACCCAATACCAAGCCTGCGCGAAGTCGTCGCCATCGAAATCGAAGCCACCTATATTGAGCCAGCCGCAGGGCGGTGGGCGAAAGCGCAGATCCTCAACGGCACAGGCAGTGTGCTGGTGGAGCAGCTGTTGACAGCAGGCAAGAACTACATCGACCTAACCCGCCTGCCCAACTACGCCGAGACCGTCGCCGCCATCCGAATCGTGCGCTATGGGGGCGATGTGGAACTAAGTCGCACAGTGTGGTTCCACACGCTGCGACGGCAGTACCTGCTGGTGCAAGGATTGCGTCCCGAAGTCGGCAACCCTGCCGACAATCAGCTCGCGCTCTCCGAGCCGCTTTACTTGACCCCCACGCAGACCATCCCAGGAATGCGCCACATCTTCTCCAACAACTCCGTCTACAACCTCTGGGTCTATCGGCTCGATTCAGCAGGCGTGTACCGTTTGGTGGACATGCTC
>Ga0209809_1001624_pt1 | contig 17653 bp, 12 predicted proteins | sample YNPMSTMetaG_FD_186172 | JGI IMG/M metagenome (GOLD analysis project Ga0209809, IMG submission 186172) | Anoxygenic and chlorotrophic microbial mat microbial communities from Yellowstone National Park, USA - YNP MS-T MetaG (SPAdes) (version 2) ... | reverse complement strand
ATCGCCATCTTCATCACCTGACCATCTTGGTTTCGGTGCGCCATAAATTTCGGTGTACTTAGTTACATTTGAAATTCCATAAGTCAATGGATATTGAACACCATCAATATAAAATCCAGCATCGTTGAATGGACTTTCGTCTGTTATACCATCATCATCATTATCAAGGCCATCAGTATGCTTACTCGGGCTTTCGAGAAACTTCCAGCCGAAATATCCACACCATTTACCACCATCACCTTTCATATCATCATCCCAGGCATAAACCATACTTCTTGCTCTTTGAGGATAAGGATCAGCAAGTGGTCCAAGAGGTGGAATAAAGAAAGCTCTATCGTCTCTGTAATCACCTGGACCTCCAACATGAGGATCGCCATGCATACCAAAATAAACTCTCGGTAAAGTTTTTGGACTTGCGTTAGTAGTTTGATAAACTAAGAAAATAATGTCCTCAGCGAGTGGATTATTGAATTGCAACACACGAACTTCCATATCCAATCCCAAACCTCGTTTCGAAGAATCATCAGGAAAAGGATAATATGGAAATTCTGCATTTGTATAATCATCAATTACAAAATAAACTTCTTCATCTGGAGCTGTTGCTTGATCACCTAAAAATGCTGGCCATAAATATTTACCAGCACCAGCATTATACCAGCTTTCAGGCCAGCTGTCTGGCTTTCCATCTCCATTTAAATCAGGTGAATTTAATCTTGCAATTTCATTTTGATTTGGATCAACATATCCATCTTTTGGTAACCAACCCCATTTTATTGTACGTGATGGATCGTAATCACCTTGAATTGTAAGGATAAATGAATCATCAATTATGCGCAAAGTATCACCATTATCATTAACTACCTCAGCCGCTGCAAGTGGTCCAAATTCAAATCCGTAACCCAAACCATTCCAAACTAAATCGGCAATATTCCCAAGATAGTTTGGCGCGCAAATTGAACCGTAGTTAAATAAAACAGTCTTTACCTTATTACCTTGAATGATACTCTCTTTTATCAATTTTGGATTTCCGAGAGATTTAGCGAGTCTCTCTCCTGGTTTACCAAAAATTTTAAGTGCTTGTTGTTCCGTTAATTCTTTTAATATGTAATTGCCGTATTGATCTTTCTTTTGTGCTGAAAGATTTGCGATTAGAATTAGTGATAGAACAACGGAAATCAAAATTTTTCTTTTCATCATTTTTCTCCTCAAGAGATTCAGTTAAATATTAATTGAAAACCTAAACGGACTTCTCTCGGGCGATTCACTCTTTCTGGCCTGAGAGAATAATACTTTTGAATTTCATACAACGGAATTAAGCCAGGATCTCCTCTTTTAATTCTCTTGATTATATCAGAAAATACAATGTTTATGTCTTTCTCTTCAATTGCACTCAATGCTCTACCTGTTGAAGCATAAACAAATAATTCATTTTGAGTATCGAATAGATTTTCAATTTGAGTGAAGAGTGATAGTTTCAAATTACCTATCATAAAGAATTTTTCGAATTTGAAATCTACATTCCACTGAATCGGTTGACGAGCTGAATTTTGTTCAAATGTTATATCAACAATATTTGATGGGAAAATTGGGGTGTATGGTGTGCCCGTTTGAAAGTTACCAATGAATGATGCAATCCAATTATTTGGTTGTGTAAATGTTAATGTAGCATTGATAACATGTGATCTATCAAAACTAAACGGGACAAGATATGTCTCGCTTTGCTTTCCACTTTTTTCACTAAAGAATATTTCATCAGCTGGATAAGTTCGATTTCCTTCGGCTAAAGAGAAAGTATAATCTAAAGAAGCCGAGAAGAAATCTTGTGGGGATCTTCTCTTAAGTAATGATACCGTTATTCCTTTGCTACTTGAATACGCCAGGTTTGTAAGTAAGTAAAATGCACGACCTTCATTAGTATAAATTTGTTGTGTGTAGATATAGTTACTAACATCTTTATAAAAACCAGTGACTTCTAATTTCAGGTCATCAAGCAGTAATTGTTGTAAACCGAGCTCATACTGGACACTTTTTTGCGGTTCCACATTTGGATTTCCGAAGGTTGGATTTTCACCAAAGTTCGCAACATAAAAGAAAGGATTCATATAAAGGCTTGATAATGAAGGAACCTGATAAAAATGTCCATAAGAAAATCTAATTACACCACGATCGGTAATTGGATAAGAAACACTAACTCTCGGGCTTAAACGATGTTTTGGTTTTGCGTCAGTTGCGCTTCTTGTAATACTTCCAGCTTTCAAATCACTTAAATCTTTACTCACACTAGGATTGTACTGTGCTGCTGGATTGAAGAATTCATATCTTAACCCAACATTCAAAATCATTGACTCTGCAAGTTCTATTTTATCTTGAATATAGGCTGCAGCCTGGAAAGGCAATCTTATGTAATTCGTATAAAGTGATGTATCATTTGGTATTTTTCTAACAAGTCGAACAGTATCATAAAGTAGAGTTGCTGGAGTTAAAGTTGTAAATAACCCTTGATTGTTAATATAACCAACCTGAACCGTGTAGCTCTCAACATTTAATCTATGTTTACGAATTTCAAATCCCATCTTAATTTCATGCACATTAAATAATTGAGCTACCAAATCACCTTTAAGTCCAATAGTTTGAGTTTTTCGGAAAAATCTTGAATTGTCAGTTCCGCCTGTTAGAAATGCCGTATTTGCAAGTGTTCTTGAATAAAGTGAGGGTAAATATCTCTCATCATAAGGATTTTCGTAGAGATATGATTTATAATAATTCGTTGCGAAAGATAATTTTAAAGTGTAGAACAAATTATTTGATACTGTGTGCGTCCAATCGAAAGCATGAATGTAACCATTGGAATAATTCGTCGGTCTACCATCAGGATTGTACTTATAGGCTCTTTGATAATCTTGCGAAGTTCCTTTATCTAAAACATACTCATATTTGAATTTAATTGTTGGAATTGGTTTGATTATTAAGTTCCCTTGAAAATTAAATGACCTTGACCAATTCATAGGTACCAATGCACCATCGCCTGTAGGTAAACCAGAGCTGTCCTCCTTACTATAAGGATTAAAGAAATAACTTTGAGTTGATGTGCCATACCTTGGGTCACCAGACTTGAAATTATTTCTCTCTAAATAAGAGTCAGTCGTATTATATAATCTTTTACCATACAATGAGCCTTTAAAATCTTCATAAACAGAAGAAATAAAGAAATTTACATTTCGAGACAATAACGGAACTGGACCACCAAATGTGAATTCGGTTCTCGCTCTATTAAGTGGATCAATTTTATTAATATTTTCAAAAAGGTCTGTTCTCTTTGTTACATAGTCACCACTGTAAGCTTTAATACTTCCAGTATATTTTGAAGGACCTTCTTTAGTCACATAATTAACAACACCACTCAAAGCGTTTCCATATTCGGCATTGAATGTTCCGCTTGAAACGGAAACCTCCTGAACAGCATTAGTTGCAAGCCCAACAGCTCTTCTATTCCCGTAAGGATCATTTAAAGTAATTCCATTTAGTGTAAAAGCAATTTCATTCCCATAACCACCACGAATGTGAATATCACCATCATTGCCAACGACAACCCCAGCTTGAAGTTTAATAACATCAGCAATTTGATCCACAGGCAATTCATCTATTTTATCGCCTGTAATTGAAGCAACAGGATTTGTCAGATCTTGTCTGATTAGTGGATTTCGTTCACCTTGTACCACAACTGGCGGTAAATCAATTGAACCTTGAGTAAGAGCAAATTCTAACCTTGTTGTAAAGTCAACATTTACCCTAACATCGCTAATAGTTAGTTTTTGATAACCAACAACTGATGCAGTTACATTGTAAATTCCTGGTGGAACATTCAGAATTACAAATTCTCCTTTTAAATTCGTAGCCGCACCAAGTTGAGTTTCTTCGACGACTACATTTGCAAAAGGAATTGGTTCTTTTGTTTCCTTATCGATTACTCTGCCAGCAATTTTTCCGGTATTACCAGCATAGGTTAATTGAAACAACAGGAAAATTGAAAAGAAAGATGCAATTATTATGTTTTTCATTTCAACCTCACTTGTGAAGTTTTATTAGTTAAATTTAGTCAAAATTAAATAATAAATTCAATAAAGTTCAAGCATAAGAAGTGCGATGACGATAGAAGTTCAATGCGGTTGCAATCATCATCATATTAGTAACAAGGGCGCTTCCACCATAACTCATTAATGGCAAAGGTATACCAATTACAGGTATAAGACCAATCGTCATTCCAATGTTTATAAAAATATGAGTCAAAAAAACAGAGATTACCATTATCATCACACTGCTTCGAAAAACAGAGTCGGTTGTCTTTGCTATATAAAGCAATCTTGAAATGATAATGAAATAAAGGACCAAGACCATAATAGAACCAATAAATCCAAATTCTTCACCAACCACACAAAAAATAAAATCTGTCCATTGTTCTGGAATGAATTTAAGTTGAGTCTGACTTCCTGCAAGAAAACCTTTACCAAATAATCCACCAGAACCAACCGCAATCTTTGCTTGTAGTGCGTTGTATCCACTGCCAAGGGGATCGTAGTTGGGATCAAGAAAATTTTTAATTCTATTGATTTGATGTGGAGATAAAAACTTGAAAAAAATTTCTACCATAATCGCTGCGGATAAATTTAAACCAAAAATTCCAAGTGAAAGAAACAACTCTCTCTTAAAATAAAATAGAACAAGGACAACTAGAACTAAAGATATGATGAGAGGAATAATTCCAAGTAAAGAGAAAAATCCAACAATGATTGGACTAACTAAAACAAATACTGAAAATCCAGTTAGTCCATTCCAGAATAATCCAAAAATAAAAATTGAGAAAAATACAATAGCTGTTCCAATATCTCTCTGAAGAACAATCAAACCTGCAGGTAACAATACTACTAAACTAATAATTAGAAATCCTTTGATCGAATTAACATCAAAATTTTTTCTTGAGTAAATACTTGAAAGCAATAGAATAACAGCAAATTTTGAGATTTCGGATGGCTGTAAAGAAAAGAAACCAACATTAATCCAATTTTGATTTCCAGATACTTTCTTACCAACGAATAAAACAACTATCAAAAGTAAAATCGAAATAATATAAAATGGTGTAGCGGAGAGATTAAAGACTTTTAAAGGTAAATTGTAAACAATTAAACCGATAAAAATTCCAATAATTGCGAAGACAAGTTGTTTGTAAAAATTTACATGTAGATAATGAATATTATAAGTTGAACTATAAATTGACAACAAGCCAATAATTATAATTAAAATTGACGATACGAGAAGGTATAAATCTAGTTTACTTGAGATATTACCTTCAATTCTTGTGGAATTAATTTTTATTTGCTGCCAGATTTTGAACATCTTTCGATCTATCTTTCAAATAGAATTCGATTAATTTTTTTGCGATTGGTGCTGCAACTGCTCCACCAAAGCCTGCGTTTTCAACAATCACAGCTAAAGCAATTTTTGGATTTTCAAAAGGAGCAAAACCAATAAACCACGCGTGGTCTTTTCCATGTGGATTTTGTGCAGTACCAGTTTTTCCAGCAACATGAATTCCTGGAATTCTTACATGAGTTGCTGTCCCTGCTCCATTTACTACTAAAAACATCCCCTGTCTTACTAAATTCATTACCTCAGGTTTAATTGGTAGCTTTTTACTTTCAATAGGAATTACAATTTCTTTAGGATTAGCTTCAGGATTGAAAAACTTTCTAACTGCATGAGGCCTATAAAGAATTCCTCCATTTGCAATTGCTGATGTATAAACAGCCATTTGAAGTGGAGTAACCCCAAGTTCGCCCTGTCCAACACCTAAACTCACAACATAACCTTTAGTCCATCTTCCTTTGCCATAAATTTTGTCGTAATATTCAATTGAAGGAAGTATTCCAGGTATTTCTTCATAAATATCAATTCCCGTTTTTTGACCGAAGCCAAACATAGTTCCATATTTTGTCCATCTCTCAAATCCATTCTTCAAAATTAAACTGAAGAAAAAAGTATTGCAGGACTTTTCAATAGCATGGACAACATTTAGACCACCGTGAGTTCCCATACATTTATAAAAATGATTTCCAAAAGTAAATCCACCACCACAAGAATAAACATATTTTTCATTAATAATTCCATCATTTAATCCGGCAAAAGCACTAATTGGTTTATAACAAGAGCCAGGAGGATAAATTGAACTAGTTGCACGATTAAATAACGGTTTGTTTTTGTCTGAATTTAATTCTCTCCAAATTGATGCAGGTGTTAAACTCGCAAAGTTTGATAAATCGAAATCAGGCTTACTAACAAGAGATAAAATTTCTCCATTTGATGGATCAATAGCTACTATTGCACCAACTTTATCGGTAAGCAATTCTTCAGCGAGCTTTTGGAGTTCACCATCAATTGTAAGTTGAGCATTGTAACCAGACACAGGTTTAACATCATTTTTACCTTCGTTAACTGGTCCAACCTCTCTACCTTTAGAGTCGACATATATAAATTGTTTACCCTTCACACCTCTAAGATATTCTTCGTAATATTTTTCAAGTCCATTATGACCGACAAAATCTCCCATTATATAATAATCTTTTTTTGCCTCAAGTTCTTTTCTAGATATTTCCTTACAATATCCAAACAAGTGAGAGCCTCGAACTCCAAACGGATAAGACCTTTGCATATCAACTGTATATTCAACTCCAGGTAGAAGTTCTTTATTTTCTTCAAGCCAACTGATTTGCTCAAATGTTAGCCCTCTTTGAATCCTAATCGGAATAAATGGAGAAAAATTTTTATTTGCCTTTAGTAGATATTTAATGTAACCATTTTTAAGCTTGAAATAATTTTCGAGAACTGGAATAACTGTCGTATCAAAATAATATGGAATTATTCGGAGCGTAAATCCTGGTTCATTATCAACTAATACTTTCCAGTTTCTATCGTAAAATATTCCTCGATAAGGTTCGATTATTTTTTCTTTGATTGCATTCTTTTCTGATGTCTTTTGATATTTTTCTTGTTCTATGATTTGCATCTGATAAAGTCTAAATCCAAGAGAAAAGAAAATAATAATAGTTAAAATCGATACGATGCCCGTCCTGACTTGTGCGGATATTTCTCTTACTGGCGTCATAAACTAACCTCACTTTTTCTCACAAAAAATAATAAGAATAAACTAAAAACCATAGTAGCTACAGTAGGAATTAATCCGTAATTAACATACACTATTATGAGATATTTGAAATCTACATTGCTTGTAACAAAAATATAAACAAGTTTTTCGATCAAAGATGATATAAAAAGGATTATGAAAAATCCTGAAGAAATAATCTCACGCTCATTAACATCTTCCTTTGAAAAAAAACCAACAAAAAAGGTTGCAACCAATCTTGAAAGTGCATTCGATCCAAAAATACCACTACTGAAAAGATCCATAAGCAATCCAAATGTAAATCCAGTGATCATCCCAACAATTTGTCCATTCAATAATGTGAAGTAAACAAGTCCAATTAATAAAATATCCGGCTTTATGTAATTAAATGAAATTATTTCAATAACAATTAGTTGGAAAAGTAAAAGAAAAAATAAATAAAATATAGACTTTAAAATTCTATCATTCACCTTGATTTAATAAAAAGTTTAATTTTTGTTTTTCAAGATCGGTTAACTCGACTAAACAAAATTTTATATCTGATAAATTGCAAGAAGGTAGTGCTGTAATATCATAAAATAGAGTTTCTTTAGATTGAGAAGCGTAAGTAACTTTAGCCACTGGTAAACCTGCAGGGAATAATGAACTAAACTCAGAAGTAATGAAAATATCTCCTTCTTTCACATCAGCAGATTTATTAACATTATAGATTTTAAATTTTTCTCCATCCCAGCTTAAAATGCCCATCGCATCAGTTCTTGCGTTCTTCACACTAATTCTAACATTCAAATTATTAATAGTATAAACGACTGAATAGTTTTCCGTCAAGTCAGATATGTAACCAATCAAACCAGAAGAATAAAAAACTGTTGCATTCAATTTAACTCCATCCTTTCTACCCTTATTAATTATAAATTTATTTCTTGCAGGGTCACTTGATTTCAGAATTATTCTTGCATTAATTAGCTTAATTGGATTTGCTTTTTCAAATTTCAAAAGTTCGATAAGCTCGTTTCGTTCGTCTTCATAATCTTTTAGTCTAAGAAATTGCTGAGTTAGTTCAGTATTTTCTTTTTTCAATGTTTCAAATTCTGTCTTTAAATAAATGAAATCTTCGAGTGGCGATTTAATGTAATCAATCAAACCATAAAAAATAAAAGATGCTTTACGAAGGCTTGATATTTCTTTGGAGTCATTTAAGCTAAGAATCAATAAAGAAGTCAAAAATAAAATCGAAAAGATTATATATTGCCTATAACTATTTACAAACCTGATTAACCAATAAATCATATTAATATCTTCTACTTCGGATTAAAACTTTTTCATACTTATCGAAATTTTCTAAAACTTTGCCGACACCTCGAACCACTGCAGTTAACGGGTCATCAGCAACATGAACTGGAAGATTTGTTTCCATTCTGATTCTTTCATCCAGTCCTTTAAGCAATGCACCGCCTCCTGTCAACATAATTCCACGATCATAAATGTCTGCACTTAGTTCTGGCGGAGTTTTCTCTAGTGTAACTCTGACTGCTTCAACAATTTGGTCAACTGGTTCTTTCAACGCTTCTCGAATATCTTCTGAACTTACTTCCACAGAAGTGGGAATGCCTTGAACTAAATCTCGACCTTTAACTTGGATAGTAATCTCATCAGATAATTCAATAGCAGAACCAACTTGGATTTTTATCATCTCGGCGGTTCTTTCACCGATCAAGATGTTGTAATTTTTTTTGAAGAATTGAACAATCGCATTATTCATTTCGTCGCCAGCAATTCTAATCGATTCATCAGTTACAATTCCTGAAAGTGCAATTACGGCAATTTCTGTTGTTCCACCGCCAATATCAATTATCATGTTTCCAACAGGTGATTCAACATCACAACCAATTCCGATTGCAGCAGCCATCGGTTCAGAAATTAAATGAACTTCTTTTGCACCAGCGTGCTCAGCGGAGTCTCTCACTGCTCTTTTTTCGACTTCTGTAATTCCAGTCGGAACAGCAATAACAATTCTTCTACTCGGCAAAAATCCACCCTTCGCCATTTTGATAAATGTTCTCAACATTCCTTCAGCAATCTCAAAATCTGCAATAACTCCATCACGAAGTGGTCTACTCACTTTTACATCTCGGTGTTCTCTTCCTTGAATCTCTTTTGCCTGATTTCCAACTGCAATAATTCTCTTTGTGTTTCTATCAAATGCAACAATTGATGGTTCATTTAAAACTATTCCCTTACCTTTTATATAAATCAATGTATTCGCTGTACCAAGATCAATTGCTATATCTGAAGAAAAAATATTAAATATTCCCATATAATACCTTAATGTTTAAAGTGTCTTATTTTTGTTAATACCATTTTTAGGTTATTATCATTTGCGAATTTTATCACTTCAGAATCCCGAATTGATCCACCTGGCTGAATAAATGATTTTGCGCCAGACTTAAATGCTAATTCTACCGAATCAGCAAATGGGAAAAATCCATCTGAAGCTACTACAGAATTTTCAAGATTATGATTGAATTCATTGGCTTTCATAATTGCAATTCTAACCGAGTCAATTCTTGAAGTTTGACCACCACCAATTCCAATCGTCATTCCATCCTTAGCGAAAACAATTGCATTCGATCTAACATACTTTGCGACAGTGAAAGCAAAAATTAAATCTTCAAGTTCATTTTCATTTGGCCGCTGATGAGTTACGAACTCAAGTTCATTACGGTTTATTACAATATTGTCTTTAGTTTGAAGAAGTAATCCTTCTGGAATTGATCTTATTTCGTATAGATTAAAGAAAGATTTCTTGAATTTAAATTCTTCACTTACCAGAATTAATCTTCTATCTTTTTTCTTTTTTAAAATTTCAAATGCATCATCTTCAAAGTTTGGAGCTATTACAACTTCAAGAAAAATTTCATTTAATTTTTCAGCTATTTGTTTATCCAAACTTCTATTAAAAGCAACAATTCCACCAAAAGCTGAAACAGGATCGCACTTCAATGCCTTTTGAAATGCCTCAACAATAGAGTTACCAATTGCAACCCCACAAGGTGAGTTATGTTTTATAATTGCACAAGCGTCTTTATCGAATTCAAACACTAGTTCTGTTGCAGAAACAATGTCCAAAATATTATTATAGGATAGTTCCTTACCGTGAATAGGTTTAAATGTTTTTAAAAAGTTACCATGAATTCTTGCACTTTGATGTGGGTTTTCACCATAACGAAGAATTTTTTCAATTGGCAAAGCAATGTTTAATTTAACTTCTTTATTGAAATAATTGCTTATTGCAATATCATATTCAGCAATTCTTTGAAAAGCTTCGGCAGCGAGCATTCGACGGAAGTCAATCGTTGTCATTCCATTGTATTCTTTAATTTGTTTTACTAAGGCATCATATTGCTCAATTGATGAAACTGCAACAACAGATTCATAATTTTTGGCTGCTGAACGGATAAGCGTCGGTCCACCAATATCAATGAATTCAATCACCTCAGCTTCAGCTATATTTTCCTTTTCAATTACTTTTTCAAATGGATAGAAGTTAACAACTACAAGATCAAAAGGTTCAACTCCAGCTTCTTTTAATTCCAACAAATGTTTCTCTGAGTCCTTCTTAGCCAATATTGAAGCGTGAACAAGCGGGTGAAGTGTTTTAACTCTTCCATCCAAGAGAGATGAGATCCCAGAAATTTCACTCAAAGGTTTAATTGATGAAAAATCTTTTTTCAGAAATTCGAATGTTCCTCCAGAAGAAAAAATTTCAACACCAAACTTGTTCAGTACTTTTACCAGGTCAATTAAATTCGATTTATCATAAACACTTATTAACGCCCGTTTAATTGGCAATAAGTTAACCATCTAAATTATCCAGATTGATTTTCCTTTCAATTATTTTCTGAATGACTTCAGGATAAATTTTATGTTCAAGCTTTAAGACTTTCTCAGCGATTTCTACAGGACTTTTGCAATCGGAAATATCAATTTGCTCTTGATATATTATTTTTCCCTCGTCATAATTTTCATTGACAATGTGAACGGTTACACCTGAGATTTTTTCTCCAGCTTGAAAAACTGCATTGTGAACATTCATTCCATACATTCCCTTTCCACCAAACTTTGGCAACAATGCTGGATGAATATTTATTATTCTATTTTGAAATTTTTTAATTACAGAAACAGGAACTAACTTCATATATCCAGCAAGCACGATTAAATCTGGTTCATACTTCTCAAGTAAATCATTCAACGATTCTTCAAAACTGTTCTTATGAAAAACTTTTTCACTGAGATGATAAGCAGGAATGTTTTTTCTTCTAGCAATTTCCAAAGCACCAGAACTCGAATTATTACTTAACACGAACACAATTTCACAATTCAATCTACCCTCTTCTACCCCATCAATTATTGCCTGCAAATTTGAACCTCTACCAGATGCAAATACACAAATTCGAAATCTTTTCACATTCATCTCATACGGTGATGCAATTTAGTTAATGACCAAAATTTTATCAATTTTTTAAGGCTTTTAAGATATTTTTTTCAAGTATGATGAAGAAACTCTAAAAATTATTCTTAATTCTTACCTGCAAATTTTTGGCTTGAGATTTTACAGAACTTTCAAAATCAAAATCATTCAGTTCTAAAACTCTGGAAATGTAATTTTCTGCTAATACAAAATTTTGACTATTAAATTCAATTCTTGCGAGATAGAGATAAGCAAATGCTTTTGCCCATAATTCTTCTTTCGAATTAATTTCGGTTGCATCTCTTAAAAATTTCCTTGCATTTGAAGTATCATTTAATTTGAAATAACTCAAACCTTTCAAATAGGTCGCAATGATCCTTTTATCATCATCAATTTTAGATTTTAATATCTCGTCAAATTGCTCAATAGCAGAATTAAACTGCCCTGCGCGAACAAAATTCCAAGCGTAAAAAATTTTCAGAATTGTTAAATCAAAATTAGAGTCAAGAATTTTTTTTGCAAATCGTTGATGAAATCGGTCTTCACTTATTTTTGAATTTATCGAAATCGCTTTCTCAAAATTTGTTTTCGCTTTTTCACGATTATTTAAGAAGTAATAAGATACAGCAGTACGAAAATGTGTTGTAGCCTTATATTGATTTTGCTCGTATTTATCAAGAAATAAATTGTAGAATGTAATCGCATCAGAAAAATTATTTTGATAAAAATTACAATCACCAATTAAAAAGTAACTTAATTCCTTGACAGCAAATACCTCAATTGAATTATTTGATATAATTCTTTGAAGATAACCTTTAGCCTCATTTAATCTGTGAAGTTTCATTAATTCAATAGCAGTAGAATAAACAAACAATTCATTGTCAGAATATTTAGAAACTAGTTCTTTCAGTAATTCAAATGCTTTTTGATTTTCATTCAATGAACCAGAGTAAAACTGAGAAAGAAAATACATTGCTTCTACCTTAGCATAATTTCCACGAGAGGCAACCAGTTGAATATCTTTTAACCCTTGCTTTATATCTCCCTTCAATCCCACCAAACTTAATAAACCTCTAAAGGAAGCTGGAACTTGATGAAGTGAAAAATAAAACAATCCCCTCCACAAATAACCATCATAAAATTTAGGATCAAGTTTGATTAAATCATTAGTCCAATTAATAGATTTTCTAGCAGCCCATAAACCGTCAATGTATTGTCGATTCATAAAAAACATCAACGCCCGATATCCATAAATACTTGACAGAGAAAAATAAGCCCACCTTTCATCCTTATTAACTTTTAATTTAGCTTCAGCTCTTTCGATTGTTTGTTTACTTAGATTTTCAAATTTTTCAAAATCAGATTTTTGTCTATCACCTATGAACTTCCATACATAAATGTTTGAAAGATAAAGTAAAGGTCGAGCATCATCAGTTTTTATTTTTGACAAAGTCGAAAGATGATTTTCAGCTTCCTTAAACCTAAAATTAAAAACTAGATCAAGTGCTTGTTTGAGGTTATTTTCAAAATCATTTGAGTTTTGAGAAAAAGAGTTTGAAAGAAAAACTAAAAATAATAAAATCAATTTTTTCATAATCAGGATTTTTTATGAGAGGTTTTGTACTTGTAAGCAGATTTAACAAATTCTCTAAAAAGAGGATGTGGTCTTAAAGCTCTTGATTTTAATTCAGGATGAAATTGACAGCCAACAAACCAAGGATGATTTTTTAGTTCAATGATTTCAACTAAAGTTCCATCTGGTGAAAGTCCACTAAAAATCATTCCATTTTCTTGGAGAACTCTTCTAAATTTATTGTTTACCTCATAACGATGACGATGTCTTTCAGAAATCAATTCAGTCTTATATGCCTCATACGCTTTAGTTCCTTTTTCAATAATGCACGGATAAGCACCAAGCCTCATTGTTCCACCTAAATCCTTTATCTTCCTTTGTTCAGGCATTAAATCAATAACATTTTGTCTTGTTTTTCGAAATTCAGTACTATTCGCTTTCTTTAATCCACAAACATTTCTTGCAAATTCAATTACCGCACATTGCATTCCAAGACAAATTCCAAAAAACGGGATCTTATTTTCTCTTGCATATTGAATCGCCCTAATTTTTCCTTCTATTCCCCTTTCACCAAATCCACCTGGAACAAGTATTCCATTCATATCTCTTAGAAGTTCAGCTGGCTCTTCATATTCAAATTTCTCTGCATTTAACCAAGTAAGATTCACCCTTAATTTATTTTCAGCACCAGCATGGATAAATGTTTCAATTATACTTTTATAGGCATCTTTAAGATCGATATACTTCCCGCAAATTCCAATATTGACTTCATCTTCAGGTTTTTTAATTCTCTCAACAAAATTTACCCATTGATCCAATTTTATTTTTCCAGAATTTAGATGAAGTTTTTCGAGCACAAGCTCATCCAATTTTTCTTTCGATAAAATTAATGGGACTTCATAGATAGAAGATGTATCATAAGCTGATATAACTTCATTTGCTTGAACATTACAGAATAAAGCAATTTTGGATTTAATTTCTTTAGGCAGTCTTTTTTCAGAACGACAGACAATTATATCTGGCTGAATACCCATTTCAAGGAGATTCTTTACTGAATGTTGAGTTGGTTTGGTTTTCAATTCCCCCGATGCTGAAATGAAAGGGACTAAAGTGACATGAATACAAATTGAATTTTTTCTACCCATCGTGAGCATAATTTGTCGCATTGCCTCGATGAAAGGTTGACTTTCAATATCACCAACAGTTCCACCAATTTCAGTAATTACGATATCATAATCACCGCTATTTCCTAAGAATGTGATTCGCCTTTTAATTTCATCAGTAATGTGTGGAATAACTTGAACAGTTGCACCTAAGTAATCACCTCTCCGTTCTTTTGAAATAACTTCAAAATAAACCTGCCCAGCTGTTGTATTGTTATGTCGTGTGGTAATGATGTCAAGAAATCTTTCATAATGACCAAGATCAAGATCGGTTTCGGCTCCGTCATCTGTCACATAAACTTCACCATGCTGAAACGGGCTCATCGTACCTGGATCAACATTAATATACGGATCGAACTTTTGTATCGTAACTCGATATCCTCTTGATTTCAAAAGTAAGCCGAGTGAAGCTGCTGCTATTCCTTTCCCAATTGAAGAAACAACTCCTCCTGTAACGAAAATATATTTAACTTTTTTTCCAGCCATAATTAATACGAAAATAATTGAATGATAAAAATTTAAGAAACCTTGGTAAAGTTTTTAAGAGCTCTGTTTATCAGTGAACTGAATTTTGTTGACTAAAGGTAGGAAACTCATTCCATTCTTTGCCTCTAAATTTTCTACCATTAGCTTTTTTACTTCTTTTGATTTCGTCAGCACCCCAAGTTCCCCATTGTTTAAAGAAAAAAGCAACTTTTTGTTCTTTACATTGAAGGAAAATTTCTTCAATCCATTCTTTTTTAATCGGTCTGGCTTTTCGTCCAGATTCGCCACCAACAATTACCCAGTGTATTCCTTTTAAGTTTAATTTACCAACAGGACCTATTAATGGTTCGAATGAAATAAATCTTATTGATGCATCTATTTCTTTAAGAAAATTGATTCGATTTTTGAAAGTAGAATTTTCAACACTTACACCAAGCCAAACATTTTTTGGAACATTTCTATTTGAAAAATATTCAAACATTCTTTTTTCTCTTTTCGTTAAAATCTGGTAAATATGTTGTGGAGTTTTTTTTATCACATCAAAAATCATATCAAGATATTCAAAAGGCATTTCCTCATGGAATAAATCACTCATTGAATTGACAAAGAATTTAGTTGGTTTTTTAATTTTAAGTGGTTCCTCTAAACGATGAGGTAATATTTTGAATTTAAATCCATCGGAATAATCGAACACACCCATTGCTTGAAGTCGCTTTGCAAAAATTTCAGCATAACAAAATTTACATCCAGCTGAAATTTTATCGCAACCGATTGAAGGATTCCAAACTTTCTCAGTCCATTCAATTTTTGTGGATTTCATTTTTGTCTCTTTTCAATTATATAAGAGGCAATTTTAAAAGCAGTATCATTGTTTGAAGCAAATATAAAATGATAGATGGGTACATTTTTAGAATTAAGTAGAACCAATGGTTTTTCTGTTACAAACTTAAAAATATTCTTTAATCGATTAATATAAATTTCAGCGATCTTTTCAATCGGTTTATTTATCTTTTGAATTGTTTCTTTTTGTTCAAACAAAGTTTCTACTTCTTGTTTCTCATAAAAGATATTCTTGATTTCTTCAATTTGTAACCCGAAATAAGAATCTAATTTTTGTGAACAGATAATATTTCCCTTTCTATCTAATAATCTATTAATAACCATACCTGAAGGTACCAGAATCCACAAATCGATCCTTTTATTTTTAAGTGTCTCAATACTGTCCCAATGAATATCCATTCCGAATGGATCCAAAAGAATTAATACTGCTTCTTGTTGAGTTAATTTAGATGAAAAATATTTCAATTCTTCATTAACATCACCAATTTTAAAATGACAATTACTTATGTCAAAGCCTTTATCGACCAAATATTTTTTCAAAGTTGAAATGTTGTCACTAACTATATCAACAAAATAATATTCATCGAATTTTATAGGCAATGATAATACTCTTTCTGCTGAACCTTTATAAACCGAAAGTTCTTCCGTTTCGACATTATTAAAAAACAAATCGTAACCTAATTGACTTGATTTTATATTAATTCCACTACCAGCAAAACCATCGAAATAAATTATTTTTGGCCAACCACGATATTTATCTTTAGTAGATTTCATAATTATTAAATACGCATTAACATAGTTTTCAAAGCAACGAAGTTTATCTGCTGTCCAGCTTCCGCCAAATTCTTGAATTGGTTCTTTGAAGTTTTCCATATTAAATCACTCTGCTTATAAAATTTTAAGGTTAGAAAATTATTTATCCATTACTATATTCTCAAACTCCAAACAACCAGAAAATCGATATCAACACTGCTTCTTTGATACGATACCAGATATTGTTCATCAACTCGACTTTTAAATTTGACCGTGCAACTTTTAAATCAATTGATAGAAATTTAGCAATCTCTATAACTCTTGGAAGATGAAATGCATCACTAACAATAAGAACTTTATTAAATCTTTTTTCACCTATTACTTCATTTTTGATAAAATGCATTTGTTCTATTGTACTGGTTGTCGATTCTTCTAAGTATATTTTTGTTGGACTAATTCCCTTTGCCTCCAGATATTTTTTCCCAACTCTTGCTTCTGATAGTTCAAATGGTGCATTACTGCCAGTCAGAATGATTCGGTTAGAAAAATTTTTATCAAGCAAGTCAATCGCTTTGTTTAATCTACCTTCATACACGGGACTTGGAACATTTCCTTTCCAGACTGCCGCACCCAAAACGACTATTGCATCAAACTTTTCGTCCTTCTTTAGAAAATATTCTTCTCCAGTTTTTGAGGTGATGAATATTTTTAGAAAAGCATAAACTATAATTCCAAATGAATATAAAGATGAAAACAGAAAGACCCTTGGAATTAATGCTTGTTTAATCTGTAATAGTTTTAATAATAAATAATTCAATCCAAATAGTTTAATGAAGAAGTAAATCAACCAAACTAATACACTTACAACTTTTTCCAATTCATATTGATTGGTGCTTAGCATCTTCAAAGTGTGAAAGTCTTTTGCCAACAAAAGTGCGAGCAACAGCAAGAATAAAACCGAGAGAAATAAGAGATTTAAGTAAATCTGAACATCAACAAGTTTAATTTTTTTCTGTGCAAATAATGAAAGTGTTAATATCAAAACAATCAACCCTGTAACGATAAGATTTAAAATATTTCCAATGTAACCTAAATTTAAATTGTTAAGTGACAAATTGTGCGTTCTATATTTAACGAAAAACAAAAAGATTATTGAAGCAATTTCACCAAAAATTGCAATTAATATCAACGAT
>Ga0209809_1001623_pt1 | contig 17655 bp, 11 predicted proteins | sample YNPMSTMetaG_FD_186172 | JGI IMG/M metagenome (GOLD analysis project Ga0209809, IMG submission 186172) | Anoxygenic and chlorotrophic microbial mat microbial communities from Yellowstone National Park, USA - YNP MS-T MetaG (SPAdes) (version 2) ... | reverse complement strand
TTCAAGATAAGTTTTTTCATTTGCTCGAATTGATTCAGTCAACCAATAAACAGGAATTTTTTCTTTGTGAAGTCTATTTATCAAAGTTGAATTAACATTTGGTCCTGCTTGAGATATAAAATACTTACCCGATGATGATGTAACTTTTCCATCTGGATAATTTGGATTTGAAATTAATCTGGCATCAATTGAAAATGGTTTATCAATCTGGAAAAATTTTACTCCCATCATATAGGGTAAAGTCCAACCTGCAATGTCATAAGGTTGAATTGGTGATTCTTTCTTTGATTTTCTTAAATCGGGATATATTTGTTCTTCAAATAAATCTTTTACATATCTTCCATAGGGTTGGGCTAAATAAATCACATAACTATTTGCGGGATAAATGACATTATCAATCTGAAATTGTCTATCCATAAAATGAACTTCAACACCACCAAGTTGGAGCACTTCAATCATTTTAGAAACTGTTAAAGGGTCATTTTGTTCTCTTGGAATTATGAACGCAAATGGATTGCCTTTCAAACCTTTTTCAACTGCATCTTTTCCCATTAAGTAATAATCAAACAAAATATCTTCTTTGAAATGAGATGCAATTTCAATCAAGCTATAAGTTAGAGCTAATTCGTAGTTAACGATATCTCTCAGTCTCCACCAACCACCACGCCATGGATTAGGGTAATTAGTTCGTATGTCATAAGTCGTAATTTCTGGAGTTGCTTTTATTTCTGATGGGTCAATATAAATTGGACTTGCAATATTACAACTTGCCATTTCTGAAAGTAGAGAGATTTGATTATGCCATAAACCGCAATCACTCGCTGGACCTTGCCACCAGGCTTCAAATATTGCTTGGTCGATAATTCCATTGTATCCTTGTTTTTCTAAATCGAGAGCTGTAATTGAACCGATGACTTTTTGCCATCGCCATATAAAAGGATGAACATTTGGATTGATTGGGTCTTTATATGGAACTAAAAATAATCTTGCACCACTACTTCCCATTTGATGTTGGTCGAGCCAGATTTGTGGAATCCATTTTCTGTAAGCAATTTCAATTACATTTCTGGTTTCTGGAAGATTGAACATAAACCAATCGCGATTGTTATCGTGTCCAGCATAAACATGATATAACCAGGGCATAGGGCTTCCTTCATATTCAGTACCTAAGTATTTATTGTACCAGTCGACAATCATTGTTAAGCCATCAGGATTAATTGAAGGCATTAAAATGAAAATCACATCATTTAGAGCTTTGTTAGTTTTTTCAGATGCAGTTCTGGTAATCAATTTATAAGCTAATTCCATTGACATTTGAGCAGATGCAATCTCTGTCGAATGAATATTACAAGTAACTAACACAACAATTTTTCCTTCTTTAATTAATTCTTTTGCTTCTTCATCATTAAGTTTTCTTGGGTCAGCAAGCTTGCGTGAAATTTCTCTATACTTCTCAAGATTTTTGATATTCTCTTCCGTGCTGATTATTGCCATAAACATATCTCGTTTTTGAACAGTTTTACCAATTTCTTCATAAACAAGCATGTCAGAATTTTCTGCAAGATGTTTGAAATATTTTTGAATGGTTTCGTAGTTAGCGACCTTGTAATCTTCACCAACTTTGAAACCAAGAAATTCTTCTGGTGATTTTAATGTTTGTGCAGAAAGCTCAAGTGTAAAAATGAATGAAAGAATTAGAATTGATATTAATTTTTTCATAGTCACCTCAGATTTTTGTTATGGACTTTAAATTTCTAATTTGTGATATGGGATATTTTTGAGATTTGTGATGATTCTTTATTTCATATCACATCATTTCATTTTTAAGCATGTAACTCCATTCTGTAACTTCTTAAAAATTATTGATTAAAAAATGTGCTTTAGTTTATGATATTTTATCATTTAACATTTCAAAATTCTTTAAAACATTTTCGTTTGAAAGAAGATTAATAATTGCTTTTTAGGTTACTTTTATCCACTCAAAAATTTCACAATTTCGTTTGCACATTGCTCAAGAGATTTAATCGAAGTGTTCACTCTAAAATCACTATACTCTTCGTAAAGTGGAAGGCGACGGTTATAGGTTACATTTAAATCATCTTCCATATCTAATGTAGGATTTAATTTAGGTCTATCAGGGTCATTTAATATTCTTTGTTTAATATCTTTCAGCGACGATTGGACATAAATTATATATCCATTCTTTTTCAAGTTGTCGATGTTTGTGGAATTTTCAACCACACCGCCGCCAGTATCAATTATTGCGTTATCGACATTTGAAAGTTGTTCAATGATATTTGATTCTAATTCACGAAAATATTGCCAGCCTTTTTCCGATACAATTTCTCTGATGCGTTTGCCTTCTCTTTCTTCAATCATTTTATCAACATTGTAAAGAGGCATATTTAATTTTTCTGCTAAAATTTTTGCCAGTGCTGTTTTGCCGGCACCACGAAATCCAATTAGAACAATATTCATAGTTTGTAACTTACTCTCATTTTGTTGAACTCTTGCCAGAAATTAGGATATGATTTTTTTACGCATTCAGGGTTTTTAATTTTTATTTCAGGAATTTTCAACTGAACAATAGCAAAAGACATTGCTACTCGGTGGTCGTTGTATGTTTCAATTAATGCAGGCTTATAATTTTTGACTGGACTGATTTCAAAAAAATCTTTTCCAAAAATTATCTTTGCTCCGAGTTTCGATAATTCGTTTGCAAGAGCTTGAATTCTATCAGACTCTTTGTATCTAAGGTTTTCTATATTTTTGATTAATGTTTTACCTTCTGCAAAAAGGGATACTATTGCAAGAGCTGGAACTGAATCAGGTGCATCGTTCATATCAACTGTAACGCCTTTTAGTTTTTGTCCAGTAAGTTTGACAAAATCTCTTTCCCATTCAACTCTGCATCCCATTTTTTGTAATATTCTAATGAATTTGATATCAGCTTGAGTTGAATTTTTCTTAAGTCCATAAGTCTTTATGCTTTTTCTTAAAACTGCGGCTGAACCAAAAAAATAAGTTGCTGATGATGAATCACTTTCAATTATAATTTCTGCAGGTTTTAGTTTCAAGTTGTCTTTAAGAAAAAATTTTTTGAATTCTGAATGATGAACCTTTACACCGAAATTTTTTAAAGTTTGAATTGTCATTTTAACATAAGGTAAAGATGGTAACTCACTTTCGACTTCGATAGAAAATTCTTTACCGAGTATTGGCATTATGAGTAAAAGCGCCGAAAGAAATTGACTGCTTTTCTTTGCATTGATTTCAATTGATTTAGGAATAAAACTTCCACCGTAAATCTTGACAGGCGGATAACCGTTATTGGATTCAATTTTTATATCGAGTTGTTTTAGTGCATCGACTAAATCGCCAATTGGTCTTTCAAGCATTCTTTTTGAACCAGTTAGAATCACTTCACCATTATTTAGAATTGAAAGAGCGGTTAAAAATCTGAAAGTTGTCCCAGCGTTTCCACAGTATAGAGAAATATTTTTCTTGTTGAACTTTCCACCTGTTCCATGAACTATCAATTTGTTTTCTTGATGTTCGATTTTAACTCCGAGTTTTTTTAATGCTCTAATCATATAAATAGTATCTTCACAAATGGCGTAATTCTTAATTAAGGAAATTCCATCTGCTAAAGCAGCTAAAACTAAAGCACGATTAGTATGACTTTTCGATGGGGGTGGAGTAAAGACAAACATATTTAAAACTGTTTTTCGTAATTCTCCAATACAAACTTTTTCACTTTTCTCAATGAAATATTTTTACCTGTAAAAATCTTGAATTGATGAACAGCTTGAGCAATGAAAAATTCAAAACCACTTATCGTTTTGATTTTGTTAGACTTACAAATTGAAAGTAATCTCGACTCTTTAAAATTCAAATCAAAGTCTACAACCAACTTTGGTTTGCTTTGACCTACAATTCTCTTAAAAAGATTTAGAAGAAATAAATTATTTCCTGGTGTTGTATTGACCACAACATCAAATTCATAATCAAATTTTTTTCTTTGATGGATGGCTGTTACTTCCATTTCATTTGCTAAGTTTAAAGCTCGTTCAAAAGTTCTGTTTATTATGAAGATTTCATTTTTGAATTTTTTTAATGTATAAATTACAGTTCTTGCCGAGCCTCCTGCGCCAATTACTAAAATTCTTGAATTTTTTAATAGCCTTTCTTTCTTAACAATTTCTTTGAAGCCGAGATAATCTGTATTAAATAAAATTGGTTTTGAATCTTTGAAAAGAGCAGTATTTGCCGAACCAATTTTTTTAATAATCTCAGATGAAATATTTGGAACACTCAAAATTTCTTCTTTGAAAGGAATGGTTACGCTTAATCCTCTTAAATAAGTTTTAAAATAATAAATGAATTCTGGAAGGTCATTGACGGGAAAATTTATATAAATCGCATTCGATTTTGTGATTTGAAAACCAAAATTGTGAAACAACCAGCTTTTACTTTGTTTGAGCGGATTCCCAACAATTCCATAAACTCTTGTCGATGGATAGAGTTGTTTGATTTTGAAAAATTTGTTTAAGCTCTCTAAAGGAATTTGCCCTTCGGCAGTTTGTTTGTTTGAATTGTAAGATGAGTAAAAAAAGATTGAACCATTTTTGTAGCTTAAAAATCTTCCGGATTTACCGTATTCTCCCATACAATGAGAGATTAACCTAATTCCTTTTCTGTTTGCAACTTCAAGCAGTTTTAATACCGAATAGTTATCAATGATAGAATTCGCAAAGGTTACGATTTTATAATAATCAGCAGAAATTTTTCTTGAGTATTCTAAAATTTGAACTAAATATTTAAGCTTTGGTGTCTTTTCATAGTTATGATAGGAGAGAATAAATTTTGTGTTCTTAATCTCTTTCTTGAGCTTGTTAATAAATGACTTACCTAAATTGATATCAACATCGATAAATTCAACATTATGTTGCAAAGCTACTCGATATTTTTTTGATGCATCTTTAATTTTTGAATAAGAGAATTGATTTATTCGATAGGTAAAAATTTTTGGTAGAGATTTTTCAGAGAGAATTTTGAGAAGTTCTTTTTCGTTTAGTTTTTCGCCGCGAACCTCGATTAAATCAGCATTATTTTCAATTGCATATCGCAGGGCTTTTTTGAATTCACGAAAATTTTTTGGCTGGTAAGATAAGACTATCATAAATTAATGATTAAAAGCAAGTTCAACTAATTCTTCATTAACGATAACATTGTAATCGCATTTTCCAATTTTGTTCAATAATGAAAAAGTAATTTGATTATTTACTCGTTTCTTATCGTAAGTCATCTTTTCCAAAACTTTTTTGAAATTAAATTTTCTTCTTACATTCTTATCGAGACCTAATTTATCAACAATATATTGAATTCTAAATAAATCTACTTCATTTAATCCATTTGTAAGATATGAAAGATAGCTTTCAACAATAATTCCTTCGGCTATTGCGAAACCGTGTTTTAATTTATATTGACTTAATGATTCAATCGCATGACCAATTGTGTGACCAAAGTTCAAAATCTTTCGCAAGTTCTTTTCATTCGGGTCTTTTTGAACAACTTCCACTTTGACTTTAATTGATTCTTCGATTAATCTCTTCAAAACTTTTTCATCTCGATTGACGAATTTATCAACATTATTTTCAAGGAATTCGAAACCATCACTCGAACCAATTAACATTGATTTTAATACTTCAGCAACGCCATTAAAAAATTCTTCATCAGGTAAAGTCTTCAAAAAGTCGGTATCAACAAGAACAAGTGATGGATGATGAAATGTACCAATCAAATTTTTTGAGTGCTTCGTATTGATTCCAGTTTTTCCACCAATTGCACTATCAACTTGAGCAATTACCGAAGTTGGAACTTGAACATATCTTAATCCTCTTAAAATAATTGAAGCTAAAAATCCCGTAATATCACCGATTACACCTCCGCCAATTGCTACGAGAATTGATTCTCTTGAAGGCTTTAAACTTATGATTTCATTTTCAAGTTTATCTCTAATTTTTTGTGATTTGCTGATTTCTCCGGCAGGAATTTTTATTATGTGATAGTTTTTCGAATCTTTGGTTAATTCGGTTTTAATTTTCTGCTCGTAAAGATTAAATACATTATTGTCTGTGATAATTATTACTTTGTCAGGTTTTAATTTTTTTTCAACGAAGTGCTTTAGATTTTCAAAGATGCCTTTACCAATTTCAATTTCATAAGAAAAATCTTTTTTGAGTAATAAGGGGAGCGTAATTTTCATATTTATAATTTTCTTCCAACTGCTTTAGCAACTTTTTTTACTCGCTCCATTAAATCATCAAATTGTTCAAGTCTAATTGCTTGTTCCGCATCAGAATAGGCAAGTTCTGGTGTGTGATGAACTTCAATCATTAATCCATCAGCGCCAGCAGCAATTGCAGCAAGACTTACTGGAATGATTAAATCTCTTTTTCCTGTAGCGTGACTTGGGTCCACAATCACAGGCAGATGACTTCTTTGTTTAATTGCTGGAACTATGCTTATATCCAAAGTATTTCTTGTATAATCAGAAAAAGTTCGAATGCCTCGTTCACATAGAATTACATTTTTATTTCCACCAATTAAAATATACTCAGCACTAAACAATAATTCTTTTAGTGTTGCGGAGTAACTTCTTTTTAATAAAACAGGTTTATTAGTTTCACCGACAGCTTTAAGTAAGTTTATATTGTGCATATTCCTAGCACCTATTTGAAGAATATCAACAACCTTTTCAAATTCTGGTAAATCATGATAGTCTAAAATTTCAGAAATTATCATCAAACCAGTTTCTTCTTTAAGTTCTTTTAAAAGCTCCAATCCTTTATAACCTAAACCTTGAAATGAATAAGGACTCGTTCTGAACTTAAAAGCCCCAGCACGAATAATTTTTACACCAGAATTTTTTAGATGAAAGGCGATTTTAAACAATTGGTCTTTAGATTCAACTGAGCAAGGTCCAGCTATCATAGTCAATTCATCGCCTCCGATTACTAAATCGCCGATTTTAATCTTTGTCTCTAAATTGTTTATGTTTTTGTAAACAAGCTTATAGTCTTCGTTTAAGGTAACTACATATTCTACCTTAGCTAATGATTTAAATAAATCTGAATTAATATCGTAACTTGGTTGAGTAAGTATAACGGTGTTGTTTTCATTTTTAAGAATTGAGAATTCAAGTCCAAGTTTCTGTATAAGCATTAAGACTTTTTCAATCTCGTTATGATGAGCGTCTTTATTCATTACGATAATCATATCGTTTACCTTTTTAATTTCAATTACTTTTATATTTGTATAGTTATTAAGTGATAAATCTCATTCATTGTTGAAAAAATTTTTCGAAAATTATTAAGATTAAATTCAAAATTAAAGACAGGATAAGATGGAGAAAAAAATCTTACGAGTTGGTCATAGCCCCGACCCGGACGATGCATTTATGTTTTATGGCTTGGCTTTCAATTATGTTAAGATGGATGATTACAAAATCGAGCATGTTCTTGAAGATATTCAATCGCTCAATGTTCGTGCAATGAAAGGTGAACTTGAAGTTACAGCAATTTCTGCACATGTGTATCCATATGTTCAGGATAAATATTACATAATGCGAACCGGTGCAAGTATGGGAATTGGTTATGGTCCTGTTCTTATAGGCAAAGAAAATTATTCACTTTCAGAATTGAAAAACAAAAAAATTGCTCATCCAGGAGATTATACAACAGCGATACTCCTTGCAAAAATTTATCTTGATGATTTCATTCCAGTTGCAATGCCTTTTGATGAAATTATGAATGCAGTCCAAAACGGTGAAGTAGATGCAGGAATCATCATTCACGAAGGGCAAATTACATACAATCAATTCGGCTTCAAAAAAATTTTAGATTTTGGTGAAGTCTGGCATAAGGAAACAAATCTACCTCTTCCGCTTGGACTTGATGTGGTTCGAAAAGATTTAGGTTTTGAAATGGCTCAAAAGATTTCTCAGAAACTCAGAGAATCAATTGAATATGGTTACAAAAATTTAAATGATGCTGTAACTTATGCATTGAAATTTGGTCGCGGATTGAATTATGAACTAGGTGAAAAATTCATAAAAATGTATGTGAATGACTTAACGATTGATATGGGAGTTGAAGGCGAAAAAGCTCTTAAATTACTTTACGATAAAGCTTTTGAGAAAAACTTTATTCCCGAAAAAGTTGATGTGTTTTTAGTTTGAAATTCTCTAACTAACTATGAAATTTTTCGTAATAACCAAAAAATTAAAACAAATAAAATGGAGAGTAAAAATGAATAAGAGAAGCACAATCAATCTTTTTCTCATATTTTTAGTTTCTATATCCATTCTCGCTGGTTGTTCAAGTTCAAAAGATGTCCTTTATCAGAAACAGCCAGGTTACGAGAATGTGAAAGCTGGCACTTTTGATAATGGCAAGATGTGGACTTTTGATTTCCCACCAATCAAGTATTTCGAAAGTCAATATAATTTCAGTCCATCTCAAGAGTGGTTTGATAATGCAAGACTTGCAGCGTTAAGACTTCCAGGATGCTCTGCGTCGTTTGTTTCTGAAGATGGACTTGTAATGACAAATCATCATTGTATTAGAGATGCACTGGATAAAGTTAATCGTGAAGGAGAAAATCTTCCAGAAAATGGTTTTTACGCTCAAACTCTTGAAGAAGAAAGAAAAGTCCCAAATCTCTACATTGACCAGTTAATGTTAATTGAAGATGTTACTGAGCAAGTTAAATCCGCCTTTGAATCTGGCAAAACCGATGCAGAGAAAGTTCAAAAAAGGCAGGATAAAATCAGAGAACTTGAGAGAGAATATGCAAAGAGAACAGGATTAATTTGTAATGTTGTGACTTTCTTCAATGGTGGAAAGTATTCAATGTATGGTTACAAGAGATATACAGATGTTCGTTTAGTTTTTGCTCCAGAGACTCAGGTCGCATATTATGGTGGTGATTACGATAACTTCACTTATCCAAGATACGACCTTGATGTTGCTTTCTATCGAGTTTATGAAAATGATAAGCCACTTAAAACAAAAAATTATTTCAAATGGAATAAAGACGGTGCTAAAGAAGGTGATTTAATTTTTGTTATTGGTAATCCTGGAAGAACGAACAGACTTTTCACTATTGCTCAATTAAATTTCTTGAGAGATTACGCTTATCCTTATCAGTTAGATTTATTGAAAGGCTTGGTTGATATTTACTCAAACTATTTACAAAAGAATCCTGATAAGAAACTACAATATCAATCAATGCTTTTTGGATTTTCAAATTCACATAAGGCATTTACAGGTTATCTTGGTGGGCTGAAGGACCCTTATTTAATGGCAAAGAAAATTGATTTCGAACAAAATTTCAGAAATACAATCAATGCAAATCCTGAGTTGAAAAAGAAATACGGAAACATATGGAATGAACTTGCAGAATTTCAGAAAGAGAAATCAAAATATTTTCACAAAGTAAATGTGCTTAACTTGAGAGGAAGAGCTGGAAAATCACTTTACTTCCAGGTTGCTTCTGATTTAATTGAGTATGCCGAGCAAATCAAACTCCCTGATGAAAAGAGAGGACCAAGATTTAAAGATTCAGTGCTTGAAAATACTAAAGCAAAATTTTTACCAAAGGAAATTGATAATGAACTTCAACTTGCAATCCTTGAATTTCAACTTGAAGATATGAAGAAAGCTTTTGGGAATGATTTGAAAGCATTGAATGATTTATTAGCAGGTCAGTCACCAAAAGATGCGGCAAATCGCTTACATAATACGACAATTGTTTTTAATAAAGACGAAGTAAATCGTTTGTTAGATAATCCAGATGAAATTCACAAATCAAATGAACCATTTATAAAATTTGTTCTTGAGATAAAACAAATGGCTGATGAATTGTCAAAGAAATATCAGGAAATTATACAGAAAGAACAGGCAAAGGTTCAATTACTTGGTAATGCAATCTTTGATATATATGGAACTTCGCTTCCACCAGATGCAACATTCACACTCAGAATTTCTGATGGTGTTGTAAAAGGCTATGAATACAATGGAACAATTGCTCCACCAATCACAACTTTTTATGGAATGTATGATAGATATTATTCATTCAAAGGTTATCGTGATTGGGATTTACCAGAGAGATGGAAGAATCCACCAGCTTATTTCGATTTAAATGCGCCATATAACTTTGTATCCACTGCTGATATTATTGGTGGAAATTCAGGTAGTCCACTCGTTAACAAAAATCTTGAAGTCGTTGGACTTGCTTTCGATGGAAACATTGAAAGCTTGCCTGGCCATTTTATCTTCGATGATACAAAGAATAGAACAGTAGCAGTTCATACTGCTGGAATAACCGAAGCTATGGAAGATATTTACAAAGCCACACGAATTGTAGAAGAATTATTAAATGGAAAGATAGTTGAATAAATTGCTCTCATAATTCCTTCTGAAAATCAAAGGGCTATCGTATTGATAGCCCTTTCTTCTTTTAAAATTATTTTACGATCATCCAAATCCTTTATAGTCAATCAAAGTATGATTTTATTAACATTACGCTATAAGATAAAATTCAGAACTGATAAACTTAGAATAAAAAGATTACTTGTTTGCATTTTAAAATAAATTGCTCAAATCGAGTCTTAGAAAATCCTGCCATATAATTCCATCGTCAGAGATAAGCAATGCTTGATTAAGCTTATATTTTTTACTAAAACTTTCCAAACCTTCATGAAATTTTAGCTTTCCCAGTTTAACTTCAATTGCAATAATTTTTTTTCCTTTTTGAATTATAAAATCTACTTCATAATTACCTTCACGCCAGTAATAAAGATTGTAATTTAAGATTTTTGAAAAATTGAGAAGATATGAACCAATTGCTTGTTCAACTTTTCTTCCCCATAAGACAGGATTTGATCTGATGGAAGAAAAATTATATTCGCTATAAACTGAAACCAGTGCGGTATTATAAGCTAACCATTTTGGAATCGAAGATCGACTGGAAATTTTCGAACCAGAAAATTTCTCAATTCCTGTTAAAAGCCATGCCTGATCGAGAAGATTTTTATAATGTGCTAAAGTAGTCGAATTACCCGCGTCTTTTAATTGTCCAAGCATTTTAGTATATGATACAATCTCTCCATTATAAAAACAGGCGAGATCAAAGAGATTTTTCAACAGAGCGGGTTTTTGAATGTTAGTTAATTGAAAAATGTCTTTCGATATAGATGGTTCAATAATAGAATTACGAATATAATCTCGCCATCTTGTTTCATTTTGAATGAATTCAGCTGCACCGGGATAACCACCGAAGAAAACATATTCATCTTCAGTGAGTCCAAATGCATCATTCATTTCCTTAAAAGTCCAGTGTGGTAATTGAATCAATTCAAATCTTCCAACAAGCGATTCACTTAATCCTTTCTGGGTTAATAAAGTTGATGAGCCAAGAAGTATAACTTTTATATTTAATTTATTTTTTCTGTCATTGTCCCACTCTTTCTTAATAATTTCACTCCAATTATTAATTTTTTGAATTTCATCTATGACCAATAAAAATTTTTCCGAATTGTGTTCTTTAAATTTTAATCGAGCAATGTCCCATTGTTGTTTAATCCAGATTAAATTTGAAGATGGAACCATATCAGCTGAAACATAGTGATGTGGGATTTTAACTTTTTCCAGTAATTGTAACACAAGCGTTGTTTTACCAACCTGTCTAGGTCCTGTGATTATTTGAATTAAATTAGTTCTATCATTAACTCTTTCTTCGATTTTTTGTATATACTCCCTAATGAACATTGATTTAACTCATATTTTGTGTTTTTATCATAAATATTTTAGGCATCAATTAAAAAATGATTCAACAAACTTGAATTAATTTATTGAGTGAATATACTTAAATGACTGAGTAAATTTACTCAACCATCTGAGTAAATTTACTCAAATGTCTGATCAAAAATATTAATTTATTTTAAGTTCTCAAAGAAATCTTGAAAAATATTTTTGAACTACTTAACATTTATTTGGAAAAAGGAGATTAAATTATGAGAACAAAAATCTTAGTCCCTTTCTTATTACTAATCTTTATATCAGCATGTAAAGACACAGTTAATACATTTGAAATGAATAAATCAAATAATCCTGTTAATCAAGATAATCCAACAAAACCGAACGAGCCAAGACTTCAAGTAATTTTCAAAAATGCTTCTAAATATTTTATGCAAGATATCTTAGTTGGAAAAAAATTAGTAGGTGATTTGCCAAAAGACTCATCATCAAAGCCAATTGCATACAAATATTTAATTTTTGATACAGGTCTGCCAGTTATAGATGCTAGTGTTATGATAAATGGAAAAACTTTAACAAATCACTATAGATATCATTGGTACGGGACTCAAATGGTTAGTGTTGATTCAGGGAAATTTTTCATAGATATAGAAATTATTTGGGATAGTATTATTTATTTGTCTTGCAAAAATCCAACAAGGCGGTGGATAAAATATTCTTGTATTTGAATTTAGCTTTTTATGAGTCTTTGAAAATCTTTTCAGTTGGAATTTAGGTTAAGTGATTTTTTGTAAAATCTCTATTCAACTTTTTTTCTTTATTGTTCCATTTTAATCAAATCAATTCAAGATTTAGATTTTAGCTCTTAATAATATTTATAGTTCTTGATACATTGCATCCTTCATTTTTGAATAAGCCTCATTCATTAACTATTTTTGAATTATGAAAATTACATTAGCAAGTATTAATCCAACAGTTGGTTATCTTAAATCAAATTTTGAAAAGATTATATCCAACATCAAAAGAGCTGAGGAAGAAGGTTCGGACTTAATCATTTTTCCTGAACTGGCACTAACTGGTTATCCACCACTTGATTTGTTAGATAAACGCTCCTTTGTTGATGAAGTAATTGCTTACAATGCAAAGATTGCTGAACATTCAAAAAAAATTGGAGTAATTTTTGGGAGCGTAACTCGATTTGAGGATAATGTTGGAACAAATCTTTTTAACTCAGCAATTGTATGTTTTGATGGAGAGATAAAATCGATTCACAAGAAATCGCTTTTACCAAATTATGATGTTTTTGATGAAGTAAGATATTTCGAACCTTCACGCGATATTCATTTGCTTGAATTTAAAGGAAAAAAATTCGGTGTGACAATTTGTGAAGATGCGTGGAATGATAAAGATTTCTGGATTCATCGTCTTTATGAATTTGATCCAGTTGAGGAAAATGTAAAACTTGGTGCGGATTTAATCATCAACATTTCTGCAAGTCCTTTCAGTGCAGGGAAAGAAAAAGTTCGAACTGAGATGTTTTCTCAAATTGCACGAAAACATCAAAAACCTGTTTTATTTGTCAATCAAGTTGGTGCAAACACTGATTTGATTTTTGATGGTGGTGCAAAAGTTTTCAATCGAAACGGCGATTTAATTCTTGCACCTAATCGTTTTGAAGAAAGTTTTGTAGTTTTTGATACTGAAAATCAATATGAAAAAATCGATTACAAATTTTCTTCTGATGAAGAGGAAATTTACAGATCGTTGATACTTGGAATAAAAGATTATTGTGAAAAGACTGGATTTAAAAAAGTGGTTATAGGATTGAGTGGTGGAATTGATTCAGCACTTGTGGCTGTTCTTGCTAAAGAAGCATTAGGTCCCGAAAATGTTTTATGTGTAATGATGCCCTCACAATATTCATCGGAAGGAAGCATTACTCATTCACAAAAGTTAATACAGAATCTTGGAGTTAAAAGCACAATTATTCCCATTCAACCACTTTTTGAAAAGTTTAAAGAAAGCCTTAAAAAAGAATTCGATGATTTGCCTGAAGATGTAACAGAAGAAAATTTACAATCAAGAATTCGTGGTGTTTTATTAATGGCTCTTTCAAATAAATTTGGATATTTACTTTTAGCAACTGGAAACAAATCAGAACTTGCAACTGGATATGCAACTCTTTATGGTGATATGTGTGGTGGACTTGCTCCAATTTCTGATGTTTATAAAACAAAAGTATATGAAATTGCTCGTTTTATTAACCGTGATAAAGAAATCATTCCAACTGAAATTATAAATAAAATTCCTTCTGCCGAGTTACGACCTAATCAAACCGATCAGGATACACTTCCTCCTTATGATATTCTTGATAAGATTTTGTATTTATATATTGAAGAGGCGAAAGAAGAAGATGAGATTGTAGAGAAAGGTTTTGATCGAGAACTCGTGAAGAATGTTTTGCAGATGGTCGATCGAGCAGAATATAAAAGAAAACAAGCAGCACCAGGACTTAAAGTTACAAACAAAGCTTTTGGTTCTGGAAGAAGATTCCCAATAGTTCAGAGGTGGAGATGAAAGGAATAATTTATTTACTCGTTTCGCTTTTTATTACAACATCAGTTTATTCACAAAAAATTTTAAGCGTTTCAGTTTCTCAAAGTCATTATAAAATTAAATCAGGCGAAAATCTTCAATTAATCTTAAAAGTAAAAATTGATCCTGAATGGCATATTAATTCAAACAAACCAAATGAAGATTACCTTATTCCGAGTGATGTTTCGATTATTTCAAATGATGGGTTTCTTTTATCCCAGAAAATTTTTCCGAAAGCAAAAGAAATAAAGTTTGATTTCTCGGATATTCCAGTTTCAGTTTTTGAAGGTGAGTTTCAAATACCGATTGTTGTAAGAATTCCGGATAATTTGAAAGAAGGAAGTTACAAATTTGAAGTTGAGTTTTCTTATCAAGCTTGTAATAATCAAACTTGTTTACCGCCTGACAAAGAGAAAATTTTAATTAAATTTGGAGTAGTTACAAATTCCGCTGATGAAATAAAAAATTCTGATTTCAACTTCGCCGTATTTGAAAAAAAAGAAGTCGCTGAAAGTAAACAAAATTCTCTATTCGATGAAGGAAATTTTTTACTCTCATTCTTACTTGTTTTTCTTGGTGGTCTTGCCCTTAATTTGACTCCATGTGTTTATCCTTTAATTCCTATAACGCTTGGATATTTTGGTGGTCAGAGTGAAAGCAAAACATCACGACTTTTTGCATTAGCTCTTGTTTATGTTATTGGAATGGCTATCACTTATTCGGTCATTGGAGTGGTTACAGCATTAAGTGGAAGTTTATTTGGTGCACTGCTTCAAAATCCTTTTGTATTGATTGGAATTGCACTTGTTCTGGTTGCACTTTCGTTAAGTATGTTTGGTCTTTATGAATTTCAATTACCATCTTCCTGGATGACTAAGTTTGGTGAAGCTCGTTCAGGATATTTTGGTGCTTTATTTATGGGATTAACGATGGGAGTTGTTGCAGCTCCCTGTATTGGTCCTTTTGTGGTTGGTTTACTTACATTTGTCAGTGCAAAAGCGGACCCAGTTTTTGGATTTTTCATTTTCTTTGTCTTAGCCCTTGGACTTGGATTTCCTTACATCTTTCTCGCAGTATTTTCTGGCAAGATTAAATCACTTCCAAGAAGCGGTGAGTGGATGATTGCAGTCAAAAAAATTTTTGGCTTCGTTTTAATTGGAATGGCGATTTATTTCTTGCTTCCACTTTTGCCAGAAACTTTAAGAGGATATATTCTCCCTTCATTTATGATTCTAAGTTCTGTTTATTTATTAGTTTTTGATAAGACTGGAAACAACATAAAAACATTTTCATTTATTAAAAATGGAATTCTTGTTCTTATTGCTTTGATTGGATTATTGTTATTGATTCCAACTGAAAAAGATTCAGTTCAATGGGAGAAGGTAAATGTTGAACAAATCAAACTGGTAGATGGACAGCCAGTAGTTATTGATTTTTACGCTGATTGGTGCTTGCCTTGCAAAGAACTCGACGCAATAACTTTTACTGATAAAAATGTAATTGAAGAATCGAAAAGATTCAGAAGATACAAAGTTGATTTAACATCAACTGGAAGTGACCAAACTCAACTTGCGATAAAGAAATATTCAATTGTTGGTGTGCCGACAATAATCTTGTTCGATTCAAATGGAAATGAAGTAAAAAGAGTTACATCGTTTGTTAATGCTGAAGAATTCTTACATATATTAAAAGAAGTAGAGTGAATTATTTTTATTCGGATAAAATCTATAAGCGTTAAACTCTTCGGTTGCTGATATTGATATAACTTTTTGAAACATTATCAATTACTTTATTTATTAATGTTGTTATCTAGGTGAGTAATTTCTTGCAATAAAAATAATTTCAATAAACGCATATTCTCTTAAACTGCTGAAGTTTTTTATAATGTTTGAAAAAAATTAGCTCAAATAGTAAGCGAAAACTTGAACACCTTCAAACCTAATCAGAAAGATTTTTAGAAATACTATTGTAATTTTTATTCGTACGATTCTTTTCATCAATCTAAAACCAAATTCGAAACAATTGTTCGAATCTTTTTTTGCTTTGAATTTTTATCAAATAATCAATTGAGTTTTAAGGTTTATATATCACACCTTGATTCTTTTTACCATTAATCTTAACTATGATTTCTTTGTTAAAGCGTAGATGTTTAGTGAAGTTTAATTCTTCTATTGGTTTAATTGACTTAAGAAAACCCCAATCAATAAAACCAATACCGTGATAACTATCAATTGTGAAATATCCTATTCTAAAAGTTGTAATATTTTGAAAGAAATGTGAACCTTGAGACGGCGTAATGTGCATATCTTTAAAACTACTCTCTACAATTACACTTGCCGCTCCGATTTGATCCCAAGTAACTGGTATTCCAAGCCATGGATCAAAACTACCCCACCTTCCTACACCTATTAGAATGTAATTTCTATTTTCTTTAAATAATTTTTGATTTAAATATTCAATTTCACGAGATACTTCCAAACTTTTACTTCGATCATATTTCTCAATATCAACAAATACAATATCAAACAGGTTTGAATAAATTCCATTTCCTAAAACTTGATTACTATAACAGATAAAACTTTCACCGTTAGAAATATTGAAATCTACTTCTTCAAATTCATGACTTACAATAAAGGGCCGCATTTGAAGAAGAGCAAATTCCTTAGGTCTACCTGCTGGCACATTTAAGTTACAAGCAAATTCGATCTCAACAGCTGATCCCATTGCCCATGAACAAATATCAAGCAAAAAATCAAGAATAGCGGCAAGAGGAAAAGTCTCATATTTCAGGATTGGAGCAAAAGTAACAATGCGTGACCCTTCCCTTGCGATTCCATCATAAACTTCTTCATTTTCGGGTGAATAAGTTGAGCCCAGCCAATAAAGAGCTCCATCTTCTTCAGCTTTTGCTAGTTCAAATTCCTTTACGAAACTTTCAAGGTCATGATGTGAAGTACGAAATTCTTCATTTAAATCAATTGCATAAAAATATTGTTGAGCATTTTTGATAGTTTCTTTGGTCGAGTAAAATTGTAAAAGATGCTTAGGATACTTTGGACAAAATCGTACTGAATTACCACCTTCTACAACCATCTTGCCTAAACCTAAAGCAACTTGTGCAATTCCATCTTCAGATTTCTGTGGAGAGATAGGATAAAAATTGAATGACCTTCCAACTCCAGCAAAATCGGGATAAAACCTTCCGTTTCTTTCGAGACCTACAACTTTTTGAGCTATT
>Ga0209809_1001611_pt1 | contig 17706 bp, 16 predicted proteins | sample YNPMSTMetaG_FD_186172 | JGI IMG/M metagenome (GOLD analysis project Ga0209809, IMG submission 186172) | Anoxygenic and chlorotrophic microbial mat microbial communities from Yellowstone National Park, USA - YNP MS-T MetaG (SPAdes) (version 2) ... | reverse complement strand
GAGGAAGAGGTTTGTATAAATACACTGACCTCGGCTGGTTTGGTAGAGATATACATATACCAATTGGAGGAGGTATTGGAAGCAGAGATGCAACCTGGGAAGAGTGGCAGCATTTAGCCAACATTTCTCTAACTTATGATATTCCAATAGGAATCAGAACAACATATAATGATTTTATTACTGATACGCTCAATCCATTAATCGTCCCTATATTAAGAGAAACAATTCGTCAAAGAAGAAATCTTTCCTTCGTAGAAAGTAGAGAAAATTTATTAACAATGTTTACCTTAAATCAGAATTACCCAAATCCATTTAATCCATCAACCACAATTCGTTATCAGTTACCAGTTAATAGTAAAGTAAAATTAAAAATTTATAACATTCTCAGTGAAGAAGTAGTGGTGTTGGTAAATAGTGAACAGAATGCTGGTTATTACCAGATAATTTGGAAACCAAACCAAAATATAACCTCTGGCGTTTATTTCTATCGAATTGAGGCAATACCGCTTGATGGAGAAGCTAAATCTTTTGTCGACACTAAGAAACTTATCTTCATTAAATAGATATTCTTTCTTTTTTTCCACGAAACGAGGGACTAAGAATAGCCTAGCCATTTCTTTTCGTTAGAAAGGCTTTGATAATATGGTATTTGTTTGCAATGGATATTTATCTTCCTTTTTTTCAAATTTAGTATGGATAAATACCTCTTTCATTATTTATCTTTAAACACTTTTTAGAATGCTACTTAGAAAAATTCATAAGAAAAGAATTTACATTACTTTAATGATTTTAATAATTATTGATAGGAAATAAATGTCTTCAATATATGAAGTCTTATAAAAAGAATTTGTAAATAATAGATGGATAGTAAGACTTAAACCCTTCGTAAATCTTCCAACACTTGTTTATTAAGACTAATTTTTCTTTTTAATTACAGACCAAGTTTATGTTTATGCGAAACAATCTCTGCGTTAACCATAAAAATCACATCTTCAGCAATATTCGTAGAATGATCAGCAAGTCTTTCAATATGTCGGGACAAAATCATTAAATGGGATGCAGGTTCAATCAATTCAGAATTTGTCTTCATTTTCTCAACTAAAAATCTGAAGATATTTTTATTATAACCATCAACAATATTGTCCTTTTCTCCAATCTGTTCGGCTAACTTAGAGTCACGATTAATAAAAGAGTCAATTGCATCTTTGAACATTTGCTTGGCAACTTCGGCCATTTCAAAAATTTTTGATTCTTCGACAAGAAACTTAAAATCCATCAAAGGTTTAACTCTTTGAGTTATGTTGACAGCAATATCACCGCATCTTTCAAGTTGATTGTTTATCATCAAAGCGGTCAAAATAAACCTTAAGTCAATGGCAAATGGTTGAAAGAGTGCCAGAATATTTTCGCACTGAGTTTTAATCAAATTATCGTAAGCATCAATTTCACGGTCACGAGCTTTTATCTTTTTGCACATTTCAAGGTCATTCTCTTTAAGAGCAACGAAAGCATCTTCGACCATTTCTTCAACAAGACTTGCCATTTTGGAGATATTGGTTTTAAGTGATTCAAGTTCAGCTTCAAAATGTTTTTGCATATTTATTCCTATCCAAATCTTCCTGTTATGTAATCTTCGGTTTGTTTTTTCTTTGGTGCTGTAAAGATAACTCTGGTATCATCATATTCAATTAATTGGCCCATATAGAAAAACGCTGTATAATCACTAATTCTCGCTGCCTGTTGCATATTGTGAGTAACTATCACAATCGTATAACTTTTTTTTAGTTCAAATATCAAATCTTCAATTTTTGTTGTTGAAATTGGATCTAGTGCACTTGCTGGTTCGTCCATTAAAAGAATTTCAGGATTAACTGCCAAAGCTCTTGCAATACAAATTCTTTGTTGTTGACCTCCAGAAAGAGAAAGAGCACTCTTATGTAATTCATCTTTAACTTCATCCCACAATGCCGCTCTCTTTAAACTCGATTCAACAATTTCATCCAATGTTTTTTTATCCCTGATGCCTTGAATTCTAGGTCCATAAGCTACATTATCATAAATCGATTTAGGGAATGGATTTGATTTCTGGAAAATCATACCAACTTTTTTTCTTAAAGCGACAACATCTATATTATTTTTATAGATATCAATTCCGTCAATTAAAACTTCACCCTCAACTCGAACATCATCGATTAATTCATTCATTCGATTTAGCGTTCTGAGATAAGTAGATTTGCCACAACCAGAGGGACCAATTAAAGCTGTTACTTTTTTCTCGGGAATTTCTAAAGTTATATCGAATAAAACCTGCTTCTTGCCATAATAAAAATTTAAATTCTTTGTAATGATTTTTTTATTATCCATAAAACTCAATAAAAATTTTTATCAACCAAATTTCGATTTGATAGTTCTCAATCTATATCTTAAAAATATTGCTGAAAAGTTTAAAGCGAAAGTCAATACAAGTAAAACCAATGTTGTTGCATATTGAATTGGTCGAGTTGCTTCAACATCTGGAGATTGTGTACTCATTATATAAATATGATAACCAAGTTCCATAAATTGGTCTGAAAGAGAAGTTGGTAAGTAAGGCAAATAATAAGCAGCACCTGTAAAAAGAATTGGAGCAACTTCGCCAGCACCACGACTTACAGCTAAAATTCCACCCGTTAAAATTCCAGTGAGTGAATTAGGAAGAATTACTTTTCTGATAGTTTGCCATTTAGTTGCACCTAATGAAAAACTTGCTTCCCTCAATTCAATTGGGACAGAACGAATTGCTTCTTCAACAGAGACTATTACAACAGGTAAAGTCAACAAAGCCATTGTCAAACTTGCCCACAAAATATTCGGTTGGCCCCATCTCAACATCTCTCCACCATACAAAACATTATCCATTCCTCTCCCAACAAATTGAATAAAAAATCCGAGTCCAAACAAGCCAAAAACAATTGCAGGAATTCCTGCTAAAGTATTCACAGAGAATCTTATTATTCTATAAAAAATTGAATCCTGCTTTGCATATTCTGTCAAATAAATAGCGGATATTGTTCCAATCGGAATTCCAAATATTGACATAATTAAGACGAGCAAAAATGTGCCAAAGATAGCGGGAAAAATTCCGCCTTTAGTCATTCCATGTTCAGGTGCAGTGGTTAAGAATTCCCAACTTATATAAGACCATCCACCTTGAATGATATTAAACATAATAACAACGACCATCATCAAGATTAAAAATGCGGCAAGTGTGGTTATTGACTTAACGGAAAGGTCTAAAAAAATCTTTTTAGCTTTCATTTAGTCCCACCAAGTCTTTTCAAAAGCTTATTTCTCACATAAAACTCAGCAATTGCATTGAGTGTAAAACTAAAAACGAAAAGGATTGAGCCCAAAAGGAATAAAACATTATAATGGAGTTCACCAAAAATTACTTCAGCCATTTCCGCACCAATTGTCGCTGACATTGTTCTTACTGGTTCAAATAAAGATGCTGAAATAATTGGTGCATTTCCTGTTGCCATTAAAACAATCATTGTTTCACCAAAGGCTCTTCCAATTCCAAGAAGCACTGCAGCAAAAATTCCTGGTGTAGCAGCCGGCAATACAACATAAACGGCGGTTTGCCATTTCTCAGCTCCAAGTGCGTAACTTGCTTCTATGTAAGATTTGGGGATTGCTGAAAGAGAATCCTCTGTAACTGTATAAATTATGGGAATAACAGCTAAAGACAAAGCCAATCCACCAACAAAAGCATTTAATCTATATTGATAACCAAAAACATCTTGCAGAAAAGTTGCAAGAACTACAAGTGCAAAAAATCCGACTACAACAGATGGAAAACCTGCTAAAATTTCAATTGCAGGTTTCAAAATTTCCCTTGCCCACTTAGGTGCAAATGTGGAAGTGAAAAGTGCTGATAGTATTGAAATAGGTGCAGCTATCAAAACCGCAATAAGAGTGACTTTTAAACTTCCAACTACAAGTGGAATGATTCCATATCGCGGATTTTTTGAAATAGGGTCCCAGACGGTTGAAAAAATATTCTCCCAGATTGATTTTAGTTTTAGTTTTTCCTGTTCATCTTTTAAATTTTCTGTCTGATTATTGACTTCTGGAATTTTCTCATCACTCTTTTCAATTTGAATATGTTCTTCACCATAAACTTCCATTTTTAATTCATCTTCAGTAAAACTTTCAACTTCTGGTGTGTAATTAAAAATAGGGAATGCTTCTCGAAATATGAACACAAAAATTAACGCAATAGATACAAATGAAACAATTGCAATAGAAGTGATTAGAATTTTTGCAAGCCTGTCAGAAAGATATAATTTTTTTCTGAGTAATTCGTTTTGACTTATATCGTCCATTCTATCTAAGATTTATTACCTTATTGGAAAGTATCCGACTTCAACAACTACCTTTTGTCCTTCTTCACTTAAAATCCAATCAATGAATTTTTTAATTTCCCCTTCAGGCTTCTTACGAAGATACATATAGAGATATCTTGAGATTGGATATAATCCTTTTTTAATATTTTCAGAAATTGGCGCGTAAGCAGGTGATTTAGAATCTTTTCTAACTTTTATTTCCTTTATACCAACACCATAAGCGGCACCACCATAACCAATACCGTTTGGGTCCTTAGCTACAGCATTAACAACTGCAGCAGTCCCAGGTAAATATTGTGTCTTCCTATCAAAATCTTGGTTATTCAAAACTTCTTCTTTGAAATAAACATAAGTGCCTGAATTATTTTCTCTGGAATATTTAATGATTTGAGCATCATTTCCACCAACTTCTTTCCAATTATTGATTTTACCAGTATATATTGCTCGAATTTGTTCAATACTTAATTCACTTATGGGATTTTTTTCGTGAACATAAATTGCAAGTCCATCGATTGCAACTTTAACTTCAAATCCTGGCGAACCATATTTTCTCATCAGTTTAATTTTTTCTTCTCTTTTAATCTGCCTTGAAGAATTACAAATATCAGTAGTCCCGTTTATCAATGCCGAGATTCCCGTTCCACTTCCCCCACCTGTAACCTGAATTACAACATTTTTATTTTTCTTCATATAATTCTCAGCCCATCGTTGAGCTAAAATAACCATTGTGTCTGAGCCTTTAATAGTAATCACATAATTTGCAGATACTACCAAGAATAAAGACAATAATAATACTGGTATAATTATAAATTTTCTCATATAAAAACTCTCTTGTTAAATCGTCACAAACATAACATTTCAATGTTAAGAAATTGTTAAGAAATTTTGAACCAATAAGTTTTATAATAGCGATTTATAAATCTAACTATTCAAATTTTGAAAAAGATTATTTTAGTAAAAATGAAGTAACAAAATGAGAACAATTCTAATTTTAATAAGCTTATCACTTTCATTCACTTTGATTTTTTGTAAGAAAAAAGATGAACCAATAAGAGAGAAACAAGTTATATGGGAGTTGCAATACAATCAAAACATTCCAGAATTTGATGAGAACCTTGCTTATGAATATATCTTAAAACAAATCTCTTTTGGTCCAAGGAATCCAAATTCACAAGGGCATAAACTCGCAAGAGAATTTTTGTTTAGTGAATTGAAAAAATTTGCCGATACGGTTTACTTCCAAAATTTCAATTATCCAGGATACGACGGTGAGATACTAAACTGCTCAAACATCATTGCATCTTTAAACCTGAATGAAAAGAATCGAATTTTATTATGCGCCCACTGGGATACCAGACCAAGGTCTGATGAAGACAAAAATCCTGAAAATCAAAATAAACCTGTTCTAGGTGCAAACGATGGTGCAAGCGGTGTTGCTATTCTTTTAAGTCTTGCAAAAGTTCTAAAAGATAATAAACCAGATTTTGGAATTGACATTGTTCTTTTTGATGCAGAGGACTATGGCAAAAAAAACGATTTGATGAATTACTCACTCGGTTCAAAATATTTCATTCAAAACAAACCGAATTATATAAGACCGCAGTTTGGAATTCTGCTTGATTTGGTTGGAGACAAAGAAGCCGTTTTCAAAAAAGAACCAAATTCACTTCGATTTGCTCCAGATGTTGTGGATATGGTCTGGAAACTTGCCAGTCAACTAAATTTAAGAACTTTTTCAAATGAATTTTCGAATCCAATTTATGATGACCATGTTCCACTTGGGGAAATGGGAATTAAGATTATTAATATAATCGATGCAGATTTGATTGGTGCAGATTCACCTAATCCAAGAAGGAATTACTGGCACACTCAAAACGATACAATTGAAAATATCGGAAAAGAAACATTAAAAGAAATTGGAAAACTTTTAAATCATCTCATTTACTCCATTAAATTCATTGAGAGATGAAAGAAAAAATTTATCATGAAATCACCATCCGGATTTTTCCCTTCCTAGCAGATTTAATATCAGGTGTTGCTTCGCTTCTTAATTTTATTGGAATGGAAGAAAGAGAAAATGAACTTGTTTGTTACTTTGAAAAATTTAATGAAGAAGACAACAATTTTTTATATAACGCCCTAAATAATCTTAAAAGAGAATCTTTGATTGAACGATTCGAAATTTATCAATCAACGCTTGAGCATAGAAATTGGAATGAAGAATGGGAGAAAGAAATTCAACCAATCAAAGTAACCGATAAAATTGTAATTAAACCTTCATTCAGACAATATCAAAAACAAAATGATGAGATTGTTATAACAATTGAACCTAAAATGTCTTTTGGAACAGGCTATCATCAATCAACGCGAATTATGTTAAGATTAATTGAAAAGTATCTTAAATATGATTCGAAAGTTCTTGATATTGGTACTGGGACAGGAGTCCTTGCAATAGCTTCTATTCAACTTGGAGCTAGTTATGCAGTAACTTGCGATATCGATGCAATGGTTGAAGATAATGTAATCGAAAATTTTAAGAATAATAGTGTTGGCGATAAATGCTCTTTCATTGCTGGAACAATTAATAATATTGATGAAAAAGATTTCGACTTAATTTTGGCAAACATTCAAAAAAATGTTCTCTTGGAAATTGCCAGTGAAATAAAAAAACGAATTAAACAAGGTGGCTTGGTCATTCTCTCAGGGCTTTTGTTTGATGATAAAAACGAGATTGTTGAAAAATATCAATCACTCGATTTTAAACTAATTGATGTTTTAAATGAAGATGAATGGATTGGTGTGGTGTTTGAGAAGAGCTTATGTTAGTTTAATTTATTTTACATATCAATTAAGCTCACTTCAATTAATAGTTAAATCTAATGTAATGCATATTGAAATTATAGGATTGCCGAATTAACTTCCAAGCTTTGAATAATTGTTCATCAAACTTTGAAAGACAATTTAACTGATATTAACCTGAAATTTTTTCCCCTAAATGTAAAATTAAATTGTAAAGAGAACGCAAATAAGTTTTCAACTATTTTATTTTGTTCTTCGATTGTCCCTTTTTCTAAAATTTGATTTTAATTTTTTGTTTGGTGACTGACTAAAAAATGACTTTTAATATAAAACTTAGTCTTACAATTTTTGATTTTTCGATAAAATGTCAGACTTCGTTTCCTCTCAAAGCTCGGGATAAACTTACTCAGACCAACATTTTGTAAATTATTAGTCGCCTCCGTTAGAAGTAATCTTTCTAGAGTTTTTCATTTATAAAAAATAAAAAAGCACAGGGCTAAATAAATTTTAGCTCTATGCTTTAAAATTTTTATTAGGAATAAATTACAATTAAGTGAACAAAACAATTCCACCAGAAGCTCTTTGGTAAAAGTCGCCAACGGTTAAAATATCATCAACTCCTTCCCACAAATCTTCTTTCTTCAGATGGAACATATCCATAGCAAGTTTGCAGGCATAGATGTTTCCACCTGCATCTTTAATCATTTGTAAAAATTCTCGGACAGGCGGGACATCAAGTTGCTCCATTTCTTTTTTCATCATCCAAGTTGCAAATGAAGCCATACCAGGTAACATTCCAAGCCAAGTTGGCATCTTTTGTCCCCACGGAAGTCTCATTGCTGCATTTCCAACAGTTGCAATTGAAAGCTTGTCCATCCTTTTCTCAACTATTGCATCCATTCCAAAGAATGTAAAGAAAAGACTTGCATCTATTCCTTCCATTCTTGCTCCATTAGCAAGGATTAATCCCGGATATACTCCATCGAGTGAACCTCGAGAAACGATTATAGATACTTTTTTGATTTCTTCGTTCTGATTGGACATTTTACTCTCTCCTATATTTTTTAAATACATCCTTTAGGTTTTGGTAATCCAGCAATTCTAGCAGATTTCTTTGCTGGACCTTTTGGGAAAAGTTGATACAATTCTTTTGTATCAACTCCACTTTCTTTTGTAAGTTTTCTGATTGATGGTGCGTCACCAATTTTTTGGAATTCTTGTCTCATATAATTAATTACAAGCCAATGCCTGTCGGTTAATTCAGGAATTCCTTCTTCTTTTGCGAGTTCACGAGCAATGTCCTCATTCCAATCGGAGAGATTTTTGAGATGGCCATCGTCATCGAATTCTATCATTTTGCCTAAGATTTCTCTTGTTGGCATAATTAATTCTCCTTATTTATTGTTTGTGTTAGTTGGTATTTAATGTTCATTTTTGATTTGTGATTTTCCATTTGAGTTAATTGTAGATAAATTCTTCAGAAATTGCAAAGCAAAGTAAAGAGCTTTTTTCGTTTCAGGATGATTTAATTCTTTAAGCAATTTAAGTAAAGAAATATCATCTTCAACTTCAATATCTAATTTCATATAAACATTCAAAGCATTGTTTACAGTATGCAACATATCTGGTTGAGTAAGATTTTTAATTGTATTGAGAATTGTCACGATATTATCACCAAGAGCTTTTACATCATCAACAGTGAATGAAGTTACGATTTTGTCAAATATTTTTTGAGTTTCTTTCAAGAATGCGAAGTAACCTTTGCGGTCAAGCTCGTCTAATTTATTCATTAAATCGATTGACATTCCCTTTGAAATCATTCCAAAATCTTTAGCAAAATCACGGATGTTTTCAAGCTGTTCAAAAAGCCTTGTTAAATTATTAACATTTCTAAGCAACTTTTTGAAAAGGTGCATAATATCGCCAGTCTTTAAATAATCATGAACCTGCTCAAGTTCATCTAAAGAAGTTAAATAAATATCTTTTGCCACTCTCATTAAATCATCTTTCAAATCATGCATTTCCTGGCGATGCCTTCTCTGAAGCTCAATCTCTTCCATTATAACATTAAGCTTCTTATTAATTTCTTCGAGTTGCAATTGAAGTTCTTTGTTTTCCATATTTATAACCTCTTACCAGCCATTGTCATATGCGATTCAATTGGAAGTTCAATTCCCTTCAGTAAGAAATGCCAGTACATCCATCTGAACATAACTTTGCCGTAATGATTCATTTTTGTCTCTTCAAGTAAAGAAAATGGTCCAATTCCTGGTAATGGGAATTTTCCAGGAAGTGGTTCAGTGTCGTAATTAAAGTCAATCAAAATACCTTTTCCAAATCCACTTTCGATAAAACAATTAGCATGTCCATCGAATTTAGCAGTAGGTTTTCTACCATCGACTATATCCATAAAGTTTTCGAAAAGAATTTCCGATTGAAAATGAGCAACCGAGCCTGCTTTTGAACTCGGAAGATTTGTTGCATCTCCAATAACGAAAATGTTTTCAAAACCTTCGGCAAGTAAGGTGTGTGTATCTGTAGGTATGAAATTCAAAACATCTCCCATATTACTTCTGGCAATTGCTTCATCACCTTTATTGGTTGGTATAGTTACCAATACATCGAACGGAATTTCTGTTTCATCCCAGCTAACAATTTTCTTCTCATTGTTATCGACTCTTGCAATATTAAATTCTGGAACAAGACTAATATTCTTTTTTTCGAGAAAATCGCCAAGGATTGCTGAAGCTCTCGGTTTTGTGAAAGCACCTGGCAGAGGAGTAACAAAATGAATATCAACTTTATCTCTTATTCCCCTTTCAGTAAAATACCAATCAGCTAAGAATGCAAATTCTAATGGTGCAACAGGACACTTAATTGGCATTTCTGTTATGTGAATCACAAGCTTTCCACCATCCCAATGTTTGAAAAAGTTTCGTAAGGCACAGGCACCTTCAATTGTGTAAAAATCAAATACATTTTTATACCATAGCTTATCTTTCATTCCTTCGATTTCAGTCGGGTCAACTTTTGCACCTGTTGCGATTATCAAATAATCATAAGGAAGAACACGGTCATTACTTAAAATGACTCTGTTTTTATCCGGTTCAATTCTGTCAATTTCACTCATTATAACTTCGACACCTGATGGAAAAAAATCTCTTTTCGGTTTAATTACATCTTTTCTAGTATAGATTTCAAAAGGAATGAACAAAAATCCTGGCTGATAATAATGCGTTTCTTCTTTATCAACTATTGTAATGCTCCATTCATTTAAATCAAGTGCGTTATATAATTTATTTAACATCATTGTGCCAGCTGTGCCGGCTCCAAGAATTACGAGCTTTCTCATTTTTACCTCATTTATATTTCTGTCTTTTGATAAATATTAGTAAAGGTTAATTCAACTAATTTTGATTTGATTGAATCACAGTTATTGAAAATATTGTAGACCGCACACTCTCTGCAATCTTTATTCGTGCAAAAGTTATTTCTATGTTTGAATGTCCAGCATGGTTGATTTGATGATTTAAGAGCCTCACAGGATTCAAAATCTTGAAGTGAACAATTAACAATTGCCCAGCACGGCACAAGTGAAAAAATTCTTTTAATACCTTCAATGCTTATTTTTTCTTCGTTAATTGCATTTCTTATACATTTTAATCTCTCAATATCATCATCAGAATACAATCTTTGATTTGTGGACTTTTTGTAAGGGATGATTAGACCTTCTCTTTCATACATCCTCAATGTATGCACTGAAATTCCAAGTAATTTCGCAGCTTCACTTATTTTGTATTTTGGTATTGATTGGTACATATCATACTCAATAAAATTCATCACAATTAATAATTAGCAAACAATTTGCCAGAATTGAATCAGCATTTTTTAAATTTTTTAATAATTATAAATGTTAAGGTTATCAAAATTGAAAATTTTCCAAATATGAATTCGCAAACTTGATATTTATAAATGTTAACAAATATTTCACCTTGATAAAAATAGCTATTATTAAAGCTCAGGACTAAGGCTAAACAGCTGAAATACTTTGGATACAATTTTTTTAGATTATTTGATTTGTTTCATCTTTTTATTTTTAGTTTTATCTAAAAAAAGAGAATGAAAAAGCTAGAACACAAATGAAATTAATATAAGCGATTAAAAGAATCCTTATGTTAATTAAAATCTATATTCAAATTTGAACTTTTTTATATGCATATTGCTTTTAAGTAAGATTTACTTTTGTAAATTGAATAAGAAAGAATAAACAAAAAGAAAAACTGGAGAAAATTAATGAAGACTGTCTTAATAACTGGAGCTTCGTTTGGAATTGGTTACGAATTAGCAAAAATCTTTGCAAACGAAAAATATAATTTGGTTCTCACCGCTCGAAACAAAGAAAGATTAAATAAAATCGAATCAGAATTAAAACTAAAGAATAATATTTATATCAAAACATTAGTAAAAGATTTATCACATCCATCAGCACCACAGGAAATTTTTGATGAATTAATTAACGATAGAATTGAAATCGATGTTCTAATCAATAATGCTGGATTTGGTTTACTCGGTCCATTCACTGATTTAAGTTTGAGAGACCAGATTGATATGATTCAAGTAAATATCACCTCACTTGTTCATTTAACAGGATTGCTTTTACCTTCTATGATTAATCGTGGAAGTGGAAAGATAATGAATGTTGCATCAACAGCAGCTTTTCAACCTGGACCAAATATGGCCGTTTATTACGCAACAAAATCTTTCGTCCTTTCTTTCTCTAAAGCATTATACAAAGAATTGAAAAATAAAAACATAATTGTAACAGTTTTGTGTCCAGGTCCAACAAAAACTGAATTTCAAAAACGAGCTCGTATGGAAAATATTAATCTTGAAAGGTCAAAACTCCTGCCTTATATGTCTGCAGAAGAAGTTGCAATCGCTGGATATAAAGGATTGATGAGTGGTAAGAGAGTGGTAATCCCAGGCTTTATGAATAAGTTAGGAACTAAAATTGTAAAATTTTCTCCTGAATCATTGTTACTAAAAGTTATTCATAAATTTAACTCCAGAGATTAAAAATGTGCGTTCTTGTTTTCGCACTTAAATCACATCCTGATTACAAATTTATCTTTGCCGGAAATCGTGATGAGTTCTATTCACGACCAACTCAACCAGCATCTATCTGGGGAGATGAAATTAAAATTCTTTCTGGGATTGATTTGAAATCAAACGGAACCTGGCTTGGAGTTACAATTAATAGAAATGACTCTATTCCTTCAGGCGATTTTGCTGTCGTAACGAATTTTAGAGATTTCTATCAATTTAAAGAAAATACAAATCTTATATCTAGAGGTAAGTTAGTTAAAGATTTTCTTCAAACAAATTATCCTTATAAAAAAAGTGAAACACGATTTAGAGATTTTTGTGATTATTTAATTTTAAATTCTCAAAATTATAATGCACTAAATTTAATCTTTGGAAATTTTGACGAACTCTACTACTACTCAAATGTGAATAATAGAATAGAAATGATTCAAAATGGAATTCACGGATTAAGTAATAATTTTTTAGACATTCCTTGGCCAAAAGTTCATTGGGCAAAACTCAGATTTTCTGACATCATTAAAAATTCAAATGATTTAGTTGAAGATTTGCTAACTCTTCTTTATGATAATTCTCAATTTGATGTTGATTTACTTCCCGATACTGGAATTGGAATTGAACGAGAAAAACTTCTTTCTTCAATATTTATCAAGAGTGATGTTTACGGCACCAGAGCTTCTACAATTATCTTGGTTGACAACAATAACAAAATCAAATTTATCGAGCGAAATTATATTGGTGACAATTTCATTGATAAAATTTTTGATATCAAAATTTGAAATTCTTCCCTCACCTGATTGATTTGCATCATAGACTATTACAAAGAAAACTAAAAAGGTTCTAGATAACATTCAATTATTTTTATTAATCAATCACATCAATTCTGTTCTTAAAATTCATCTCTTTGTTTATTCCACTATACATATTAAAAGATTTGTCAATAAAGGGGCTGAATAAAAAGTAATCTTTAATGTAAAACTTAGACTTACAATGTTTGATTTTTCGATAAAATGTCAGTCTTCAATAGGTTAAGTCTAACATTTTGTAACTTTTGAGACAGCACAAAATAAAGATGTTCATTCAGGCACGATGATTGAGTTCAAATGTTGAAAATCAATGAGGTCTAAAATGAAAAAATCAATTCTAATACTTGCATTAATTATTGGATTAAGCAATTCAATTCTTGAAGCAAAAAATCCAACACCTTATGGTAGAGTTACATTCACTGTTTTTTATACATCGCTAATACCTTATGGAGAATGGATTGAAATTGATTATGGAGTTTATGCCTGGCGTCCTTTGTATGTTAGAGTTGGATGGGCACCTTATTTATTCGGTAGATGGGTCTGGACACCGTATGGTTGGTACTGGGATTCATTCGAACCATTCGGATGGGCAGTTTATCATTATGGTAGATGGTATTATGATGACTACTATGGCTGGATTTGGATTCCCGATTATGAATGGGCTCCTGCCTGGGTTGAGTGGAGATACACAGATTATTATATCGGTTGGGCACCACTTCCACCTTATGCGAGAATTTCTATTACGATTGGTATACATTATTCAGTAAGATGGTACTCACCGCACTACTACTGGCATTTCGTTCCCGTGAAATATTTCTGCGGTTATGAAGTCTATCCTTATGTTGTTGGACCAAAATACAAATATCGAATTTATGCTGACTCCCGTTATTCAGTAAACTACAGATATGAAAATGGCAGAATTATTAACTACGGAGTTGATAGAAATTTTGTTGAGAGAAAAGGCGGAAGAGTGATGGAAGCAAAAGTCGAAGAAACAACTCGATTGAGAGATTTTTCCGAAAGAAAATTTAATGAACGAGATGATAGAGTTATTGTTTACAAACCTGATGAAAGAGAAATAAATCGGAATGTAGATTTCAGAATCAAAAGAGCTGAAAGAGGCACTACTCTTGATGTTAGTAAAATTCAAACTCCACGAGAAAGAATTAAATTAAACACAAGGGATAGGGATGTTGAAGTTTTTGATAGAAATCTCAGAAATGAAAGAAATGAAAAAATTGACAGAATTGAACGAGAAAGAAATCCTGAACCAAAATTTGAAAGAAATGGGAGACAATCAAATGAAAGAGATTCGCAGATAAGAAGAGACGAAAATATTCGTGGTAAAGTTGAGATTGAAAGAAAGTCCGAAAATAGAGATGAATTTCCGAGACAAAGAAGTTTCCAACTTGAAAGAAGAACTAACGAAAGAAATATTGAACAACCTGAATTTAGACAGAGAGAAGAGTCCTTCAATCCAAGAGAGAGAAATAGAGAAACAATGAATCAATCTCAAATAGAAACTCGAAAGAACGAAGAGAGAAATTTCCCTGAGATTAAAAATCAAAATCTCAAAACACAAAGAGACGATTCTCGTAAAAGGGATTTAGAAAATTTTAGAACAATTGAAAGAAGGGAACGGTAGAAACTCTTTCAAATTCTCTCTCTCATAATCAAACGGAGCTTCAGAAAATTTTCTGGCTCCGTTTTTTGTTTCAGCAATTAACAGATTTTGAATATAAAACTCATTTTTATTTTTGACATCAATCGATAAATTTGCTTTATATTTTTTGCATTTAACATAGATTGACTAAATTATCTCTAAAAAAATTAAAACTAGGAGGAATTATGAGATACCTATTGATAATTTTAATTTCATCTACAACCATCCTGTTCGCACATAATTATGAATCAAAAGGTTTTAATTTAATCCAAAAATTTTATGAAGAAGGAAAAATATCCTATCAGGAAAATCTTCTTAATAAATTTTACTACATTTTTAATAGAGAAAAATTGGATAAGCGTTTTCAATTTGCTGATGATAATCCAGTAAAGTGCGCAACTTCTCTCATCATAGAATTTCAGAGAAATAAAAATCTTCTCGAACAATCTGCAATTAATGAGATAGAATCATTTATCAAAACAGAAAATTTATTTACACCAACAGCGTTTACTTATGATTCACCTGGCGGTAAGTTCCGTTTGACTTATGAAACAACTGGTCCAAATGCAGTCCCACCGGCAGATAATAACGGAAATGGTGTTCCTGATTTTGTTGAATGGGTTGCAAGTTACTTTGATTACAGCTGGGCATTTGAAATTGATACACTTGGATTTCTTCCACCACCAATTGGCACAGGTAAATATCAAATCGGTTTTCAAGAGATGAATGCCTATGGCTATACAGCTGTTGTAAGTGGACAATTAACAAGAATTGTAATGCACAGGAATTTTATAGGCTTCCCACCAAATCAAGACCCGGAAGGTAATGTAAAAGGTGCTGCAAAGGTTACTGCCGCTCACGAATTCAAACATGCAACTCAAATAATGTATAACTACTGGAATGAACCAGCTTGGTTTATTGAACTCGACGCAACATGGATGGAAGATATCGCTTATGATTATGTTAATGATTATTATAATTACATCGTAACTATTGGCTCACCATTTACTTCCCCAGGTCATTCACTTGATGCTGGCGATGGTTATGAAGATTGTAATTGGATGATTTTCTTAGGTGAAAAATTTGATGTCAATATTAATAGAAGAATCTGGCTGAGAAGACAATCAAATCCATCGGAAAATATGTTTGCAACTTTTAATTATGTTCTTTCAACTTTTTATTCATCAAACTTTCAAAGTGCATTTAGAGAATATATTGTCTGGAATTTTTTAACAAATACAAGAGCAACTACAACTCATCCTGGTTATGGAGAAGCTCCATCGTATCCACTTGCGGCGCTTTGCACTACGGTGAATTCTTATCCACACAATGGTAACAATTGTTCAATTACAAAATATTCAGCCAACTTTATTAGAATAAATCCACCAGCGAACACTAATAATTTATTAATTAATTTTAATGGAGCAAATGCACCACATATCTTTAAAGTAACAGTTGTTACTCGTAATACATCTGGACTTGTGCAATCCTTCGAAATTCCACTCGATGCAAACAACGATGGGAGTTATTTAATCGCGATTCCAAATAATCAACTTGCTTATGCTGGACTCTGTGTTGCTGTCGTATCTGGAAATACTGGTCCAACTTTTACATATTCTATAACTCAACAAACAGCATTTTCAACTTCCATAAGTCTCAATGCAGGATGGAATTTGCTAAGTGTTCCAATTACTCTTACCAATATGAGTTTCTCTTCTATCTTTCCTGAAGCAACTTCAAATGCATATTATTATGATAATGGATACCAGACTGCAACTACAGCTGAACTCGGAAAAGGTTACTGGTTAAAATTCAATCAACCATTGAACAAAAATCTAACCGGCACTCCACAAAGTTCTGTTCAGGTAAATGTTAAAAATGGTTGGAATATAATTGGTCCACTTCACAATAACATTCCAGTTGCAAATATTACGACTAATCCACCAAATATAATCTCATCATTATTCTATGGCTACAATAACGGTTATCAAACAGCAACAACTCTTGAAAAAGGAAAAGGATATTGGGTAAAAGTTTCTGCAAATGGAACTATGACAATACCAACAACATTCGCAAAATCTGATTACTCGAGTAAACAATTTGATTTTAATCGTATACTTGACGAATTAAATTTAGCATCTAAGATTATATTCAAAGATGAAGAAGGTAATGAAGGAGTTTTATACTTAACCGAAAAATCTTATCCACAGATTTTTGAATTGCCACCAACTCCTCCTTCTCAAATTTTTGATGTGAGATTTGATAATAATTCTTTTGTTGAATCAATAAATCAGAAAGTGTTTTTAATCAATTTACAGGGAATTAGTTCTGACTTAAAAATTAAGACAGAAAATCTAAACGCATTAATTAAAATTTATGAACCGGTTACAGGTAAATTGATTGCCCAATCAAATGGTCAAGAAATTCTTCTTAAAGGAAATTACTTTAGGCTTCGAATTGAACTGGAGACTTTACCTTTAACTCATCAGCTTTATCAGAACTATCCAAATCCATTTAATCCTTTCACTAAGATTACTTATCAATTAAAAGATGAAGGGTTAGTGCAATTAAAAATTTTCAATTTAATTGGTCAGGAAGTTGCGATGCTTGTTAATGAAAGACAAAGTGCAGGTAAATATGATATTATTTTCGATGCAAGCAATCTACCAAGTGGAATTTATATTTATTCTTTGCAAGTGAATGATTTCAAACAGACAAGAAAAATGACTCTTTTGAAGTAAAATAAAATTCAATTGATTTGATAAAAGCCTTCAATCTTACAAGAGGTTGGAGGCTTTTTTTATCGTAAAGAATTTAGATTAACTATTCAAGAATTTTAAGACATTCAGTTACAATATTAGATAGGGGCAAGTCGAATGGTCGGTGTTCGACGAAAACATTTTAAAGTATCGAGCTGGTTTTGTGTCAGGTTTCAGACTCCTGAGAC
>Ga0209809_1001608_pt1 | contig 17720 bp, 12 predicted proteins | sample YNPMSTMetaG_FD_186172 | JGI IMG/M metagenome (GOLD analysis project Ga0209809, IMG submission 186172) | Anoxygenic and chlorotrophic microbial mat microbial communities from Yellowstone National Park, USA - YNP MS-T MetaG (SPAdes) (version 2) ... | reverse complement strand
TCGGCCATAATAAGGACAACTTCGGATAGGTGCGACAGAGGCAGAAGAGGTTTCTGCGCAAGGGGCACGAGGGATGGCGAAGATGGGTAGCAAGAGGGCGGAGATGGTTCCGAAGAGGTTGCAACTGAAGTTGGTAAGTCGTCAGCCCGCTGCCCGGCGATCGGACAGCCCGGACAAACTGCCGGTGGTGCTTCTGTATGGGATCGATCCTTCCTGGACTCCGGAAGAAAAGCAGGAAGTGATTCGGCAATCGCGGCGGTTGGGATTGGCTATGCGGCGGCGGGGGCATTCGGTCCGATTCTTGCCGGTGAGCCATCCCGATCTGCGAAGCGTGCTTTCTGCCTATGAACCCCATCAGGTGCTGATTTTCAATTGGTGCGAGGAACTTCCCGGACGCCGCCGAAGCGAACATAAAGTGGCCGAAACCCTGGAAGCCCTCCGGTTTACCTACACGGGCGCTCCGCCGCAGGTAATTCGACTCAGTTACGATAAGCCCCGGGTGAAGCGGCTGCTGGAAGCCCACGGCGTGTCCACCCCCCGATGGAAACTCTTCCGCAGTCCGGAGGAGGAAGGTTGGTCGTGGTATCCGGCCATTGTGAAATTGGCCCGAGAACATTGCAGTATCGGCGTGGATGCCGGGGCGGTGGTCTTCGGACCGGAACAACTCCGCCAACGGGTGGAATATGTCATCAATACCTATCGTCAACCCGCATTGGTCGAGGAGTTCATCGACGGTCCGGAATACCATGTCCCCTTGTTGGGCAACGACCCGATCGAAATGCTTCCGCCGGTGGAACGGGATTTTTCCGCTTTAGAAGACCCGGCCAAGCATATTTGCAGCTACAATGCCAAGTTCGTGCCGGAATCGGAAGAATATCAGAAAATTCGCAATTATGTGCCGGCTCGGCTTTCTGCCGAGCAGATGGCCGAACTGGAAGACATCTGCAAAAAGGCCTATCGGGCTGTCGGTTGCCGGGATTATGGTCGGATCGATGTGCGGATGCGGGACGGCCAATTTTACGTATTGGACGTCAATCCCAATGCGGACATTAGTGCCGATGCCAGCCTGGCTCTGGCAGCTCAAAAGGCTGGTTATTGCTACGGCGAGTTAGGCAGCCGAGTGGTCGCCTTGGCCGCCCAACGCCATCCTGCCTTCCAGAACAATCCTTCCGACGAGTCTTCTCCGGCGACCGAGCCGCAGGCTGGGGATTCTGCGGTCCGGCCGGGTTCGTCGCCGGCTTGTGGCTTCCACTCGCCCGAAACTTGGGATGTCTCTTGTAGCCTCGGAACCCCATAACCTGGTAGCGGAGTTACGATGAGCACTCAGCAATCGTGGATTCGGCCCGATCAGGCGCAGAAGCCATTTTTCGTGGGTGTCGATCTAGGTGGTACGAATGTGAAGGTAGGCCTGGTGGACGATCTGGGCCGCACCTTGGCCTATCAAACCATCCCCACCGAAGCCGAAAAAGGGCCGGATGATGCCACCCGCCGGATGGCACAGGCCGTCCGCAACACCATCGCCCAGGCGGGCCTGGAAGTCGGCCAGGTGGCCCGTGTCGGCTTGGGCTCGCCCGGCACCATGGACATCCCCGGCGGCTACCTGATCGCTCCGGTGAACCTGAAAGGTTGGGATGGCTATCCGATCCGGGATAAATTGGCCGAGTACTGCGGTCTGCCCGTCAGTTTTGAAAACGACGCCAATGCCGCCGCCTACGGGGAGTATTGGGTCGGCTCCGGACGCTCCTTTCACAGCATGGTCCTGCTGACCTTGGGCACCGGCATCGGCTGCGGCATCATCATCGGCGACCAAGTTATCCGGGGCGAAAATAGCCATGGCGCCGAATGTGGTCATATTATCATCGACTGCCGAGAGGATGCGATGGTCTGTAGCTGTGGCCAGCCGGGACATCTAGAAGCCTATGCCAGCGCCACCGGCGTGATCAAACGTACCGAAGCCGCCTTGGCCGCCGGAAGACCCTCCTCCATAAAGCCGCGTCTGGCCGCCGGCGAAAAGCTCACTCCCCTCTTGGTCGCCCAGGAAGCCGAAAAAGGCGATCCCCTCGCTCTGGAAATCGTCCTGGAGACGGCTCGATACTTGGGCATCGGCATTGTAACGATCATGCACACCATCGACCCCAACGGCGTCCTGCTGGGCGGCGCCATGACTTTCGGCGGACGGAATAGCCCCTTGGGGCAACAATTCTTGGCCCGGATCAAACAGGAAATCGACCGCCGGGCGTTTGCCCTGCTGGCGCAGCGGATCGTGCTGGATTTTGCTGCCCTCGGCGGCGACGCCGGATACATCGGCGCTGCGGGCATCGCCCGATTGGACTACTACCGGCTCGGTCAAAAACAGTCCTAATCTCCTCCGGGAAACAGAAGGCCACACCATCGGAAGCCGCCCACCAGGACGCCACTTCCTGAAAGCCGAGCCTCCCCTCCGCCGCCCGGCCTGTGCTTTGTCCGGATCGCCTGGCAGCGCGGAACCTTTCTTCCCATATCCTTTGGCGTTGCCCTTGGCGGGAGGGACCATCCTGAGCCACAACCGCCAAGCACGGCGTTGGGGCCGGCTCCAAGGGTTCCTCCCATCCGAACGTTTCGTCTGCTCATTCCGAGATCAAGGGCCACTGCCAGAGATGGGGGTCGAACCTCTGGGTTGTCCATTGGGGGTACCGCACACCCCAAACAGCGTCGCTCTTCCCTGGCCGGAATCGGCAGGCAGACGTCCGGCCCGTCGGCTCCTCAGGGCTTTCGGTGCCGTAGTGGGAGGTTTGGTTCGGCAAAAAGAATCCGGTTCTTTGACAATCCCAACCGCACCGGCCCGAGTTGCTTCCCTTGACCGGAAATTTTACACTAAAATAAACGGTGTTCGGAAAAGTCCTGTGGTGGGGGCATTCGGAGCGGCTCTTTGCTATGCCCTTTGACCGGTTTGACCGGTTGGCCCCCCTGAGATTTTGGCCCTTGGACGGCAATCGGGGTTCCCCCAAACAAGCGATGTTTGCCGCCGCCAAGGGGCCTCCAATGGATGGGCGTTTGGCCGGCGTTCCGAAAAGCAAAACCCCGGCCGACACTGCGAGAGTGGCGGAATTGGCAGACGCGCTGGACTTAGGATCCAGTCCCGTAAGGGGTCGGGGTTCGAGTCCCCGCTCTCGCACTGCAAACGCTGGGCGGAGCCCCTAGCAGTGGGCTTCCGGCCCAGGAACGGTTCCTCCGGTGCACAACTCCAACGGGAGGCACCTTCCAGGGAGGGCCGCTGCAGGGACGCCAGGGCTTTGGGCACCGTGGAAAACCTAAGTCATTACGGCACTTCCGGCCCGGTCGATTCCGGCAGCATTTCTTCCCCCTGCGGAAGTTTGATCCGGAAATAGAGTCGGCGGAGTTCCTGAAGCATTTGGTCCGCGGGGAGGGCCAAAAGCCTATCAATTTGTTCCGGTGAGAGTTCGTACTCAAAAAAGTAGAGTAGTTCCGCTTCGCTGGCCTCGGGAGGAATCCAGCCGGTGGCCTGATCCGCTTGGTAATGGATCAAATACCTGGCCCAACTGGCCACCAGCCGCCACCGACGCTCCGGCCTCATGGCCTCCAGCCGCCGGCGGGTCTGCGGCGAAAGGTACGTATATAGTTCTTCCAACTCGGCTTGGTCCGGCGGCCTTATGGCCGACGGCCCCGGGCGCCACAAGAGGCTCATCACCAGCCGATGGCAATGCTCCGGATCGGTTTGACATTCCTGGCGGCGTTCCGGCGGGAGGCTGGCCAACACCTCCGGTTTCCGCCGCTGGGTGTATTGTTCGATCCACTGCCAGAGGCCCTTGGCATCTTGGGGCTTAGGTCGGCGGATGGCGTAATCGGCCGCCTCCTGCAGGGCCTTTTCAATCGCCTCCAATCGCTCCGAAGGAGGCATCTCCTGCAATTCCGCCCGCCGATACATGGGCAGCGTTTTTAACCAGGCATAATACCGTTGGGTTGTCTGCCGAAGCTGCTCCGCCCGGGGATCGTCCTCGATCTGCCGATTTAACTGCCGAAGACGGCGTTGTTCGGCTGGGTCCAGGGCTTGCAGACGCATTTGGGCCTGGAGGAGGTGGGCTTTTTGCAATCGACTCATGCTGGCCAATTTGGCCCGCCGCTCGGCGAACCGATCCGGCCACAGCCCCCCCGTACAGCCTCCCCAAACGGTACAGGTCAGCATCAGCCCGATCAGGCCTGTCCAAAAAAGCCAAGAGGTGCTGACCGGCCAGCCTGCCGGGCCTGCCCCCGCAGAGCAGAACATCCGGGAGGTTCCGATCAGCAGGCCCAAGTGCCGGCCAGGCGGTTTAGCCCTCATCAGCCCCCTCCTCCTGGAAAATTCCCCGCTCCTGAAGGGCTTTGAGGAACTGAAAATCATCAATCTGCCGATAACAATCCAGATTTTCCAAAAGCAGCAGGTCCTCCAGCAGTTGCCGATCCGGATCCGGCGCCCAGGACCAACCCAAAGCCACTCCCAGAGCGGTAGCAGTCAGAAGACTAACCAGGACCAGCCCTGGCCAAAGCCACCTTCGCCACCAAACCGCCGGGCCTAGAAGTTCTGCTTGCTGGGCTGCTTCCACGGCCACCATTTCCAGCGTGGAGCGGGTAAGTCGTTCATCCGGAGGCGGTGGCTCCAACTGGTCCAGAAGTTCCCAGCACCGTTCCAGTTCCTGCAGCCGACGGCGCAGATGCGGATCGGTCATCAGCAACTGTTCGATCCGTCGGCAGCCGGCGTCGTCCAGCTCACCGTCCAGATAGGCGATCAGCTCCTCGTCGGGAATTTTGGCTGGCTGAGGGGAATCGGACATACCCTGAGAATGCCACTGACCGGATCAAAAGGAAGGTAACATTTTAGCCAAAGGGAGGAGCGTGCTTGGGAGGGCCGCAGAAACGACGATCCAAGATAGATACCTCCCACGGATCGGACCTCCGAAGCAGGTCCCTCCAAGAGTCTTTTCATTCGGCTCAAATGTTACAAGGGAAGAAAATCCTGCCAAAACGGATTCGGTGGCGCAGATTGTAGGATGTCAAAATAGCAAAAGCAGGGGGTTGTTAGTAGTAATATATGCAATCTACGGAACATAGGAAAAATAAAATGATCAGTTTGCGGATTCCCCCTCCTCCGATTATGGATTAACCCTCCTCGGACCCCGATTCGCCCCCTCCGAGACAAACTCCTCCGATACAGCGTCCGAGGCTACGGCGGGCGGTTGGCCGGCCTCCAGATAAGGGATCAGCATCTGCCGCAGATTCAGCCGGGCTCGCGATAAAAGCGATTTGACCGCCTGCGGCGTCATCTGCATGATCTGGGCAATATCCGCATAGGAAAGGCCCTCAAATTTGTTGAGCAGCACGGCCATCCGTTGCCGCTCGCTAAGGGTCTCCAAGGCCATCCGCACCATGTCCCGCATCTCGGCTTTGTCCAGTTGGCGTGCCGGAATCTGCCCGCTGGAACATTGCAACAGCCGCTCCAACGGTCTGCCGCTGCCCGAACTGTTGGCTGCCCGACGCAAGCGTACTTCCCGCCGACGGGCCTTGGTACGCAATGCATTGGAGGCCACATGATTGGTAATGGTAAATAACCAAGTCACAAACTTCGCATCCGCCGCGTACGTCTTCCTGGCCCGATAGACCCGCAAAAACACCTCCTGGGCCAAATCCTCCGCCCAGTCCCGATCGCCCACCAAATGCTCCAACACCAAAAGGACCCGACTTTGATAGCGTCGCATCAGTTCGGTAAAGGCCTCGGCGTCGCCGTCCCGAACCCGGAGCATAAGATGCACATCCGGATCGACCATTGCATGACGACGGGCCGACGATTTACTAATCAGCGGCGTCATAACCGGCCAGTCTCCCAAGTCCGCCCCAGCTTGGAAAAAAGTGACCTCATCTTACTAATATTGCTACCCCCGCACTCCCCGGAGGAAAGCCCCTCTTCCCTCTAAGTCCGGTCCATCCTTTGATTGCCCCCGGTTTTGGCCGTCCCCCGTTTTTGCCACCTTCCAGAAAACTAGTTACCAACTTGGAGGTCCATCTTTCTTTGTAACACTTTAGTTTGCCTGTATCTACCCCTCCGGACCCATACCAGATGTAGCGGCTCACCATCGGATCGAATAGCACAGATGGTACTCCTAGTTCCCGGTGGATACAGGCAAATTAGGAACTACCGAGTTGCCTTTTTCCCTTTTTCGCCTAGGGGATAGGCGCACCCAATGTGAATTTAGGTAATTTGAGAAATCTAGATAAAATTTTGGCTAGAATAAAAACCGACCGGACCGTATTCCATTAAACTGTCTCCGCCTCCCAGGCCCCTTCCCTTTGGAGGGACCAGCCTGAGAGATACAGTCAAATTAGCCAAATGAAACTACTTTCCTCTCCCCCGGCCGTCGGGAGGCCGTCTGAGCCGAAGGCTCAGCCTACTGAGGGGTGTCATTCCCGCGAAAGCGGGAATCCAGCGGGTGTCATCCCTGCGTAAGCAGGAATCCAGGAAAAAGAATCAACTTGGATTCCCACTTTCGTGCCAGTAACATACAAGGGGGAATTGGGCGGCACAAAACAGCCTGGATTCCTGCTTTCGCAAATATGACATATCGCCCCACTGGCTAAACTGTTACGCCCCACTGGCTAAACTGTTACGCCCCACTGGCTAAACTGTTACCTTTCTTTAAGTCTAATCCGTTTTGCCTCCGCTGACTACTCCGCACCCTGCAAGCATACTTCTTCCGGGGTTTGGACGGCATTGATTTACCATTTTAGACGTATAAGAAACCCCTAATTAGTGGGGATTTCGACGTTTTGCAGACCAGATAGGCTTTGCAACCTGGTCTTCCCCGGCCCGTTGGGATAGAATCGGAGGGTCGTTGCAGACGCCGGAGGTCAAAAGGCCCCGGAAAATCCCCTCTTGGTCAATCTTGGGCCGTCTTCTGATGGAACAACCCAAAGCCGCAGACATCCGCTGGGCTATCGAGCAGGCCGAAACAGGCCAACCTTTTTCGATGGACCAGATGGCCGACCTGATCGCTCAGATGATGGAAGGCCGTCTGGCCGAGCCGGACATGGCCCGTTTGCTTACCGCGCTGCATCGCAAAGGGGAAACCTGTACCGAATTGGCTGGGGCTGCCCTGGCCATGCGCCGGTATATGACACCGATCCGGCATCGGTATTCGGTGTTGGTGGATGTCGTGGGCACCGGCGGAGATGGTTCCGGGACGTTCAACATCAGCACAGCAGCCGCTTTGGTAACGGCGGCAGCGGGGGTGCCGGTAGCCAAGCATGGTAATCGCCGGGCTACCGGGCGAACGGGCTCCGCCGATGTGTTGGCCGCCCTGGGCGTGAACATCGAGGCGGACCTGGCTTGTGTGGAAAGGTGCCTGGAGCAGGTGGGGATTTGTTTTTGTTTTGCCCCGCTTTGCCATCGGGCCATGCAGTATGTGGCCCCGGTACGCCGGCAATTGCCCCATCCGACCATTTTCAATCTCCTGGGGCCGTTGGCCAACCCAGCCGGGGCTTCCCATCAACTGATCGGGGTAGGCCGAGCCGAACTCCGGCCGCTTCTGGCTGAGGCAGTAGCCCTGCTGGGAACTGCCCGAACCCTGGTGGTACATGGAGCAGACGGCCTGGATGAGGTGAGCCTTTCCGGCCCCACTTGGGTAAGCGAAATTACCGGCCACCAGCAGGTGGCGGAGTACTGTTGGAGGCCTTCGGATTTCGGGCTGCCGGTAGTCCGGCCTGAGCAACTCCAGGCAGGCGATCCGGCAGAAAGTGCCCAGATCATCCGGCAGATTCTGGCAGGTCAGCCGAGCGGGGCTAGAGATGTGGTCTTAGCCAATGTAGCGGCGGCCCTGTGGTGTGTCGGTGTGGTGGCCAGCCTACCGGAAGGCGTGGAGCGGGCTGCCCAAGCCATCGACTCCGGGAAAGCCCAAGGGCTCCTAGAACAACTGAGCCAACAGACGCACGCTGGGCCGTACAGGTCTGAAAAATGTTAGGAACCGGTCCCATTTTAGCCGAATGACGTAGCCGAAGGACGGCATACCTTGCCTTTCCCCTGGCCGTCGAGAGACCGGTTTGGCCTCAGCCAAACCGGGCGAGGGGGCCGGTGGGAATGCGGGCCGAAGGCCCCTACAGAAAGACCCACCCGATGTCCGTGCTCCGAGGTTGTACCTTTCCGTCGGCTAACATGGTAGGAACCGGAGGTTGCTGTATTCTGGCGGGCCGTTTTCCTGAGGTACCTTGGGAAAGCAGGCCGGCAAAACGGGAAGGATAGATAATTTATTGAAGATAATATACGTCATCTACACAATATAGATAAAATTGGAATCCCACTAAATCTCCTCCCTATGTCTTCTACCGTCTTCCGTCTGGTGCTGTTGGTCTCCTGTTGTCATGGATTGGTCCATATCTATGAGCACTCGTTCGCCAGTGTCGAACAATTGGTCGGACAGGAATTTGGCGTGGGCAAGGAGACCACCGGACTGATCGGCTCCTGCTTGCGCCTTCCATTTGGGCTGTTTGCGCTGGCGGCCGGATGGATGGCCGACCGATGGGGCGCCCGGCGACTGCTGCTGGTTTATGTAATCGGATGTGCATTTTCCTGCCTGCTGGCCTGGCTTTCCCCCAGCCTGGCGGGAGTCTTTGTGGCTATGTTTCTGCTGGGCACCTTTGCCGGTATCTACCACCCGGCCGGTGTGGGCTGGATCGCCCACTATACCCAGCCGGACAATCGCCCCCTGGCCCTAGGCTACCATGGGATTTTAGGATCGGCCGGCATTGCTACCGGACCGTTCCTGGCCGCCTTAGTGCTCCAGCTAGGCGTCGGATGGCGCATCTATTATCTGGTGTTGGGTCTGGTGGGGGGAGTTTTAGCCTGGCTGCTGTCCATAAGTCTGCCTAGGGAAGAGACCGCCCCGTCTCCGGCCAGGCGAAAAGGGGCTGCCTTCGACTCCAGGACTTCCGGCCCGATAAACCCAACCGTCTCCTCCAACGCTCCGGAGACCATGCAGCTTGCTTCCACCAGGGTCGGCAATCCTCTGCCAGAGAGCTTGCCGGAAATGCCCGACTCCTGGGCCAGTTTCTGGATCCTTTCTGTGATGACGAGCCTAGCCGGTATGGTCTATGCCGCGGTAACTACGTTTTTGCCTCGGTATTTGAATGAGACCGGCCTGGCCGTGGGCGGCGTCAGCCCGGCCAGTATGCGAAACTATCAGACCGGATTGGTCCTGGTGTTGGGAGTGGTGGGCCAATATACGGCCGGTCGGATCGGTCGGCCCAGGACGTTGGAGGTGTGGATGGTTTTGGCGTTGGGGCTGGCTGCGCCGTGTGTGGTCTGGATGGGGTTTGCAGAGGGGTTGGCTCGGCTTGTGGCAGCAGGAGGTTTTGCCGTGCTATTCTTCGCTCATCAACCGTTATACAACAGTGCGGTAGCCAAATATATCACAGGCCCTCGCCGAGGCCTGGCCTATGGCGTTAGCTTCACCCTGGGATTTGGCATCGGAAGTCTAGGACCGGCCATTGCCGGGCAAATCCAAAAAGAGGAAATTCTGTATCCGATGCTGGGGGCCGTTTTAGCGGCGGCGGCCCTGCTGGCGGCGGTGTTATGGTGGCTGCATCGTCCGCCTACCCCGGAAAGCGGCTCCCTCCCCTCCCCCTCCGACGAAGGTGCCCTGCTTTAGCCGGACCTCTTATCCAAAGGCAAATAGTGAATAAAAATGAACTTTTGTCGAGCCATTTCTCTGGAAAACTCCTCTGGGCTTCATTGTCTGAAAGCTTCTGCGACTGCTGGTGGCCGGTAATTTCGCTTATCCAAGTGGGATTCGAAAGGCTCACCTCATCTAAGCCGTCTGGTCCGTGACTGTCCCGAAATGGGCAGCCAGGCCGGCGGCCCAACCGTTTTCACACCTATCCGGTTTACCAAAATGCCCGTTTTATTAGGGTTTTGGCAGGCGGGGGGCTGCCCGTTTGGTGGTCCCCCCGGTTAAAAACAGATTTTCGGTACCGCCGCTCAGTCTTCGCCTGCCAGTGTTTCGAGCACGGCACACAGGCCCCGGACCACCCGCGCCAATCGATCCCAATCGATGATGGCCGGTTTGTCTTCGGCGGTATGGTAAAAAGGGTTCCGGTACATGGCGGTGTCCGTAACCATGAGGGCCGGGTACCCTTGCTCCCAAAAGGCCCAATGATCGGAGAAGGCCACGCCGGGCACCAGTTCCGGCAAAGCAGCCCCGCCGGAAGGAAACTGCTCCCGTTGCTCAAATAGCGCCGTTACATGGCGCACCAAGAGTTCCGATCGCTGGTTGCCGATAAAAGCAATGAAATTTCCTACATTTGGCGCCATCCAGCCGAAGGGCACCGGATATTCTTGGCTGCCGGGCTCCAGGCAGTAATATCCGAGCGATTCCAGGGAAAACATGGCTACAATATGTTCCCCCCGGCGTCGGCACTCCTGAGCATACACAAAAGAACCCATGGCCTGGGTTTGGAAGAAAGGCGGCTCTTCGTTGGCGAAGGCGACCAGGCGGACGGTTCGACTGGGCCGGGTCTGGGCGAAACGCTCGGCCAAGGCCAGCAGAGCGGCTACGCCAGTGGCATTATCGTCGGCCCCAGGAGAACCGGCCACCGTATCATAATGAGCGCCGAGCAGGAGGATTTGATCGGGCCGGCTGTGGCCGGGGCGCTGGGCCGCCAGATTGGCCACCTGGTGCCCCCAGGCGGAATATTCCTGCCGTGTTACCTGGTAGCCCAGCTTTTCGAGCCGCTGCTGGATATACTGGGCGGCCTGGGCCAAGCGGTCCGGCCGATCTAGCAGCGAGCGGGGGCCAATCTGCTCGGCCAGCACCTCCACATCCTGCCGTAGCTGCCGGGCCAAGCGGTCTAGGGCCGCATCCGCCGGAGGGAGTGGTTGGCCGATCTGTGTGGGCCAATGGATCCACATGGAGGAAGATGACCCAAAGCACTCATCCTCGCCGGAACGCATTGCCCGCTGCCCGGCGCCGGTCCGGCCTGGGGATGATCAAAAACATAGGTAACCTTTTGACCGAATCGGTGGACTGTATCCACCGGAAGTAATTACCACTACTGTGGGATTTATGCCGATTTTTTACCCCCTCCCAATGGTAGGGGCTCAGAATGGGCTCGAATACCATAGATTGGGGGAGTGGTCCGGGTGGATACAGTCAAGTTCGTGAGCTTCGCCAATCGTAGAGATACGAGATTGCCTCCCTTTTGGCCACGTGGGTGTCCCTTGGTTTTGCGAAGATCAATAGGACTTGGTCATTATTATTGCATAGCGGCCCGGACTGCGTCCAGGACCTTTTGGCGGGCGATGGGGAGGGGATCGGCAAGGTAGGCGCCGGCGGCTTGGCGGTGGCCCCCGCCGCCAAACAGACCGGCCAGTTGGCTGCAATCCAGATGGGTTCGGCTTCGGAAGCTCACCTTCAAGCCGCCGCTTACCAGTTCGATAAACATCAGTGCCACTTCGACGCCGGCCACGGTCATCAGCATATTGATCAAATCTTCCGTATCCGACGGCAGTGCCCCGGTCGTTCCAAAATCGCTTCGTTCGATCCAGGAGTAGATCAGGCGTCCGTTCAGGTCGGTTTCTGCGCGGGTGAGCACTTGGCCGGTCAGACGCAATCGGCCGATCGTATCGTTTTCGTAGAGCTGTTGATAGAGTCGGTCGGGCACAGCCCCGGCGTCGGCCAAAGCGGCTGCCAACCGGTACGTGTCCGCCCGCGTCGAACTGAACCGAAACCAGCCGGTGTCGGTGGCTACGGCCGCAAACAGTTGCACGGCCGACATCCGGTCTAACGGAATTCCCCATCGGCAGGCCAACTCATAGACCAATCGGCCGGTGGCCTCTGCCGTGGGGTCCTTGAATTCCTCGGCGCCCAGGTCTTCGGAGCTGAGATGATGGTCCAGCACGATTTTCGGCATCCGGGTGGTTCGGATCCACTGGGCGGCTTCGCCCAATTGGGCCCAGGCCGATGTATCCACGATGACCACCAGATCGGCCTGTTCGAGTTCCGGCGGCTGAACATCCCGCCCGAAGCGGCGGAATAGGCCATCCGGATCCAGAAATCGGAAGCCGGGCGGCACGTCGAACGGCCCAACCAACAAGACCTGCTTGCCCATCCGCTCCAGCAAACTGCCCAAAGCCAGACTGCTGCCCAAGGCATCGCAGTCGGGCCGGACATGCGTTACCACCACCACTCGCCGGGCCTGCTGAAGCCGACCGATCAGCCTCGCCCAATCGATCGGTTCCGCTGAAACGGAACTTCTGGCCGGAACGGCGGCTGGGTCCATTGGACAGGCGGGGGAAAGCTCTCCCGAAAGGCAGCCCGGTGCTATCCTCGATGGTCTTCCAGGAGCCGGCGGCGAACTATTCTCCGAGCAGATAACTCGTTGGGGAATCTGCGGATGAGGAGGCGGTTGGGGGTGAGGATCGGGGGGCTGCCCGGTGGGACATGGGCAAGCTTCGATCCTAGGGCAGACCTGGGCCGGGCCGGGGGGTTGGGCATCGGGGGGCTGCCGGGTGGAAGCCTGGCCGGGGGGCAACAGGCCATCTGCTGAACTTGCTCCCGGGCTGCCGCCCGGAGTAGATTTGTCCTGCCAAGGTTCCTTCGAGGCATTCACGAACCGGTCTCCTGCAGGGGGAATTGGGCCAGGATTTGCTCGGTGGCCGACACATCCTGAGCCATCTGCTCCAGCAACGCCGTTACTTCCGGGAATCGGCGGACCGGGCGCAATCGGGCCAGAAATTCCAGTTCCACGACCTGCCCGTACAGATCGCCCTGAAAATGGATCAGAAAGGCCTCGATCTTTTGTTCGGTTTCGCCGAAGGTGGGATTGGCGCCTAGGCTGATGGCCGCCGGCCAGGCTTCCTGACCCACCCAAGCCCGACCAGCATAGATGCCTTCGGCAGGCAGCAGAAGCCGATCCAATTGCAGATTCGCCGTCGGATAGCCCAGTTGCCTGCCTCGACCTGCACCTCGGATCACCCGACCTCGAATGCGATACGGACGGCCTAACAGATCGGCCGCCTGCTGCACCTCTCCCTGCAGAAGCAATTGCCGAATCCAAGAACTGGAGACGGTTTGGCCTGCCACTAGGAGCGGCTCTACCACCTCCAACCGGATGCCCGCCTGGGCACACCAGGCCTCCAACTGGCCAATCTGAGCCTGGCGATTCCGGCCGAAGGCAAAATTTGGCCCTTCCACCAGGACCTGGGCTTGCAACTGGCCCACCACAAACCGCCAAAAGAACTCTTGGGCCTCCAACTGGAGGAACTCTCGGGTGGTGGGATAGGCCCAGACCACATCCACGCCCACCCGGCGGAGCAAGTCGGCCTTTCGCTCGGTCCAGCAAAGGGGTAACGGCGCAGTCTCTGGCCGCAGGACCGCGGCCGGTGAAGGATCAAAGGTGAACACTACGGCCGGTTTGCCAAGCTGCCGGGCATGGGCCACCAACCGCTCCAGGAGGCGGAGATGGCCCCGATGCACCCCGTCGAAGTTGCCAATGCTCAGCGCCCCGCCTCGCAGGTGATCCGGAAATGTCTCTGAACTACGCAGGAACATGGGATTGCCTATATGTGGACTAGATCCACTGGGCCCAATGACCACAATCTGTTGGAGCCGAGCGAGGTTAAACCCCTACAAATTGTAGATGCTAGGACCGGTGGATAACACTCAAAATATCGAGAGATCCAGGTTCTCCTTCCACCAAGGGGAATGCGGGCTTCTCCGACTGCCCATTTCAGCACAGAAGCCTCTAGGCGGTTCGGCAAGCCGAGGTTTCTATTATTGGTTTATGGGCAGAAGCAGACAAGGCATCACCGCCTGGCAATCTTCGACCGGGAAGCCTCCAGAATGGCCACGGAGGCCATGGGAGCAGAAAAGATTGTGCTAGCGGGGGGCTGAACCCACTCCAGAGGAGGGCTATTCTCGCAGAGCGGCATCCGGATCCCGCACAATCGGCTCCATCACCTTGGTATTGCGTTCCAGGGCCAGCACAATGGTCCGCTGTTCCGTGCCGTCTGGACTTTGCGCTACAATCGGCAACACCTGCCGACGATCGGGCATGTCCAACTGCACCCGGAAAGTACCGTCTTCTTCCACCCGAACCGGTTCCCCTCGGACGGTAACCTGGGCGCCCGGAGAAGTTTTGCCATACAGGATCGCCACGGTTTCGATCTCCAGATGGAATTCCTGCCGTTTGCCGGACAGGCACCCCAGCCCTAAACCGTAGCGGAGCGGCCAAGGAAGTAACGAATGGCCCAACTGCTCCTCCAATACTTCCTTGACCTCCTGGGTATCCACGGTCGGATCATACCCGCCGCTTAACGCATACAGGCGCTGGTAATCTTCGGTCTTTTCGGACCAGGGCAGATCGGCCGGTTCGGGCAGTCTGCTCCGGGTGGTGGTTACCACATTGCTTCGGGCCAGGCAAAGGAATTTGCCCGAGGAGGCCAAGTAGCCGATTTCCAACTGAAAACTTCTCGGCGGCCCAGGCACATCCACATACCAGGTATTGACTTCCCCATGAATGGGAATGTCCCGGAGATGGTTTCGGACCGCACTGGTAGCCCCCTCCCGAAGCACTTCCAAAAGGCGTAAGACAGGCCGGGCCCCATGCCAGTGTTGGCCTAAAGCAGCTTCTGCCCGTTGAACCGCCGCCCGACTGATCTCCCAATAGGCCTGAATCCAATATGGATCTCGGACAATGGCCACCAGGCGATCTCGGCATCCCCCGTTGGAGGAGGCGCTTTCGGACAAGTGGGCTAAGTCTTTGCTGATGGTCAACTGGGTTTGGATTTCCCGGATCCGTTCCACCACCTCGGGGGATCGGGGTTTTTTCTTCTGAGCCGAGGTGGTTTTCCGGACTGCCCGGGCAGCACCGCAGACGGCAGGAGCCGAAGCTTTTTTCCGCACCGCCCCGTTGGAAGAGACCTTCTTTTGGGTCCGCTTGGCCCCCGAGGAAGCCGTTTTCGATGGGGTGGTTTTTCGAGCCAGCTTGGCCAGGGCTTGTACCAACTCGTCTTTTCGCATGCTGTGCCAGCCGGGCACTCCATGCCGTTTCGCCAGGGCCGCTAAATCCTTTACGGTCCGACGGCGTAATTCGGTGATCGTGCTCACAGAACCGACCTCCCGGCCAACTCCCCTTTTACAGCGGGGCTGAGCCTGTTAGGGCCTTTCCGCAACCAGATGTTCGGACCAGTCCGTCCGCCTGTAGGTTTTGCCGTCGGCAGGCGCCCAAGGGGGATGCTTGTTTCGGGCAAGGCAAAACCCTCCAATCATGTTTTATTGTAATTCCCTATCTCTTCGGATGCAATCAGCCACCCCCGAAGTTTTTCGCCAAGGCCTTTTCCAACAAAATGATCCTAACCCATTAAAAATCAAAGAGTTAGAAGAATAAAAAATGCCAACCTGGCCCGAAATTTTTCCCGGCTTTCGTAGGAGAACCGAAAATTTCCTGCTCGATTCCGGAATCCTAACTACCACAGCCCCGGAGAGTTCGGAAAAATAGCCCCCGCAAAATTTCGTAGAGGCATTATCCCCCACGAAAGTATTTAAACCTTGTGGGTACAACCATCTCCCTATGAAGGGGTATTTCGCGCCCCAAGCTTTGGTATCCCAATACTCTAAGTGATTTCAGGAGTATAAAATACGGTCTGAGCCGTCCCCAAAAGAGAAACCTTTTTCCATTTTTCTAGCGGACAAAGCTTGGGAGCTAGACGGTTTTGGGAGTGGAGGGGTCTCCGATGGCGAAGTTCTCGAATTCCATAAATATTAGTTATATGATAATTTTAATGATCTATTTGTGGGTCCCGGAAGCCTTGAAGATTTTTGTGGGGAGGCCCCTAGCGAGCTCGGCATGGGCGGGTGAGCCAAATCCTCCCTCAGAAGATTGGCTCAAGGCCCTCTTATCGGTAGGCAAACAGGCCCAAGGCCATCGGGAAGCCCAAGAGGCGTGGAGCCAACTGGTGCAAAACGCCCATCCGGCGGATTTACCCCCCCTCCTGGCCCGCGTTCGGCCGGACCAGCCCTTAGCAAGCAATTGGCTCCTGCTGGCCGCCCAGGCAATCTGGGAAAAACAGGCCTCCGGGCAGGGGGGTCTTAACCCCCCTGCTTACCGACAAAAGCCGATCTCATGGGCGGAGTTGCTCCAGGTCTATCAGAACCGCCAGTACGCCCCCCGGGCACGGTTTTTAGTCTATCAATGGCTGGTAGAGCTCCGGCCCGATCAAAAGCCGGTCTTGCTGGCCGGTGCCCTGGACGATCCCAGCCTGGACATTCGCCGGGAAGCCGTCGAACTGCTCCTTCAGAGTGCTCAAAGTGCCCAGCAGGCCGGCCAGAGCGAAAAGGCCCTGGCCGACTACCAGCAGGCCTTTTCTGCGGCCAGAGACCCGGATCAGGTTGAGGCCATTGCCAAGGCGCTTCGGCAACTGGGCCGGTCCGTGGATATCGCTGGGCATTTTGGTTTCCTGCGGCAATGGAAGCTGATCGGGCCGTTCGACAACACCGAGGGGCGGGGTTTTGCCGCCGTCTTGCCGCCCGAAACCGAGTGGAACCCCCAGGCCAGCTATCCGGGCAAACACGGACCGGTCCGATGGATCGACTACCAAACCACCGATGATTACGGACTGGTCGATCTGAATAAGGCCCTGGTGGAGGAAAAGGATGTGGTCGGGTATGCCGCTACGGAGTTTTTTGTCCGTTCGGAGCGCCAGGGGGAGATTCGGATCGGTTCGCCGAATGCGATCAAATTGTGGGTCAACGGGCAACTGCTGGCTGCCCATGAGATGTATCATTCCGGTTCCCAGATTGACCAGTATGTGGTGCCGATTCGTCTCCGGCCGGGGAACAATTTTATCCTTGTCAAGGTCTGTCAGAACAATATCCCCCAGGATTGGGCCAGGTTTTGGCAGTTTCAGCTTCGGATTTGCGATCACCTGGGGACGGCCGTTTTGCCGGACCGGCCTCCGGAGGGAAAACAGAGGCCCTCAGCGCCGCCTGCGAAGCAATCCCACCAGACGCCGGGGGGAGATTTCCAGCACACATCTTTTTCTCAACCCGCCGAGGCTTCCGATGGAGCACATCCTTCGGTACCAGAGGCCCCGTCTTTCTCGGCGGGGTCTAGGGGAGCAGGGGCGGGACCTTGGCCGGGCTTTCGCGGGCCGGGCGGTAATCCGGTCTTCCGGGGCCGCCCGGCGCCGGTGGAGTTTGGACCGGACAAACTTCTGGCGTGGCGGGCGCCGCTACCGGGACGGGGAGCCAGTAGCCCGATTGTCGTCGGCAACTGGGTACTAGTGACGGCTTCCAGTGGTCCTCGGCAGGATCGGCTCCATCTGCTCTGCTTCGACGCCCAAACGGGCAAGCTCCGTTGGCATCGGCAGTTTTGGGCCACCGGCAGTACGGTATGCAATCCGTTTGCTGCGGTGGCAGCCCCCAGCCCGGCAAGCGATGGCCGCTATGTGGTGGCCATGTATTCTTCGAACGATCTGGTCTGTTTTGATCTGGAGGGCCATCTGCAGTGGCTGCGGGGTCTGGGATATGAACATCCGCATACTCGCAACGATGTCGGCATGGCCTCTTCGCCGCTGCTAGTAGGTCCGATGGTGGTGGTGCAATGCGAGACGTTTGGCGATTCGTTTGCGGCGGCCATCCGACTGGCCGACGGCAAGACGTTGTGGCAATCACCTCGGGCGCCGACGTCGATGTGGGCTTCGC
>Ga0209809_1001603_pt1 | contig 17737 bp, 14 predicted proteins | sample YNPMSTMetaG_FD_186172 | JGI IMG/M metagenome (GOLD analysis project Ga0209809, IMG submission 186172) | Anoxygenic and chlorotrophic microbial mat microbial communities from Yellowstone National Park, USA - YNP MS-T MetaG (SPAdes) (version 2) ... | reverse complement strand
GCAGATTATGGAAACACTGCTCGAAGGCATTGCGACCCATAGCGCCGATATTGCCATCCTGGATATTACCGGCGTCAGAGTGGTCGATACACAGGTCGCAGGCGCGCTGATCCGGGCGGCGCAGGCGGCGCGGATGCTGGGCGCACGGGTTGTGCTCAGCGGCATCAGCGCCGAGGTCGCGCAGACGCTGGTGCATATCGGCGCCGAAATGCAGGATATGATTGCGCTGCGCAGTCTGCAACAGGGCATCGCGTATGCACTGGCGCAGCGGCAGCAGTTGTAGCATACGCATCAGATCTCGCGCCGTATCGAAGGTGTTCTTCAGTCCTCTCAAGAGTAGAGATCTAGGAGAGATGAGAGATTTTCTGCATGCTCATCCGCCTTTACCCCCATCTCCCCAACTCTCGTCCCCACAGGGGGAGAAGGAGGAGTTTGAGCGTACCAATGCCTGAAATAGGAGATAGGACGTAAGGGCTTTCCAAAAAATTTACCCTCATGATGACCACCCCAGTTTTTGATCTGTAGCAAGCAGAGCAAATTGTGAATGAGCACCGGTGTACAGCGCCTAGTATTACTAGATGTGATACGGAGATTAATTCTTGAAATTCATAATTTCGGTCTACGTTCTGCTGGAAGCGGATGCGGGTACCTTGCATGACACGGTAGGCCCAGACAGGGGTCAATGTATCTGAGAACTGCTATACGTTCGCAAGTGAATGCAGAATGAAGAACACAGATTTTCGGTCTTCCGTCAATATGTATCGATGTCGCGTTGAAGCACAATAGCTGTGTATGCACCGAATAGTACCGTAATAAGCTATCCTTCCCATCGCAATAGAGATGACCGTAGCTTTCTGCAAAACCGGTTTTGATGAGATGACACCCCGGAGGAAAAGAACATGAATCCGTATGCCGATGATCGCTTCCAGTTGTTGTGGTCGAACGACCGGTGGGCTGGTCTCCCTGTCCACCGCTCGATACTCTCGCCGTTGATGTTTCTGGAACGTACTCTGCGCGTCTTTCCGGAGAAGAGGGGCATTGTAGATGGTGATCGGCGACTGACGTATGCCGAATTTGGTGCGCGGGTCTATCGGCTGGCGAACGCACTGCGCCGGAAGGGTGTCGAATCGGGCGACCGGGTTGCGATCCTGTGCCGGAATGCGACCGAAGTGCTTGAGGCGCATTTCGGCGTTCCGCAGATCGGCGCGATCCTCGTTCCGATCAACATTCGCCTGACATCTGATGAGATAGGCTATATTCTGGATCACTCCGGCGCCAGAGCGCTGATTCTGGATGCCGAACTCGCGCCGCTTATCGCCCCGATCCGGAAGCAACTCAACGCGCTAGAGGTGATCGTGGTCGCGGATGTGTCGAGCCGGCACGCTGGCAGCCCAACCGATGCTGGCATACTGCCGGACGGCGTTAACTACGAGGAGTTCTTGAAGGACTCCAGCCCTGAACCCTTTGCGTATCCGGTAGACGATGAGGATCATCCCATCAGCATCAACTACACCAGCGGCACAACCGGTCGCCCCAAAGGTGTGATCTACACCCATCGCGGGGCGTATCTGAATGCGCTGGGAGAAATCATTGAGGTTGGTCTGCGCCCCGATAGCACCTACCTGTGGACGCTACCGATGTACCACTGCAATGGATGGTGTTTCCCCTGGGCGGTGACCGGCATCGGCGCCACGCACGTCTGCCTGCCGAAAGTGGATGCTGCCCGCGTTCTATCCCTGATTGAGGCAGAACAGGTTACCCACTTCTGCGGCGCACCGACGGTGCTGATTATGCTGGCGATGGAATGCCCACCTGGCTTTCGTTTTGCCCGCCAATTGACCATCGTGACGGCAGCAGCGCCGCCGCCGCCAGCGATCATTCAGCGGATGGAAGAACTGGGGGCGACAATCATCCACGTGTATGGGCTGACCGAAACCTACGGACCGCATACGGTCTGCGAGTGGAAGCGCGAATGGGATGGGCTGTCGCTTGAAGAACGTGCCCGTCTCAAAGCACGCCAGGGTGTCGGTTACCTGCACGCACCGGAACTTCGTGTAGTGGACGAGGAGATGCGCGATGTCCCGGCGGACGGCGCCACCCTGGGAGAGGTGGTGATGCGCGGCAACAATGTGATGAAGGGCTACTACCGCGACGAGGAAGCTACCAGGCAAGCGTTTCGCGGCGGATGGTTCCATAGCGGCGATCTGGCAGTGATGCACCCGGACGGTTATATCGAACTGCGCGACCGCAAGAAGGACATCATTATCAGCGGCGGCGAAAATATCTCGACCATCGAAATCGAACGTGTGCTCTATCAGCATCCACTGGTGCTGGAGGCGACCGTCATCGGGGTACCCGACGTTCAATGGGGCGAAACGCCCAAGGCATTTATCATCCTCAAACCCGGCGCACAGACGACCGCCGACGAGATCATCGCCTTCTGCCGCGAGCGGCTAGCGCATTTCAAGTGCCCGAAGTTCGTCGAGTTTGTCGAGAGTCTGCCCAAAACATCGACCGGCAAGATCCAGAAGTTCGTCCTGCGCGAAAAGGAGTGGGCTGGCTACGAGAAGCGGATCCATTGAGCGTTTGTACTGCTCAGCTTCGTCCCCGCTGCGGGTGATGTCGCAATGAATATCGCCAGGCATCTCGATCCGAGTTGGAGTGACAGCGTATGCTTCTGCAGTGCACCCACTCGCGGCGACTGTAGCAGATTATTCAACTACTGGAACGAGAGACAAATGCGGATCACGAACGCCTTCTACCTGATCGTGGACGTGGAGGCCACCTGCTCCGATGATGGCTCTGTCCCGCGCCACGAGATGGAAATCATCGAAATCGGGGCAGTTCTGCAGAATGCTTGCACATTCGAGGTTGCGTCCGAATTCCAGACGTTTGTTTGCCCGGTGCGCCACCCGGAGTTGACCGGATTCTGCACCAGGCTGACTGGGATCACGCAAGAGCAGGTTGCCAGCGCTCCTTCCTTCCCGGAGGCGCTCGACGCGCTGAAAGCATGGAAGGAGATGTCTAGCGATGCGCTTTTCTGTTCCTGGGGCGAGTATGACCGTGCTCAGTTTGTCCAGGACTGTGCGTTTCACCGGGTCGCCTATCCGTTCGGCGCGGAACATCTGAACCTCAAAGCTGCGTTCGCCCGCGCTCGCGGTCTGCACAAGCCACTGGGCATTGCCGCCGCGCTGCGCTCCCTGGGCATGGCGTTTGAAGGGACGCACCATCGCGCGATTGATGATGCGCGCACTATCGCGCGGATCGTGCGATGGGTGTGCATTGGAACGCAGGCGCCACCCGCGGCAGCGGCAAAGATGTGATACGATTGAATTGAAATAAACTGCTCCGCAGACCCCGACTCTGGCAATTGACAGCGACAGAACGCATGTCTACGCAGCATCATTGGGACCAGATATACCGCACCAGAGGCGTGGATAATGTCAGCTGGTATCAGCGTCGCCCAAGCGTGTCGCTGGCACTGATTGCCAGGGCCGGGGTGCGCAAAGATGCTGGCATTATCGATGTTGGCGGCGGCGCTTCCACGCTGGTGGACTTCCTGCTCAACGAAGGGTACACGCGCCTTGCCGTGCTGGATTGGTCAGACGCAGCATTGCAGCATAGCCGCACGCGCCTTGGCGCGCGATCCGCCGATGTTGCATGGTTCAATGCCAACGTGCTGGCGTTTGAACCGCCATATCGCTTCGGCGTATGGCATGACCGGGCGATGTTCCATTTTCTGACGGCGGCGGACGACCGTCGCCGGTACGTTGCGACGTTGCGCCGGACGTTGCTGCCGGGCGGTACGGTGATTATTTCCACGTTTGCTCTGGATGGACCGCTGAAGTGCAGCGGTCTTGATGTCGTGCGTTACGATGAACAGACCATCCTTGCCGAGTTAGGGGCGGATTTCCAGCTTCAGGAGGTCTGCCGTGAGACCCACGTGACGCCCTGGCAAACCGAGCAGCAGTTTATCTACTTCCGGCTTCGGTGGCAGGGCGCGTGAATGAGATGTCGATTCGGCGCAAGCGTCGTTTCGGCTAAGTAGTGTGGTGAGGTTCCCTTTCAGTAGACGTTGAGCACCTGCTGCAAGCGGAGTTTGAGCCGGGCAAAGGCGGGGTCGGCGACGACCGCATACGAACGGGGGCGCGGGAGATCGACCGCCACTTCGAGCGCAATCTGCGCCGGGCGCGGCGTCAGTGCGTACACGCGGTCTGCCAGCAACAATGCTTCATCGATGTCGTGAGTCACTAGCAGGATCGTCCGGTCGAGACGGTCCCACAATCCGAGCAGCCAATGCTGGAGTTGGGCGCGGGTTAGCGCGTCGAGCGCGCCAAAGGGTTCGTCGAGCAGCATGATCGGGCGATGCCAGAGGACGGTGCGCAGCAGGGCGGCGCGTTGACGCATGCCGCCGGAGAGCATTGCAGGGCGGGCATCGCCCCATCCCGTCAGTCCAAAATCGTCGAGCAGCGCGCGCGCTTCGCGGGTGGCGGCGGTCACATCGCCGCGCTGCACAATCGTTGCCAGCACCGCGTTCTCGATCACGCTGCGCCATGGGAGAAGCGCGTCGCGCTGCGGCATGTACGCCACCTGCCCGCGCCGCCCGGTGACATCGGCGCCGTCGATGATCACTGCGCCTGAGTCGGGCGTTTCCAGCCCGGCGATGATGTTGAACAGAGTGCTCTTGCCGCTGCCGCTTGGACCGATGATCGCAACGAATTCGCCAGCGTCCGCCCGCATGCTCAACTGTTCGATCACCGTCACCAGTCCGTTGGTCCCGCGAAAAGTCTTGCTGATTCCGCGCACGTCGAGTGTCGCCATACGCTTCCTCTGCCCAGACGATGTGTCTGTGCTCAGCGCCTGTTTGAACGGTCTTTGAATAAATAATCCGGTAGAGCCTGCGCAGGCGGGCTACGCCCTGGATAGCCAAGGGCTTTAGCCCGACGGCTGGTGCAGTATAGTGGATTTAATGCTCAATCAGCTCGACGGCAAGAGCGAATATCGGATTAAACTCCCGATCTTCATAAGCTTGGAGATTGCCGCGCGGCGCCTGCTCTTACCCCGGACTGTCCGACAGTCGGACGGGTTCTACGGCAGGAATTGGTTCGTAAAGGCTTTCTCGGGCTCGATCATCCTGGCGATCAGCCCGCGGTCTGCCATCCACTGCGCATAGTCACGCCAGACGTCGAGTTTCTGCTCGCCCCAGCGCGGCGCTTCCGCCTGGTACTGCCCGGCAAGGTACTGCTGACTGCGTTTGACCAGGGTTGCGTCGAGTTCGGGCACCGCCTTCAGCAGAACTTCAGCGGCTGCGTCGGGGTTTTCGATGGCAAAGCGATACCCTGCGCTAGTGGCAGCCAGGAAGCGGCGCACTACGTCTGGCTTTTCTGCAATCATGCGTTCGCTGGTGATCAACACGGGGGTGTAGTAATCCGGGATGCACTTGAGGTCGTTCATCATCAGGATCGTGAGCGGCGTCCCGCGCACCTCCGCCTCGATACCGGTCCAGCCTTTGAAAATCCAGACGAAATCGACATCGCCGCGCTCGGTGGCGACGAAGAAATCGGTACTGCCGATGTCGACGAATTCGACCTCGTTGAAGCGATCACCGGCGCCATCGCACTCCATCAACCCCTTGATCGTCGCCTGCTCGATGGGAGAGCCGAAGGCGCCGTATTTCTTGCCCGCGAAATCGCGCGGGCGGGTGATCCCCTCGTCGGCGCGACTGGCGAAGCCGCTGGTGTTGTGCTGAATGATCGCCGCAATCGACACGACTGGCACCCCTTCGACGCGCGCATGGGTCACTGCTTCCTGGAACGAAATGCCAAAGTCGAGTTTGCCGGTCGCCACAAGTTGCTCAACCGTGCCCCCTTCCTGCGCGCCGAGGATCTCGACATCCAGCCCCTGTTCCTGGTAGTACCCCTTGTCGCGCGCAACGTACAATCCGGTATGGTTGGTATTCGGTGTCCAGTCCAGCCCCACGCGCACAGGGGTCAACTCCTTCGTCGGACTCGCTGGCGCTGTACTGCACGCTGCCAGCACCAGCGCTGCCAGCAACATGATCCGTGTTCGTTTCATGGTTCGTCCCTCCACGATACTATCCAGCGCTCCAGCAGCGTCACCAGGGCGAACAGGACTATCGTCAGCAGCGACGTCACGAGTGCTGCGACGAAGACCTGATCGGTGCGAAAAGCGCGCAGCGAACGCGCAATGTAGACGCCAAGCCCAGCGCTCGCGCCAATCCATTCAGCCAGCACCGCCCCAATAACACTGTAGGTGATAGCGACTTTGATACCGGTGAATATCGACGGCAGGGCGGCAGGCAGGCGCAACAGACGCAACAATTGCCAGTAGTTCGCGCCCATCGCCTCCAGCAATCGCCGCTGATCGCGATCCGCCGCCTGAAGCCCATCGGCAGTGTTGACCACAATTGGAAAGAAGGTCACCAGCGCAACGACCAGCACCTTGGGGAGCATGCCGAATCCGAACCCCACCACCAGGAGCGGCGCAATCGCCACAATTGGCACCGTCTGCGACGTGACCAGCAGCGGATAGACAGCGCGCCGCAGCAGTGGCGACGCATCGATTAGCACCCCCAGCGCAAAGCCGGTCACCAGCGCCAGCCCAAAGCCGGGAATGGTGACAGTAAGCGTCGCCACGACGTGCTCACCCAGGATTGGCAGATTACTGAGTAGGGTGGTCAGGATGCGTGATGGCGGCGGCAGCAACCAGGCTGGTAGCGCCAGTTGCCACACGATGAGTTCCCATGCCGCTACCATCGCGCTCAGCAGCACGAACGGCGGGAACGCCTGCGCCAGGCGTCGCTGCACCTCGCCGATATGCCGCCCAATCGCCGTTTCCGGCGCGATCCGTTGCGCCTGCTCACTTCTCATACTTCGCCAGTTTCTCAGCGATTGTCGAACCGCGCGGGTCGTAATCCACCTTGATCAGCGTGAACACCCGGGTTGCGCCAGCAGCCAGCACCGCCTCCTGCGCGCGCTTGATCACTGCCATAATGTCGTCGTACTCTCCCTCGATGGTCGTTTCCATCGGACCCACCCGGTACGTCAGACCGCTTTCGGCAACCACCGCGATGGCTGCGTCCACTGCCGCATAGGTTGCGGCTTTATCCGCCAATCCGCCCGGCAACACCTCAAAACTGACGGTTATTGTTGCCATTATCGTCTCCCTGTGAACGCGCAATCCAGCTTCGTCCTCTTGTGAGCGAAGAGCGCCACTCCCTGATGCAAAAACCGCCGCCCCCAGAAGTAGGGAGCGGCGGTTCATCAGTACGCCGGTTGCATTCCCTACGCTGGTATGACCCAGGTCAGGTTCAAAGGGTCAGCGGCATTGTCGGGCCGCACTCTCAGCCAGGCTCTCCTGGCTCCCCTAGCAGCGCTATGCGCGACGCTATCAATTGATAGGCATAATAGTACGATAATCTGCGGGTCATGTCAAATGTAATGTCAAAAAGGCTCTTGAATCCATGTTAAGTTTGTGCTAAGATTCTGTTATCTCCTTCTCCTCTCTTCTCTCATCGAGGGCGTTCGACACGGTCGGACGCCTTCGGTGATTCATGGAGCAGTGCACGGTCGTACAACGACAGGGTCAGCGCAATAACAACGATTAGCAGTTCGCCAGGTACAATCACCGTCCGGAGTCATCGGATCTTCCAGCGTATTGGCAAGACCACCTGCGCACAGGCATGCCAGAAGATGCTCGCCGCAATAGTAGTCTGACTGCTATGGCTCCTATGACTCCAGACTATGTGCAACCACCAAGACGACGTGCGCGAGGGCAACGGCATCATCACGCGGGATCAGATCGGCGTCGTTGTATTGAGTGATATAATGTCATATCGCGCGGCACACTGTAGGCAGTGTCCAACCTCGGATCGGCGATCACCCATGGCAACGTATACGCCGCCACCGATCACAAGCATACAGGAACGTGCCATCATATGCGCCAGCGCAGGCAAACAGATCGGGTCGCCGCGCCGCAACCGACAGTGCCATAGCGCCACCGGGCGAAAAGCTGACAATGCCTTGCGCTCTTCCTTGGGGAATGACTGGGAAGTGTCGATCCACATACGAGATCAGATCATCAAAGAAGAAATCCGCGAAGCGCCCGCTGCCGATGCCAGTCGCGCCGTTCGCCAGGTGCGGCGCGCACATGTTGACCAGCATGCCAGGGATGCGGTTATCATCGCTGGAGGTTCCGGGAAAGACCAGCGCCAGCGGACCGACGCGCCCCGCCGCGCAGATCTTCGCAGACATCGATCACATTCCTGCCGTCGCGGGATCAATCTTCAAAAGGGTTGATCCATTTCACGGAGCAGATGGAGCGCTGGTGCCGGACGGCGCTCATCGACATCGGGCAGGATATGGAGAAACTACGCGGAATGCCAGGCGCCGGGCTGAAGAACACGATATGACAGGGACTTGGATCGCAGTAACGGGCAGCGAAGCGTATAGCACAGCGATTCCCAGCAAACGTGCAGTTCACTGCCCCAGGCGATCCAGTTCTTGTTGAGCGAAACGGTTCCCCTTTTCGACAGCGGTGCGATATGCCTGTTTCGCCTCCTCCACACGTCCCAGCTGTTCGAGCGTCAATCCGAGCCAGTAGTAATTGCTGCCATCAAGTGGCTGAATCTCAATGGCGCGACGAAAACTGCTCTCGGCATCGGTGAAGCGCCCCATGTTGTAGTACGTCCAGCCAAGACCAAAATGCGCATCTCCCTGGTCTTCCTTAATCGCCAGCGATCGCTGAAGCGTGTCGATCGCCTGATCGTACTGCCCCAACGCCGACTGCGCCCATCCCAGACCGGTAATCGCGTTGACGAAGCGATCATTGCGATCCAGCGCTTCGTGGAAACGATCTTCCGCACGCTGAAAGAGCGCCATCTGCGCTGCGCTGCCGCTCTCCGCTGCGAACGCTTTGCTCATATGCGTCCATCCAAGGCGCGCGAAGAGTTCAGGGACATACGGCGCCGCAGCGATTGCCTGCTCCAGGGTGGCGATAGCGCCGTCGAAGTCGGGCGGCGAGCGTTCCAGCAGCGCGTAACTCTTGCCGATATACGCATCGGTATCCTGCGGATTCAGCTCAATCGCTTTGTTGAATTCTGCCACAGCACCGGTATAATCCTCTAGAAAATAGAGGTTCCAGCCAAGCCCAGTGTGCGCATGCCCGTAGACCGGATCGATATCTTGCGCACGCTCGAATTGCTGCCGTGCCAGATCGAACAGTGATACGGCTTCCTGACGGTTGCCGCGCCGCAGCGCACTCGCACCCTGGTCGTTATAGAAGTAGCCAAGGTTGGAGTGGAAGACAGCAATCTGCCCCTGAAGACCGATAGCGCGGTTAAATTCATCGCCGCCGCGTGCAACCATCGCCGCATTGTTATTGAACAGATACTGATACCAGTAGACGACACCGCGTGCGTTGTGCGCCAGCGCCTGGAGCAGATTGTCCCGTCCGACAGCTTTTTCGAGCGCGATTTCGGCATCATCGACAGCTTCGGCGAGCATAGTCACATCGGCGTCATCGAGGGCGCGGGCTGCCTTGATCATAGCGCGCGACCCATACCCTGACGGATGGTCGGGATCAGTGTCAACTGCGCGATTAGCCGCGTCGAGCGCCTCTTTGTACCTGCCCTGGCTGTCCAGCGCCTCGGCAAGTATCGCGTGCGCCAGAACCGCCTGGTTATCAGCGTCGATTGCGGCGCGCGCTGCTGCTTCGGCATCACTGTAGCGCGCACGCATCTGATAGATCAAAGCCAGGCGCGTATGGGCTTCGGCGTTGGCGCTATCAATCCTGAGCACGTCTTGATAGGCTCTAATAGCCTGATCCAGTTTCCCGCGCTGGTTGAACAGCTGATGAGCCTGGGCGAGGGCAGAGTCGATCTGCTGCCTCCGCCCGTCGGCAGGACGAAGCGCGAACAGAGCAACCAGCACCAGCAGCACAACTGCCGCAATCCCACCGATCATCAATCCCACACCGCTGCCCTTGTTCGGCTTCGCTGACGCCTGCGACATGGACGGCACAGCAGGCTGTGGCGGCAGGGTTCCAGGAGGCATCGCCTGCATTGTCGGAACGCTGGCAGGTGGTTGAGCAGGAGTTCCATACGAAGGCGACGTAGCATGCATCGTCGGAACGCCGGACGGCGGTGCAGCCTGTTGTGTCGGCAGCCCGTAAACCGGAGAAACAGGAGATTCGGACGGGCGGGGCACTGTCGTTCCGGCAGGAGGCGACGGTGGTACGGTGCGCACGTAAGGCAGCGGCGTTCCGGCTGGCGGCGAAACGAGTGGCGAGGCGCTATGTATGGGACCTGTGCCAAAACCTGCAGCCTGCTTTAGCGCAGCAACCAGCTCACTAGCGCTCCGATAGCGTGCCTCCGGTTTGCGTGCCAGCGCGCGCATGATAACATCTTCGACCAGCAGCGGCAGATCGCTGCGGAAATCGCGTGGTGGAATGGGCGCTTGCTGAAGACGCGCAACCAGCATTGCCATCGGCGTATCGGCTTTGAACGGCATACGACCGGTGAGCATTTCGTAGACTACCACACCGAGCGCGTAGATGTCGGTTGGTGGTCCGATGTTCGGCAACCCCTGTGCCTGTTCAGGCGACATATACTCCGGCGTCCCCATCACTGTTCCGGCGATGGTCAACCCGCCTCCTTCACTCATGCCGCGCGCCAGTCCGAAGTCGGTCAGGTAGACCCAGCCGTTGCGATCAAGCATCATATTGGAAGGCTTGATGTCGCGGTGGATGACGCCCCGGCTGTGGGCATAGTCGAGTGCACTGGCAACCTGTTCAACAATCCTGATCGTTTCACCGAGAGGCAACGAGCCGCGTTCGTGGATGATCTCCTTCAGTGTGCGCCCGTCGATGAATTTCATCGCAATATAGTGCAGACCCTCAGCTTCGTCCACCACGTAGATTGGAACGATGTTGGGATGCTCGAGGGCGGCTGCACTGTCGGCTTCCTGGCGAAAACGAGCAATATAGGTGCGGTCGAGACTCAACTCCGGCGGTAGCACCTTGAGCGCAACGATTCGGTTGGGCGACGTCTGGCGCGCTTTGTAGACCACAGCCATGCCGCCGCGTCCCAGTTCGCTGAGAATTTCGAAGCGTCCTATTGTTCGACCGATCAGATTCAACTCGCGCATGGATGTCTCTTTCGCTCATAGATCATCTGGCGACCAGAAAGGATCTCTGGAAGAGATACGCTTGTATTTCAGTCAACGTTCCTGCATATGTACGCCGGTCAGCGCCGACCGTCGAACACACCTTACCTTCCTTCGGGTCCTAATCCAGATACGTGATCACGCTGCCGGGAAGCGTCCACACTCCTGCGTTGACTGACAGGCGACGAAGGTGGCGGAGGCCTTCGTCTCTGCGCCGTTATCCGACAACAACGCTTCTATCAGGAAGAACGCAACCGCATCGCTGATTGCGCATTCTTTATGTATGATACCACGGGATTGTGCCCCATAATGCGCGGGTATTGTCCTGTCGATGGATCGGACTGTCCCCATAACCATTTGCTCTTTGCTTCGCGCATACGCGATACGTTTCCTGATCGTACCGAAAGTGTTCTACTTTTGGTTTGTAGCGCTTGGCTCTTCCGTGCCGTTCATTACTCTGCACTATCGGAATATCGGACTAGACCCGGCGCAGATTGGGGTGTTGCTGTTGCTGGCAGGGATTGTACAGATTGCCAGCCCGTTGTGGGGATTGCTTGCCGACACTCTGCGGATACGGCGTGCGCTGCTCCCTATTGTCATCGTCGGTGCGACCCCGCCAGCAGTTGTGCTTAGCAGCGTGACCGATTTCTGGTTCATCTTTGCCCTGGTGGTGATCACGAGCATGTTTACGGCGCCGATGGCACCGCTGGCAGATAGCGCAACTCTGGCAGCGCGTAGAAATGCGCGCGAACGCTATGGATCTCAGCAAGTCTTGGGAGCGGTCGGTTAGGGTCTCAGCACTGCCACGTTTGGCTGAATAGCACAGCAGATGGGACTAAGCATCATTTTTTGGTCTACCTGATCGCCAGCGCACCTGCAGCGCTGACAGTGCTGGCGATGCCGCGCGCTGAACTAGTGACGGTCAATGTTGTGCAGGCAGCGCATCGATTGTTGCGTGATAGGCGCTGGGCGCGTTTTCTGATCAGCGCAATGTTGATTTGGATGCAGCTACGCGCTGATGCACGGCTTCTTTTCGCTCTACGAAGATCTCGGAGCAGGCAGCGAGCAGATTAGTCTGGCATACGCCATTGCCAGTATAAGCGAACTGCCAGTGATAGCGTGCTCAGTGTTTGCGCTTCGTCGTTGGAGCGCACGCTCGTTAACGACGGCCACAGGTTTCGTCTACGCCATTCGCATGCTGCTCTAATGGGCAGCACCGATGCCCGAATGGGAGCTGGCGATCCAGTTGCTCCACGGTTTCTGCTCTGCATCACTCTGGACGGCTGGTGTGGTCGAGGCGCAGCATCTGGCGCTACTGGGATTTGAGGCGACAGCACAGAGTCTATTTGACGTGGAAGTATTCGGCGTCGCTGTTGCGCTCGCGAATGCCGTTGGCGGCTTTATTTACTGCGATTATGGCTATAGGGTGTTGTTTGCTGCTACAACGCTGGTTGCCGTGCTCGGTGCAGTTAGTCTTGCGTCTGGACGAGACAGAGAAAATGGTGTGGTGTGAGAGGGAGTTCGAGGGCGCCTTCGTTCCGATGTTCATCAGCGGAAAGGCGCTTTTGCCCCCTCCCTCATTCCCCCACCCCCTTCTCGCCTTGTAGGAGAAGGGGGAGTCCGGGTGTCCTGATGCCAGCAGCGGAAGATGGAATGCAGGAGCTTGCCAGAACGAACCCGCATCTAAGATTGGAAAAGCGAGCAGCGACGCTGTCAGACGCCTGGCAATCCATAAATAAGAAGATTGCCTACGGTTTCCAACCTTTCAGTCGCGCCAGTTCGTTGCCAAGCAACCCGAAGAGCACCCCATCCGGTCCGTGATCCTCGAAGCGTGCGCGCTCGAACCATTGCACCAGAATCAGACGCCCGTCCGGCAGTTTCTCGACCTGCGGTTCCGAAATCGGCATGCCGAACAATGCCAGGTTCTCCGCCTCTGACTTGCCGCGTCGTCGGTCGAACTCTAATCCGCTGGATCGCCAGGCGCTCAAGAACGGTTCACACAGGCTGTGACCGGTTTCGGGAAAGTAGCGGCATCCGGGTTGTGGCGCGCCCTTTGGCAGGGTGAACCAATCGATCCCGCGCGCGCGCAGGATCACATCGCCCAAACGGGTCAACTGAACATTGTAAGGCGGGCGATTCTCAGGGCGTAACTCAAAGCGGTGCCGCTCGAAATACTGAACCAGCGTCTCGCGCCCATCGTCGCTGCGCTCGATGAACTCCTCGCTGATCGGGTAGCCGAACACCTTCAACCCGCCATGGGTGCGCCAGTACGACAGGAACACGCCGCGCAGGGTGTGCCCCGTTTCGGGAAAGTAGACCACCCCGCGCTGCGGTTGAACTGGCGCGAACGCGGTGCTAACCGCTGCCTCACGGTCGAGATAAAAATCGACGCGCGCCACGCTTAGCGCTGTTCCAGTAAGCGAAACCTGTCGCTGCAATGACTCACCTGACGGACTACGCACGATGACGGTGTACTGACCAGGTGGAAGATTGTCGAAGCGGAAGAAACCGGTTGCGTCAGGGCGGGTTTCCAGCCCAATGTTCAATGCTACCGTCGTCCGGGAGGGATCAACGCTGCGCACCACACCCTCGATGCGCGAACGCGCCAGAAGATTGGGATCCAGCGCAACCTGCAATGCGCGCAGCAGATTCAACCGACCGTAGCCGTATGCCGGGTCCTTTCCCGGCACGCCACGATCGTCGGCGCCGAGCATCAGCACCTCTGCGACCTGACGGGCGGATAACTCCGGTCGCACCGTCCATACCAGTGCGGCAGCGCCAGCAACGTGCGGGCAGGCTGCCGATGTTCCATCGGCGAATCCATACGTATCACCCGTTGTACGTCGCCACAATGTGCTCCAGACACTGGCGCCTGGTGCAGCAAGATCCACAAAATCACCAGTTGTTGAGAAACCCATGATCGCATCGTCCGGTCCGGTCGCCGAGACGGCAAGAACGCCAGGATACGCAGCAGGGTAGTTTGGAATATTGCCCTCTGCCTGACCATTGCCGGATGCCGCAACGAGCAACACATTGCGTTCCAGCGCATATGTAACTGCTTCCCGCAAAACGCGCGAGTCATCCGGTCCGCCGAAACTCATCGTAATAATACGTGCACCGTGATCAACAGCGAAGCGGATGCCAGCGGCAATCGCGGCATCATTCCCGCGACCGCGTCGGTTGAGCACTTTTACTGGAAGAATGCGACACTGCCAGCACATCCCGGCTACACCGATCCCATTGTTGCCCTCAGCGGCAGCGACGCCAGCAGTAAATGTTCCGTGCCCGTCATCGTCGCGGGGATCGTCATCGTTGTTCACGAAATCAAAACCGGGAAGCACCCGTCCGCGTAGTTCTGGATGTGTTGGAGAAACGCCAGTGTCGAGTATGGCAATCACAATGTCGCTGCCGGTCGTGATCGACCATGCATCGAATGCCTGAAGAACGGTTAGCGACCACTGACGGTCGATGCCTTCATCGTTGGGAACAAGGAACGACCAACGCTCGTAGTCTGGCTCGGCATACACAACACTGGGCACGTTGGAGAGACGTGCACTCAAAACGTGCGGATTGAGTGGGCGAACAAGTTTCAGCAGATACGCATTGCTGCCAAGCGCATACGCCTGCTGAGCGCCAGCCCGCGCCAGCGCCGCATCGAGACGTACGGCATCGGGACCGTGAACACGCGCCACGTTGGTTAGCGACCAACCTTCGGCAAGGTGCAGAACGATTTCATCAGCAACCTGGCTGGCAGTAACAGGAGTGGGAAACAGCGTTACCAGTGCCAGGACAAAGAGAATGAACAAACAGCGATGCATGCGACTCGTGCCTCTCTAGATGCAGAGAGCATTATACCTGCTGAGACAAGTGGATGGGAGTGCATGCTGCCATTAATTCTTCGTGAGAGGGGTTCATTGAGAACTGAGAACTGAGAACCGAGAACTGAGAACTGACAACCAAGAACCAGGAACCAAGAACTAAGAACCGAAAGCTGAGAACCGGGAACTGAGAACTGCAACGTGAGGACTGCTGCGTGAGAACTGCGACCCGAGAACTGTGACGTGAGAACCGGGACGTGAGAACTGGGAACTAGACTATGTCGGTACGGGATGTTTACGCGCTGACTGCCTGGGGTATTGACTCGCGCTGGTTGCGTAGTAACGACGCCGATCGGCGTCTGCTCTTCGTCTATGCTCATCCGGATGACGAAAGTTTTGGAAATGCCGGGACGATCCTGCGTTACAGCAGTGATGGCGTGGCCGTTCACTACGCCTGCGCAACGCGTGGCGAAGCGGGAGATGTTTCACCCGAACTGCTGGCAGGGTATGCTGATATCGGGGCACTGCGAACCGTGGAGCAGATGCGGGCAGCCGAAGTGCTTGGCCTGACAGGTGTGCACTTTCTGGGGCACCGAGACTCGGGCATGCCCGGCTCGCCGGATAACCAGCATCCTAACGCGCTTATCCGGCAACCGCCAGCGCTTGTTGCAGGGCAGATCGTCGCCCTGATCCGCGCCATACGCCCACAGGTCGTCGTCACATTCGGACCTTACGGCGGCTATGGGCACCCGGATCACGTGTTCTGTCACCACGTGACGACAGCAGCATTCAAAGCGGCTGGCAATCCGACCCTCTATCCCGAACAGATTGCCGATGGTCTGGCGCCGTGGCAACCGCAGCGCCTCTACTACTCGACATTTGGAACGCGCTTTTTATCGACGATTGTATTTATCATGCGCCTGCTGGGGAAAGACCCGAGGCGTTTCGGACGAAACGGCGATGTCGATCTGGTCCGTGCTGCGCGCGAAGCGACACCAGCAACAACGAAAATCGATACCGCTGCATACTTCGAGCAGGCGATCCAGGCACGGCAATGCCATCACAGTCAGAGCGGTGGCATGAGCTGGATCCGTCGCCTGCCAAAACCGCTCCAGCGTCGCCTTAATTCGGTTGAACGCTTTACCCGTGTCGTACCACCATGGAACGGGAAGGAAATAGAGCGCGATCTGTTCCCTCCTGATCTCCGAACTCGTCCTCCGGAGCTCTTAAGTTGTAACTGTTCACACCTGGGGTAACACACGCACTCTAGAGCGAGGGCATCCTGCCTTCGTCGCGTCTGCAACAGTTAAGATGCTCTCGCTCCCAGAGGAAATGTGAACACGTACCTTAATAGGGCTTTTCAAAGTTCTCATCTTATGCTCCCAGGAGTGCGAACGCCAATGCGGGCTGCGCGGCAATCGCCCGGTGCGCATCGGGAATGGACCGATTGTTCAGCTGACGCAGGAGCGTGATGGCGCCGTTCCGAATACCGCTCACCCTATGCCCGACCTTCCGCCTGTGCACGCGGTCCTCATCATCCGTGACATCACGCACCCGGAAGACCCGGTTGTCCATCTCCAATGGGCCTGCAACCGGGCAAGCGCTTCCGCCGGGGTCAACGACCAGGGAAACGCCGCGCCAGCAATCCAGACGTGGCCGCGCGTTGCTTCCCGTCCGGCGCGCCAGCGCGTCCGTTCCAGCCGCGCCGCTGCGCGCCGGGCCGGGCACACGCCTGGTCCAGATACCGGCTGCGGTCGCCGCACGACGCCATCCCCGGCGCCCGGCGCGCGACCCGTCCGTGGCGTGTGACCGTCTGCACGCAATCCGGCGCCCGCGCGTCCGGCACCCGATCCAGGGCACGAGAGCCTCGTGGAGGTCGGGCTGATTGGGCGTGATGAGCCTGATGGAGCCCCCTTGTTTTCCACCACCTTCTGCACGAAGGGCGGACGCAGCGGACCGGCGTCGGCGCTGATGACCGCGCCCGCGAGCGGAAACGCTTCCAGGAGGGCGAGCGCCGCCGCCCGTTCATCGCCGTCCGGCACGGCGCGGTGCGCCCGGACCTGTCCCATAGTCACCCCAGCCGGGGTCGCCACCCGGAGGGCGTCGGTTGCGTCCCGCGTGCTCCTACGGCGCCGTGTTCCATCAATCGCCAGATCGCGTTCTGCTGGCGGGAGGGGGAGCAGCGCCCGCTCCCGTTCCCCGGCGGGCGTCGTGCGCCCTGCAGACCAGAACGTCGCCAGGCTCGGAGCCCGGCGCGCGGCGCGCACGCCGAGGGCCGGATGGGTAAGCAGGTTGTCCTGACGGGCGCGCGCCCAGAGCCGCATCCCGCGCACCCCCCAGTCCCCCCTGCGTGCGAGGGTTCAAGGGCGGACAGAAAATATGTGCGATGCATATTCCAGCAGCATCAGAACGCCACGGCAGGAAGGTTTGGAACCCGCCCCTGCCAGTGCAGTGCGTAGGGGCGGACAGCAGAGCGGATTGCGCATTGCAATGCCAGAAAACGTATCTTTGCTCAAACGTTCTGTTCGCCCTTATGCAAGGGGGGGTCGGGGGGTGCATGGCCGCAAGCAGCACGATGGCAAGGAGGCTGACAAGCGGCGAGTGGCGGCCGCGGCGACTGTGCGGGTCGGGGATCGTCGTGAGCGCCTGGATGCCGTGCATTGTCGTGTCCCTCCCTATCGTTGCAGCGAAGCGGCGCGCGTGATACCAAAAGATGAAAACCCTGAAAAGCCCTAT
>Ga0209809_1001599_pt1 | contig 17754 bp, 19 predicted proteins | sample YNPMSTMetaG_FD_186172 | JGI IMG/M metagenome (GOLD analysis project Ga0209809, IMG submission 186172) | Anoxygenic and chlorotrophic microbial mat microbial communities from Yellowstone National Park, USA - YNP MS-T MetaG (SPAdes) (version 2) ... | reverse complement strand
ACACCGCTACCACTTCGTCATGCTGAACTCGATTCAGCATCCCAGGTTTTAAAAACGAGACGCTGAAACGTAGAGGGTGAAAAGAGAGACTGCTTCACCCTTTTTCTGTCTTGCGAGGAGCGTAGCCGGAAGCGAAACAGTCGGGGGATGTATTTCCCGTCGTTGTGAGGGGACGAAGTGACGAAGCAACCTCAACACTCTAAAAAACGAGATTGCTTCACCAAACGAGAATACGAGGTTCGCAATGGACCGAGTGGGGTGGAAAAAGAGAGGCCGCTTTGGAAAAGAAAATACCACCTTGCGGTGAGAGAGGAGTGTCACTCAAACCGGTACACCGAAAGATCAGCGTAACAGAGAGAAGCGGGACTTCAAATCGGATTCAGAGTGACTCTTCAACACGGGATGGAAATTTTCGCTTCAAAAAGCAAATTTTCAAATAGCGAAGCGAGTGAGAGTTCCCAAAAAATCTGGGGCGCAGAGAAATTTTTATTTTTTCTCCGTTTGGTGTTTCTCCTGAAACTTTCCTTTTCTCCCTTCGTAGTATATAATTGAATTAACCGGAGGAAGCTTGGAATTCCACAACCCTGAGGTCGAGAGGGTGGAAAGTGAGGTAAATCTTCCCTACCTTACTCGGTGGAAAGAAAGGCTTCGAGAAAGAGGCGAAACAAAGGAAAGCCTCTTCAAAAGAAACTCCGGAAAATAAGAAACTCACGGTAAAAGGAGGTTGTTTACGTGAAGAAAAACCTGTGGTTTGTGTTTGTCGCTTTAGCGATGGTCGCGATTTTCACCGTAGCCGGTTGTAGACCCATGACTCCTTCGACTCCTACCCCCACTCCCACCGCTACCCCAACACCAACCGTAGCACCGGATAAAGCCTGCCCCAAAGTGGTGAGCACGGTAGCAAGCAAAGCTTACACTAATGTCGATGGGACCAAAGCATTCCAGGTAGTTATTACCTTTGATGAACCCATTACCAGCACTTGCATTGAGAATCCGGCTAACTGGGAGGTGTATGTGAAGAACTCAGGAAGAATTGGTAGTGACTTCAAATCTACGAATGGAAAAAAAGTTAGCGTTTCCAGTATTTCCATCTCCAACGATTACAAAAAGGTAACCTTAAAGGCAGCGGTAGAGGAGAGCTTTACCTACACCGTAATCTATAGTGTGTATAATAATGCGACTGGGCAATTCACGGACTATGGTTTACAAATAACGAAAACCTTCGACGGTCTTATCTGCAGTGAAGGCGACGCGAAAACCTATGTAGAGCCAGATACAAAGGAAGAAGACGCAGCAGCCCTCAGAGCAATCGGAGTAACCGGATATAATTCGCTGAACTACGTTAAATCCCGCAGTCTCCCCTCTGCTCCCACCGCAGCCGATGTGGGGATCTGGAAACTCAAAAACTGTGTGGTGTGCGATGATCTTAATAACTGCTGCTGCGATTACAGTGGTAGCGATTGCTGCTTAGAGCCGGTGTGCGAAACGTGCGTTGAGGGGTGTCCGCTGGGCGGCGGTATCTGCCAGTAAGCGTGAGTCACTGAGTTTGTTTTGAGGAACCTCGGGGGGATTCCCCCCGGGGTTCTTTTTGTTTCTGCGAAATTATAGAAAGGGGGACTCGAGGTGAGCGATAAAAATTTGTAGGTTTTTCTCGGTGTTTTCATGGTGGTATGTAATTTTGCTGTTGCTGGTTGTGAGTATTTTTCTCCAGGGGTAAATCCTGTTTCCGAAGAGACCCCCACTCCATCGCCAGTGCTTCCGGTGGATACATCCTGTCCGGCGATTTTGAATACTGTGGTTCGTGAAGTTTATGACGCCGAGCATCCTGGGGCTTTCGCCTTTGTGATTACCTTCGATGAGTTTATCGAGAGTGGTTGTATCGAAGATCCATCAAAGTGGATAGTGGAAGTACGAACTTCAGGTGGGGAGAAACTCACCACCGAAAATGGGGATATCGAGGTATATGAAGTTACGGTGGATGGGGAAAAAGTTACCGTTACAGCTCAGGTAATGGAGGGAAGTATCCCCAGCGGTCGTTACCGCTTTGAGTTACGGGGATGTGCAGTTTTCGATGAGTACGGTAACTTTTGCTGTAGCTATTCCGGTTCTATCTGTTACACAAAACCCACCTGCGAAGTGTGTGTTGAGGAATGTCCCCTGGGTGGTAGTCTCTGCGACTGAAAAACTCTGTTATCGAACACAGAGACGTGCTGTAATGCGCACCGTAGCTCCCGGGGTGCTCAGTGTGGAATAGAATGATTGTGGAATGTATCCCGTTTTGGTTATGGTGATTGTTACTGTCCCCAGGGGTACTTTGATTTCGAAAAACCCCTCACTATCGGTAGAGGTGAAGAGGGTTCCCCCTTCACGGTATTCGATTTTCACCGTTGCTGCGGGTAGTGGTTTTCCGGTTACACAATCTTCCACCTTTCCGGTAATCGTAACTACCCTCTCTCCCGTGGGTGCTGGGGGGTTTACCACCGGAGCTACCGGTTGCGAAGTACAGGAAACCACAAGGAACGAAAGGATGAGAAGCGCGATAGAGAGGAAAAGCACCCTTCGAAACATACCTCAACCCTCCTTTTTGAAAGTAGTTTACCACCTTTCTTGAAATTGGTGAAGATTCCCCCCGGTCTCACTTTTTCACTCCTTTTGAAAGTGATTTTTGCGATTTTCCCGCCGATCCTTAAAAAGAGCCTCCGAGATACATTCAGGGCACGCATTTCTTTCCCATCACTTCGATTTGCGTGAAGCGAAGCCCACACTCTCAAAGAGGGGCTGCTTCGGAAACAAAAATACGAGGTTTACAATAACACTACCACCACTTCGTCATGCTGAACTCGATTCAGCATCCCACTACTTCGTCATGCTGAACTCGATTCAGCATCCCACTACTTCGTCATGCTGAACTCGATTCAGCATCCCACCACTTCGTCATGCTGAACTTGATTCAGCATCTCAAAGACGAGACCCTGAAACAAGTTCAGGGTGACGCAAAGGCGGTATTCAGGGTGACGTAGGGTTGGTGTTCGGGGTGACGCTACCACCCCGTCATGCTGAACTCGATTCAGCATCTCGAAGTTTCGCTATCCCACTTCGTCATGCTGAACTCGATTCAGCATCTCGAAGTTTCGCTATCCCACCCCGTCATGCTGAACTTGATTCAGCATCTCAGATTTTAAATACGAGACCCTGAAACGAGTTCAGGGTGACGCGTAAGCAAATACGAGACCCTGAAACGAGTTCAGGGTGACGCAAAGGCGGTATTCGGAGTAACGTATAGGTGATATTCAGGGTGACGTAGGGGTGGTGTTCGGGGTGATGCTACCACTACTTCGTCATGCTGAACTTGATTCAGCATCTCAAAGAGAGACCCTGAAATAAATTCAGGGTGACGCAAAAGTGGTGGTATTCAGGGTGACGTATAGGCAAATACGAGACGCTGAAGCGATAGGGGTGAAAAGAGAGACTGCTTCATAAACGAGCATACGAGTTCGCGGTAACCGCTCCACCCGGTCTTTGTGAGGGGCAGAAGTCCCCGAAGCAACCTTAACATTCTAAAAAAGACGAGATTGCTTCACCAAACGAGAATACGAGGTTCGCAATGGACCGAGTGGGGTGGAAAAAGCGAGACTGCTTCGGAAACGGAAATACCACCTCGCAGTGACCGGGTTGGGGTGAAAATACAAGTTCACAGTGACGGTCCTGGGTGGAAAACGAAACTGCTTTGGTATCGATACCACTTTGTGGCGGTAATCTGGGACGTAAAAGTGAGACCCCGAAATAAAAGTAGGATGGTGTTGGGGTTTTCTCCTTTCTCGTGGGGTTTGGGAGTGGTGAATTTCTCTGGCAGTAGCTGTGTTAAACTATAATCGATGTGAGTAGCGGAAAGAGGAGATGGGGTATGCGAGAATTCACGGTGGTTATCGAGAGAGACGAGGATGGGTGGCTTTTATCTACGGTGCTGGAGTTACCCGGCTGTCACTCTCAGGGGAAAACGCTGGATGAATTGTTAGAACGAACCAGAGAAGCTATAGAAGCTTACCTTGAGGCACTGGGAAAAGAAGAGAGCGAAACTCGTATCGAATTTGTGGGTGTCCAGAAGGTGAAGGTGTGAACCCCAGATTTCCGAGAGTCTCCGGTGAGGAGTTTCTGCGATTCCTGCGGGATAAAGGTTTCGTGGTTATACGGGTAAAGGGAAGTCACCATGTTTTGAGAGATACTACCGAGAAAATGGTGGTTGTTCCGGTTCACAAAGGTGAAACTCTGGGAATAGGTCTTGTGAGAAAAATCCTTCACGAAGCCGGGATTTCTTTAACGGATTACCAGAGCTATTTTCTGGGCTGATGGTAAGAGCGCTTGGGTGAGCACTATAGAGACGTTGTTTCCCGGTTTTCTTTCGAAGAAAATCCACAGGGGTTTCGGAAATCGCGTTGGAATTTTTGTGGATGGGTTCTGCATCTTATCATTGCATTCAGGGTGCCATTTCTTTGAGGATGTGGTTTTTGGGGAAACCACTTCGGCGCCGATACACCTCACGGTAACTACCTCAGCCGGTTTTTGTGAAGGGCCGAAGCAACCCGGCGTTTTTTTGCTCCCTGCGAGCGAAGCGAAGCAGCCTCACACTCTAAACAAGAGGGATTGCTTCACCCCTTTTTGTGTCTCTGCGAGGAGCGTAGCCGGAAGCGAAACAGTCGGCGGAGGTATTTCCCGCCGTTGCGAGGAACGAAGTGACGGAGCAACCCCTACACTCGAGAAACGAGACCGCTTTGGAAACGAGAATACCACCTTGCAGTGGCGGAGGAAGAGCGTCACTGCAAGGAGCAAAGCGACGAAGCAGTCTCATCTTTCCCAGAAAAAATTTTCCGGTTATTTTTCCTGAGACGATAAAGAAATGAGAGAGGCAATGGGGATCGTCTCAGTCCACCAGGAAAGCAAAAATTCAGGTGATACGCCGTAAAGCCATCTCTCTGGTGAGAATGGGGTGAACATCGGTGTTCAGTTCGGCGTATTGCAAATCCAGGGTGAGGTTTTGCCTCCGATTCTCACCCTTTTAAACCTTCCCGAAGAGTCTCCGGTTCACCATCAATTCCCCGGTTTTTTTCGGGCTTTCTTCCACCTGGAATGCGGTTAGAGAAAAAGGCAACCTTCGCTTTCAAGAAACCGGCTTGCATCTTCGAGGCCCTGGTACAAAAAATTTTTCCTATTCTCTCCCGCCACCAAACCGGGAATTCCACCCTTTTTCCGAAACAAAGGGGGAGTGCCGCCCACAATACCCCATTTAGCGATGGCTCAGGATTTCGATTACCAGTAACACCCCAAAGAAGGCGGCAATTCCATAACCCAGGATCCCCAGGAAACCGAAGGGTTGAGAATGGGGGTAGTTGATGTACACCAGAGAAGAGCCGATGAGCAAAGAACCAAGGATAACGCTTAGGGCGAGGCGGTTGGTAACCTGTTCCAGGCGGCGGTTGAGTTGCTTCAGCTCTTCGCTCTCCCAGCGCAAACGGATTTTGCCCCGGGATACCTGGGTGAGCAGTTTCCGCCCGTGACGGGGGAATTCTTCCAGGAGTCGGCTCCATTCCAGAGCGTAGTCGGTAACCTTCCGCGAAATCTCATTCCAGCCAAGGTATCTCGTGAAGGTATCTTTGAGGTACTCCTCAAGACGTGGTGCCACCGCAAAATGAGGGTCAAGGTACAGACCGGTCCCTTCGGCTACCGCCAGCGCTCGAAAGAGGAGCGATAGATGTGAGGGAAAACGGATATGGTATCTGCGCATAAGGTAAAAAAAGTCTGTAAAGAGGTTTTGCAGGCTGATATCCTGCAGGTCCACAAAAACATATCGCTCCAGGATTTCGGCCAGGTCCAGCCGGAAATTCAACGGTGAGGGTAAAGGGGTTACCAGAAACTCTTCTTCCAGAAGTTCCATGACCCGTTCTACATCCTTTTTGAGGATGGCCGAGAGGATGGCAAGCATGTTTTCCCTGGTCTTCTCATCCACCACCCCAACCGTGCCGAAGTCCAGGAAGACCAGTTCCTGAGTATCCGGCAGGACCATCAGGTTCCCCGGATGGGGATCGGCGTGGTAAAATCCATCTTCAAAAATCATCTTAAAAATAGCCTTTACCCCGACTTCCGCCAGGTGAGTGCGGTCCACCTGCGGGGGAATACGTTCCCCTTGAGAGAGACGAATGCCCTCCATAAGCTCCATAACCAGAACTCTTCTGGTCGAAAAGGTGGCGAAGATTTTCGGAATCCGTACCCCGGGGAACTGGCTAAAATTATAGCGCAGTTTCTGCGCGCTGGATGCTTCGTGAAGAAAATCGATTTCCCGCAGGAGGTATTTTTTGAACTCGGCAACCATTTCGGAAGCCCGGATCGGCTCTTCAGAAGCACTGAAACGGTCCATAAACTGGGCCAGATACGCAAGGATTTCGAGATCTGAGATAATCAGCTCTTCAACTCCCGGTTTCTGGACTTTCACCGCCACCCACGGCCCATTCCGAAGTCTCGCCCGGTGCACCTGAGCAATCGAGGCAGAAGCGAGTGGCGTTTCATCAAACTGCTCAAAGATCTCTTCCAGGGGTCTCTGGAGCTCTTTTTCAACGATTGCCCTGATAGCCGCAAAATTCACCGGCGGAGCCTGGTCCTGGAGTTTGCGAAGCTCCAGACAGTATTCCTCGGGAAGAAGGTCCAGCCGGGTACTCAAAAGCTGCCCGATTTTGATAAAGGTGGTCCCCAGTTCCTCCAGTGCCCGACGGAGGTTTTCCTGGGGTGGTTTCCGGCGTGCTTCCCTGATGGCCCGCGTCCCCCACCGTTCCCAGAAAGGGAGACGATAGAAGAGAAAGGCAAACCCGTAACGGGTAAAGGTGCGGAGAATCTGACGCAGGCGTTTCAGGTTACGGACTAGATACCGGTTAAAGAGTAGCATCCTGGGGGCTCTCAACTCTCTCCAGAAAATCGTTAACCAGCGTCCGCAACACCGGTATGAGGTGTGCCGAACCTTTCACCAGACAGTACTGTCGGAATTCCTCTGGAGTCACGTCCTCACCCTGGAACAGGCCGCGCAAAAGCACCTGAACGTGAAAGGAGCGCTCTTCATCCTTATCAAAAAAAGCGCTGGCCGAAAGGAGTACCTCGCCTCGCATCATTGCTCCCGGCGAAGAGCACCGGACTTCAGGGCAGAAGCTCCACCCTCTCTTCTCTGAAAACGCCCCCCGTTCAAACTGGAACTTCAACACCTCATAACCCAGAAACCGGATCCCGGAGTTATCTGCCGGCATACTCCTGAACCTCTTTTCCACTCACCAGTTTTTCTCTACTCGGCGAAGATGCAATGTTTAAAGAAGCCACCAGATTAGCCATCAAAAGAGCTTCTCTGATATCATATCCTTGCCGGAGCGCCCAGATCAACCCCGCGTTAAAATAATCTCCTGCCCCAATGGTATCTTTCACCTCCACCGGGACGGTCCCCCTTGCGAAAGAGCACGAAGGGGTATAGAGGTGACACCCTCTTTCTCCTTCTTTAACCACCAGGATCCCCGCAAAAAAGCGAAAAATTTCTTCCGCAGAGCTGGCAAGCCCTGCAAGCTCTTTTTCGTTGGGAAGAAAGTAATCAAAACAGGAAAGGAGTCTTCGGATTTCCGCCCTGACATCTTCCGTCCACCCTTCGGTGGGCCAGCCGGTGTCAAGAAGAAGGGTAACGCGCCTTCGCTCTTTGAGTTCAGAAAGGCAAGAAGCGAGTGCTGGCTTGCGGATTCCCGGAGAAAGAAAGTATCCACCGAGGAGAACGAAGTCACCATTTTCCGCCTCGCGAAAAGCACGCTCCAGATGCTCAAGCGAAAGGGCACTCTGGGCCCCGAGCTCGGTAAAGAAGCTTCGTTCCCGGGTTACCCGGTGTGTCAGCGCTACGGAAAGACCGGTCTGGAAATCGCTCTCCACAAAGAGAAAATCGGTCCGGAGCTTGCGACGCTGAAAAGCATTCCGAATTTCCTCTCCCGTTTCATCACGTCCGATGGTCCCCACGATGAATGTCTCTACCCCCAGATCGGCTAAAGCCAGGGCGGCGTTACTCCCTGCACCCCCGGGTCGCATGACGTAGCCGGGAACCAGAACCTCCACCCCCCACTCCGGAAAGTCGTCAATACCACCGAGAATGAGATCCAGACTGATGTTTCCCACCACAAAGACCCTGGACATTCCTATTCCTCCAGCGTGGTTTTTTTGATGAGATACGCAGTTCCCGGCTCGATACCCTTCTCCTCGGCAATGTAGTAAGAAAGAAGCATGATGGATATGATAGAAAGAAGAGGCGTAAAAAATTCATTGGAAACATAGAAAGGAAGAACCTCAAGGTTATATCGCGGAGTCAGAGCACACTGACCGATGCTCAGCACCTTCACCCCTTTCTGCACCAGGAACTCAGCCAGATTCTGCATGGGCAACGCAGTTCTTCCCGGGGGCATGAGGAGAACGGCCAGCATTTTACGGATGGCCATTTCCAGCGGACCATGCCGGAACTGACCCCCGGAAAAACCCAGAAAAGTCTCTTTGGCACACTCGTAAAAACACAGACATCCATGCCAGACTGAACTCAGCGAGTATCCCCGCCCTACGATGACCCGGGAATCCGATTCCTGCAGCATCTCCAGGTTGTAGATCACCCGTCTCGCCCACTCCGGAGAACCGGCGATGAGGCGTTCCGCTTCTTCGGCTATGTTCTCCAGCTCTCCCTGTGCTCGGAAAAACCCCTCCCGGTCTCCCCGATAAGCCATAGCCCAGAGATTCAATACCGCCAGCGTGGCGGTATGGGTTTTGGTGGAGGTGACCGCTTTCTCCGGACCGCTCAGGATATCGATCACCGCATCGCATTTCCTGGCCATACTGCTTCTCGTCGAAGCGGTCACGCCTACCAGGCGGGGCCTCACGGTGAGTCTTTCCAGAATCTTCAGAATTTCATAGGACTCCCCGGACTGAGAAACCAGCATCAGCGTATCTTCTTTCCTGATTCCCCTCAGACCGTAATGCAGAAGCTCTGAAGCATCCACCCACCCCACCGGGAAACCACCCTCGAGAAGATAGAGATAGGCTGGATAGGCGGCGAAAAGCGAACTCCCCATTCCCACAAAGTAGATTCTTCCCGGAAAATCTTCTCTCCAGGAAGCAAACTTCCCCTCGGTAACATACGAAGAAGCAATCCGACGCAGTACCTCAGGTTGCTCAGCGATCTCTCGGTAGAGCTGATTCAAGAGCCTCACTCCTTTTTCTTTCCTACCGTATTTATACCATAGCGGAATCTCCCCCAGAAAGTGGAGGAACCCTTCCTGCTTAAGCCATATCGTCTTTCAGCTCCTTGAAGACTATTATATCCCAAAGAGAACGGAAAACTTCTTCCAACTGGAGAATCCCTCGATATGGGTAAAGAGGTCCCCTTTTATCCCCTCCCTAAGCGGCGCAACGCTCCCTGCTAAACACTCAACTTTTGGGTTTCGATGGTAACACCCTTGCAATTATCTTATCAAGAAATCCATGCTCCTTAAAGATACCCCGGTAGGTGAGGTGGGATGACGATCACTGTGAACCTCGTATTTTCGCTTCCGAAGCAGTCTCTCTTTTCACCCCTATCGCTTCAGCGTCTCGTCTTTGCCTTTACGTCACTTTGAACACTTCTTCATCACCCCGAAAATCACTTTTGCGTCACCCTGAACACCAACCCTACGTCACCCTGAACTTGTTTCAGGGTCTCGTATTGAAAACCTGAGATGCTGAATCAAGTTCAGCATGACGAAGTGGTAGTAGCGTCACCCTGAACACCAACCCTACGTCACCCTGAACTTGTTTCAGGGTCTCGTATTGAAAACCTGAGATGCTGAATCAAGTTCAGCATGACGAAGTGGTAGTAGCGTCACCCTGAACACCAACCCTACGTCACCCTGAACTTGTTTCAGGGTCTCGTATTGAAAACCTGAGATGCTGAATCAAGTTCAGCATGACGAAGTGGGATAGCGAAACCTCAAGATGCTGAATCAAGTTCAGCATGACGGGGTGGCAGCGTTATTGTAAACCTCGTATTTTTCGTCTCCGAAACAGTCTCTCTTTTCCTATCGTTTCAGAGTTCCCTGGTTAAAAACCAGGAACTCCAAGACTACTTTGTTTCACTCATAGCGTTGGGGGAAAACCCCAAATCCCCAATAAAAAAGAAAGAAGAAAAACAAAGAGAAAAAAGGATGCTCCGCATCCTGGAGGACCCCGGAAAGGAAGAAAAACAGAGAAACCGCAAAAATGTTGGGATACTCACATCCTGGGGAGAATTCTCGATCCATAGGGAAAGAAAAAAACCCTACGTTATCCCGAATTCATTTCGAGATTTCCTGGTTGAAAACTGAAAATCGAGACTGCTTCGTCGCTGCGCTCACGACGTCGGGGGGATCCCCAAGCCCCAGCAAAAGAAAAGAGAAATATTAGGATGCTGACGCATCCTTGCGAGGTGGTGTTTTTGTTTCCGAGGCAGTTTCTCTTTTGAGAATGTATGGGATTGTGTCACTGTGCTCATAAAGGTAAAAGGTTTCTTTCATCCGGAGATGCTTGCTCGGATATCAATGAACTCTCTCCATTCTTTAATTTTCCCTTCGCCAAACCGGGGGGGAAGTCTATAGTAATGAGTTCCTGTGGAAGGTGTTTCTCCTGGCTGTTTTGTCCCCGCAAGATCTTCAAAATCCCCTGAACATATCTGGTTCTGGAACATCTCCGAGCAGGATGTCAATTTGCAGAAAATACGCCAAGAGAAGAATACGGAAGAGAAAAGGCTTTTCGCCGATACCTTGGCAAGAAGCTACGAATATGTCACAATAGCGTAAAGTCCACGAAAGGAAGGGAGTGTCTATGCCCCGTTTCAGCTCTGATTTTCTCTTTGGTGTGGCCACCGCTGCGTACCAGGTTGAAGGAGCCTGGAACGAAGATGGAAAAGGTGAGAGCATCTGGGACCGTTTCGCGCATACCCCGGGAAAGATTCTCGACGGGATGAGCGGAGATGTAGCCTGTGACCACTACCACCGTTATCACGAAGACATAACCCTGATGAAAGAACTGGGGGTCGATGCGTACCGGTTTTCCATCGCCTGGTCGAGGATTTTTCCGGAAGGACGGGGCCGGGTCAACGAAAAGGGAATTGATTTTTACCGGAAACTCATCGAAAAACTGAAAAGTGTGGGAATTCGTCCCGTCGTCACCCTCTACCACTGGGACCTCCCCCAGGCTCTCCAGGATGAAGGAGGCTGGGAAAACGAAGCCACCGTCCAGGCTTTCGCCGACTATGCCCGGTTGCTCTTTCGCACCTTTAGGGACGATGTGGATATCTGGATTACCCATAACGAACCCTGGGTGGTAGCTTTTATCGGAAACTACGAAGGCCGACATGCTCCGGGAAAGGAGGACTTCGGTGCAGCTCTCCGGGTTTCCCGCAATCTTCTCCTCTCCCACGGACACGCCGTCCGGGTTTTCCGGGAAGAGGGGGTTAAAAAACCCATCGGCATCACCCTAAATCTCTCCCCTGTTCATCCCGCCCGGAATGACGAAGAAACCCGGAAAGCCGTCCGGCGTTACGATGGGTACCTCAATCGCTGGTTTCTGGATCCCCTTTTCCACGGACGGTTCCCCGAAGATATGCTTACCTTTTACAGCACCAAGGGATTCTCCATTCCCCAGTTTAACCCCCAGGAAAGCGCTCTGGTCTCCTCACCCCTTGATTTTTTGGGTATCAACTACTATTTCCGCAGTGTGGTAGCAGAGGGCTCTGAACCGGTCCTCGAGACCAGATTGGTGGAATCCCCTGATGCTGAAAAAAGTTCCATGGGTTGGGAAGTTTACCCTCCTGGTATCTATGAAATCATCCAGAGGGTTACCCGGGACTATGCTCCCAAGGCCATCTATATCACCGAAAACGGGTATGCTTCGTTCGACGTCGTTTCTCCCCAAGGGTCCGTTGAAGACGATAAAAGAATCGACTATCTGCGGAACCACCTCCTGCAACTCTCCCGAGCCATCGCAGAGGGCTCTCCGGTGAAGGGATACTTCGTGTGGAGCATCATGGATAACTTTGAGTGGTCTTTTGGTTTTACCCAGCGCTTTGGCCTGGTTTATACCGACTATGTAACCCTCCGTCGTATCCCCAAAAAGAGCTTCTATTTTTACCAAAACCTGATTCGTAAAAGAGCACTTGAATAAAAGGAAGGCAACTCTGGAGGCTTTTCGTGCCGAACGCCGATATTGCTATCCGAAAGGCTCTTCCCGGAGATGCCGGAGAGGCCGCCAGGTTTTTCTTCCTCTCGGCACCCTTTCTCGGAGACATCCTGGGTGGAGAAACGAGAAGTCAGAGAATCTTTATCCATCTTTTTCAGAGAAGTGGTAACCTTTTCAGTTTTAACCATACCCATCTTGCCGAAAAAGAGGGAACCATCACCGGAATGGTTCTGGGGTACGAATGGTTACCGAGGCGAAAAGAGGGTTTACGAACCGGATTTTTACTCCTCCGGCAAGCGGGATTTCATTTCCTGCATCACCTGCGATTCTGGCAAAACTTAAGCGCTGTAACCGGAACGTTCCATCCCCAGGGATATTATCTCAGTAACCTCGCCGTCGACCCTGCTTATCAGGGACAGGGCATCGGGACAAAGTTACTCCTCTTCACCGAAAACACGGCGCGCCGGCGAGGCTGCCTTTGTGTGGAACTCGACGTGAGCGGAGATAACCTCAGAGCCATCGATTTCTACCGCCACCTGGAATACCAAGACATCGGAGAATCACGATTTTCACACCGGGGCATGGTCCTCACGTTTATCCGCATGATGAAGCCTGTGCGGTGAAAAATTTCCCCAGGCCTCTTTACTTTTGCACCACCAGTGTAGAGTAGAAAAAAACTACGAACATCATGCGAGGAGGGGAATGTCAACATGGTTTTGCGCTTGCGGTGTGTCGTGCTTTCTCTTATTTTTCTTTCGATGTGCTGCTTCGCTCTTACATGCGTGGTGGCGTAGGAACCTGCGCAGGATTACCGGTCTTGGCTTTCTCGATTAAAGAGTGGAGACATGAGCATAAATTTTACCGAGCTGCGGATGCTCTTTGCCAAACTCCCGGAATACAATCCCTACCGGGACCTGATAAAGCTACGAGAAAAGGAAAATGCCATGTGGAAGGCTTATAAAGATGGAAAACTCGAGGAAGCTCTCAAGCTCGGTAACGGAATCCTGGAGAAGAACTCTCTTCGGAGTATGACCCACTTTATTTTCGCCAGGGTCTATGAACGGTTGAACAATTCCGAGAAGCAAAAATTTCATGATGAAGTCTTTTTTCAACTGGTCCGTTCGGTCATCGAGTCCGGTGATGGGAAAACCCCTGAGACAGCTATGACAGTCATTAGCATTGAAGAGGAGTATACCGTCCTCGATGTGCTGGGGTTCGAACAGGAATTCCAGGAGCTGGTGAACAAGAATGGGAAATGGTTTGACCACCTGCAAGCCAGAAACCACAAGACCGGTGAGAGTCGGGATTTCTGGTTCGACATCAACCTCTTTTATGGTCTGGCCGGGAAGTAAGGTCCTGCCTCTATAGAAGCGGGTGGTCCTCCCAAACCGTCACCACAGATGACGGCGGCCACCACTGTACCTTCGGTCGTACCAACTACCCAATCCACCACCCCCTCTTCCCCTCAGAGCCTCACAGTCAATCCCCCACCAGGGGGATACCCATACCCCAGATCATCGAAGATCCTACCGAGATCGGTTACTACTGGCTGACCAATAACCAGGGAGATGTATTGGCCGAGTACGTGGCGATGCGTGAAGAACTTCCCTCCCCCATGGATTTGCGGGAATATCTTGAGTTTGTAAAGCAGAACCGCCTGAAACTCTCCTCAGCTCCAGGGTATACTCCCCAGGAGACCATCGAAACCACCCTGGCCGGCCTTTCGGCCCTGCGTCATGATTTCCTCTTCACTTCCGACGGCCAGCAGATGCACGGGAGGGTTCCCTTCGTCATCCTGGGTAACCAGGTCTACTCCTTCTTTTTTTACAGCACCGCCGTTGGTTTCCCGAGCCTGGAAGCTCCTTTCAAACAAGCACTTGCCTCAATCTCGATACAGGGCGAAAGTAAAGTAGAACCAGACCTCCCCGGAACGCAGCTGCAACCGATAGGAATCTACCAGGACCCTGGAGGAGTTTTCGAAGTTACATTCCCCGAAGGAGCAACCAAAAAGGGGGATATCCAGAATGGAGTGGTTTTCGTAGCCCCAACAATGGAGAGATAATACCGCCCAGGGGGTGGCCAGCGGAAAAGACTTCCACGCCGAAACGAACCTTGACGCTTCTTAAAACTGCTCGAGTGCGCATTTACACTTTTACCCAGAATAATGAAAACTATGCCATGCTCGTTACGAATTATCCGGGAACTCCGGTCCTTATCATTCTCGTTGTTCCTGCCGGCGAGTATGAAGCATCACAGAGCTGGATGGTGGCTATCATCACCGGGGTACGTTTTCGGTAGAAGCCACGTTGACCAGGAACCTCTGTAAAGAAGGCAGCGAGGAACGCGATGGCCATGAGGATCCATGCTGACCCCAATTCTACAAGAAAAAGGATGCTGGAACAGATGCTGCATAGCAGGGTGGGGATACCCCTGGAAAGGGTAGTGGAGAGTAATTTTGTGTATAAATGAGGTGGAAAGATGATGGATATTCATAGAAAATACCTCCTTTTGGATAGCAGAAGGAACTCTTATCCACAAGAAGGATCAAATATCTGGAGACAGCAAAAATTACCGAACTATGCGATATACAAAATTATTGACACTCTCCGTTTTTGAAGAATTCGAAGTTAAGAATGTTTTAGAATAGCACTTTCTGATACAATGAAATTATGAGAGACATCACCTTGAAGTGGTGGAAACAGGCCGAAGCTGACCTCCAGGCGGCCCGGGATAGTTACCGGAACGAGCATTATGAATGGAGCTACTTCCAGGTGCAACAGAGCGGAGAAAAAGCCCTCAAAGCCTATCTCTATGAAAAAGGGTACACCTCCATTATGACGCATCTTCTCAAAAGAACTTGTCCGGGAATGTTTGAAACTCGACGATGCTTTTCAGAGTATCACTCAAGAAGCGAGATACCTGGATATGTTTTCCATTCCCACCAGATACCCCAACGGCCTTGGGGGAGAGCTTCCCCCGGCGGAATTCTACGAAGAGGAGGACGCTCGGAAATGTCTCGACTCCGGAGTCGATCCTGCAGGCCGTGAAAGGCTTATTGGAGAAATAAAAGCCTTTGCCGCCCAGCTCAAATCTCTCTTTCCCATCCAGAAGATCTATCTCTACGGTTCTTTTGCTCGAGGTGAAATTCACGAAGGAAGCGACATCGACCTGGTTATCGTAGGTGATTTTCGGGAACGTTTCTTTGAACGCATCGGGCGGATTCTCGAACCCACCGACCTTCCCGTGGAACCCCTCGTCTACACTCCCCAGGAGTTTGAAACCATGAAAGCCTCGGAGAACCTCTTCATCGAGGAAATCCTTAAAACGGGGATAGAGCTATAGAAACCGGATCATCAAAACTCAACGCGGTGTGGAGAATTACAAAATTACACAAAATGGAGGTCTTGCCGGTAGGGGATTGGCTGAAAGGCTTGAAAACACTGGTGGGCGAAAGAGGACTTGAACCTCTGGCCCCTTGCTTGTAAGGCAAGTGCTCTCCCTCTGAGCTATTCGCCCACTCAACGGGAATTATACCAGGAAAATCCTGGCGGTGCAAATTGAGTGTGTCAACACATAATTGCAAAAGCACTCCGGTTAGACAGAAGAATTTACAATTCCGTCACAAATCCGGTGCGATTTTGTCATATCGCTCGTCTACAATGGGAGTCAATAAAAAAAGAAAGGAAGTGGTTTTCTATGTGGAAGTACAGTTTGAAAGGTGCATTGCTTGCCGGTATTCTGGTTTTAGCTTTAGGAGTAGGAGCGTTTGCCCAGAATAACTGGGGACAGAGGCTCACCGGCCAGACCGAATCGGTAACAGGAACGGTGGTGGCAGTGGATCTCGAAGCACCCACAACCAGTGTGACCATCAAGGTGGGAGAGGAAAACCTTGTCGTGGAACTGGGACCGGTGTGGGTTTTAGAGGATTTTCCCTTCACAGAGGGTGATACCATTACCGTAGTGGGAGAAAGGGTAAATAACGGCACAATGGTAGCCTATAGTATAAGCCGTAGCGATGACCACGGGAATACGGTGAGCCTGACCCTCCGGGATGCCAATGGAAAACCCACCTGGAGCGGTTCCTCCGGACCAAAGAGAGGCAACAAATACCGTAACCAGAATCAGGTGACCACTCAGAGTGCCACTCAGGGAACTGCAGGAAACGCCTACCAGAGTGGTCCCCAGGATGGTAGTGGAAATCAGTGGGGGCAGGGACAGCAGGGACAGAATAATACGAACCAGGGACAGGGAAATCAACACCAGAGTGGTCCCCAAAATGGTAACGGGAATCAGTGGGGTAGAAGGTAACTCAGAACCACTGAATTCCTTGCCGCAGAGAGCATGATGTTCTCTGCGGCTTTTTTTATATCCAGAAACAAATTTTCGAGCAAAAATGCTTGCAATCCCTCTTCAATTGGTGTAAAACGTTAAATGGGAGAGAAGGTACTGCCGCTCGTCCTGAAGGAGGGGGGCCCGGGGGTCGATTCTTATCCGGTCAACCCCCGGGTAACCTCAAACTTCACAAGATGATAATCCCAAGTTGGGAGAAAATCAAGAGCCTACCACCGTTTTTTCTATTCCTAGAGAGTAATAGTCTTACCAGAAGTCGAGAGTTCCAAACCGCAAAAAATTTAGCTTCTCATTCCAAAGACCAGGCGGTTAAAAAGCACCACTCCAAGAAGAATAGCCCCCCAGAGAGCACTGGCCAGATGGGAGCTAAAGCCCAGAAGATTAAAACCGGTAGCCACAATCTGGAGTACGGTGACCGAAATCGCCACACCCAGGACTTTTCCGGAACCCCCTGAAGGGCTGACGCCACCGAGCACACAAGCCAGAACCGTCAGGAGGAGGTAAGATTCTCCATAATCAGCCTGGGCAGCGTTAAAACGCGAAGCCATTACACAGGAAGCGACTCCGGCAAGGAAGCTGGAGAGAAGATAAGTGCGAAAAACGATTTTGCGGTTATCGACTCCGGCAAAGAGCGTAGCAACAGGGTTAGAACCAAAGAGGTAAAGCTCCAGACCGAACCTGGTTCGGGAAAAGAGGAGGTAGAGGAAGACGGCAAAGGCAGCAAAGATAATGAAGGAAGTCGGAATTCCTAAAACGGTTCCATTTCCAATAAAGAGGAAATCCTGAGGGAAACCGGCGATGACGTATCCCCTGGTGATCACCAGGGACACACCCCGAATAAAAATCATGAGTCCCAGGGTAGCAATGATGCTACCACCCCGTCAAGCCGAACTCGATTCAGCATACTACCACTTCGTCATCGTATATTAAATTCCTGGTAACTCATTTATTCAGTGTTTAATATAATGGAGGAGTAGAAAAAAGAGAAGGTGGAATAAGGACGTCTAGGCGTCATTGGTCTGCGGAAAGACCGCTCAGCTTGCTGTCCCCCACCTTCCCCTCTCCCAAGGCTTAACAGAACATGAGGCCAGAGAGCCTGAATGAGTAACGATGAGAGCCGGTGAGAGGAAAGGAAAAAAGCAGGAAGACAAAGCGAAAGGAGGAGAA
>Ga0209809_1001589_pt1 | contig 17823 bp, 9 predicted proteins | sample YNPMSTMetaG_FD_186172 | JGI IMG/M metagenome (GOLD analysis project Ga0209809, IMG submission 186172) | Anoxygenic and chlorotrophic microbial mat microbial communities from Yellowstone National Park, USA - YNP MS-T MetaG (SPAdes) (version 2) ... | reverse complement strand
GCTGGCCCGGTGGGGCCTGCTGCGCTGGATACGGGATGCGATTCATATCAGCGGAGTGGTCGTATTTCATTCTTCTAAAATCGTCCAAATTGTGCTGAACCGGGGAGACCCGGTGGCCGGAGAGTTAGGGCCTGGGTTGGCGGCCCTTCTGGCTCCGGAGGAAACGGCCATTATTTTGGGCGAAATTTAGGTAGTTACAAAACTTGCTCAAAAGGGGTCAAAACTTGCCCATGGCATTGCACCTGTACTGGGTGGGGTTCGGGGTCCTGACGGTGTGGATGGCGATACTGTTTGTGACCCCGCTGTGGGAATGTGTACTCTACGGGGTGCAGGAGCGGGAACTGGAATGGCTGGTCCGGGCAGCGATGCGGGTGAGCCGGGTCCTCCAGCAGTTGGGCCCGCTGCGGGAGCGGGAGGAGTGGCTGAAACGGGCCTGGGAACAGTGGGAAAAGAAGGCCGCAGGAGAGACCGGGTGGTCAGATGTTGACAGCGAGGAGAATCTGGATATACTGTAGAGAGACGAAAACCGCCTCGCGGCCGGAGCGGGCCCGAGGCGACGGCCAGGACGGTGGGCGCGCCCTGGCAACAGGGATTGTACCCCACGAATGGCCATTCGGCAAATGGAACCTCAGGGCCCGCCCGCCGTCAAAGCGACACCGCTGGCGGGCCCTGTCGGTTCGCCCGATCTCAATCGCAAAGCAATGAGGGCATCCCCATCCTGGCCCCCCAGCGCCTCCGCCCGCACCCTGGCAGAAAGGGGGTAGGGATGAGGACCGGTTTGCCGGGGAATCCGGAGCACCCCGAAGGACTTCCTGACCAGAAGTGCCACTGGGGTGGAGACCCAACGGCACCACACCAGTAGAGATGCTGTGGAGGTAGTGGATGCCCACATCTGGGTGAGCCGGCAGATTCCTCCGGGCGTCCACCAATCGGCCAGCCGCTAAAAGCTGGAAGAACCAACTGCCGCAGAAGCCTGTCATTGCGCTCGTGTCACTCTTTCTCTTCACCGGGCCCATCCCCAGAATTGTGCCAGCACCGCGATAAACTCCCTCTGAGCCCGGAGGCCCGGCAGTTGCTTCTGCTCACCGCTCTACGATACGGGCACGAGGGGCTGGGATACTGGCTATCCAGAAGCGCCGAGGAATCCGCCGATAAGGCTGTGGTAGACTCTTTGACCTCCCCACGACAGGAAGTCCGGGAGGCAGCGCTGCGGGCTCTTGCTGGCAGCATCCATCCCCCAGATGGGTCCCCCGTGGCGCTGGACGAGGAGATGCGGAAAAATCTCCACGACCGATTAGCACAGGCCTGGAGAACAGCCTCTGATCAGGCGACACGCTATGCATCGGCTCGTGCCCTCTGGCTTCTGCGGAGGTTTAACAAGCCGGCGGAATCTTTGGGAGTAGCGAGAGATGTCTTCAGGTACTGGTTACAGGAGCACGCTCTGCAACTCCTTTCCTACTTGCTCACCGTGGGGGCTGTCTTGCTCCTGGTAGGAATGGGCCTCTACGTACGGGAGCGTTTGCGGGGCCAGTGGAGATTAGTGACGTCCCTCAAGGCGGGCGAGGTGGCCCTTGTCTTCCCCGATCCTATGAATGATCAGACCCTCTACGCTCTGACCCAGGGGGGCCTGCCCCCTGGGAAGGCGCATCGCTCTTTGTATCCGACGGAGAGGAGTGGTACCTGCGCGGTCGGGATCTCAGCAAGGGCACACCAACGGCCATTGCCATCGCACATGATCAGGCGGGGACGCGGGCCTACATCGCGCTTTACAGCATCGGCATCCTGCGGAGTGAAGATGGGGGAGAGACATGGCAGATGGTCACCCAGGGACTTCCTTCCCGAGGGCTTTCCGACCTGGTCGCCGATTCAGATAACCCGATGACACTCTACGCCGCTACGGACGACTGGAGAGGGGTGCTCCGAAGCCAGGACGGTGGAACATCCTGGGATTTTTACGACTACGGAGGGGAGATTTTCGGCTCCAGGGTATCCTGCCTGGCCTATACCCGCGCTGGTGGAGGAGCCCTGATTGCAGGCCTGCTGGACGGAAGAATTCTGTTTCACCGGAAGGATGCTGATCAATGGGAAGCCGGCTTTGGATTGTCCCGAGGAGCCATTACCGCCCTGGCTGTCGCCCGGTCAGATCCGCGGTATGCATATGCAGGCACTACCCGGGGATTTGTGCTGCGTTCACAGGACGGCGGCATCCGATGGGACGTCATGGGCCGGGTGGCCAACGAGTTTGAAATCCACGCACTTGCTGTGGCGCCGGATAACCCCCTGCATCTGTTCGTGGGTGCTTACGGGAACGGAGGAGATACGATTTGGGAAAGCGGAGACGGAGGAGAAACCTGGCATACGGTAGCCGGAGAGGGACTACCCCGCGTTCGGATCCGGGCATTGGTGGTCACTGGCACACCACTGCACCGTCTGACCGCCGCCACTACTGATGGCCTGTTCACCTCCCGAGACGGAGGGACGCACTGGGAGAAGGAGCCACTGACAGCGCCGCTGGCGCAGATTCAGACTGTTGCACTGAGTGCGAGGCAATCTTCACCTCTGTATATCGCCGTGGGAGGTTCCCTGTATGTGAACGATGGCTCTCTGTACCGTCACCCTGCTGGAGAGCACTCCTGGATACTGGGACAGGGCCTGGAGGCAGAAAGTGTTCGCGCGGTTGTGGTGGACCCGGAAAACCCACAGGTTGCTTATGCCGGTGTGCTCCTGCAGGGGAACTGGTCAGTTTTCAGAACAGAAGATGGCGGGAAAACCTGGAAACGTACGACCCCTCCGGCAATAGAACCCGTTGTGCCGGATACGTTGTCCCTCGCTATAGGTAAAAGTTCCTCCGGCCAATCGGTTTTATACGCTGGCACAATGGGGTGTGGCATATTCCGCACCACAGATGGTGGAAGGAGTTGGGAGACATTCGGGCGTGTCCGCTGCGATCAGGCTACTGAGAATATGCCAGCGGATGCCTTCTTCCTGGCTGTAGACCCTGCAAATTTTCAGCGGGTATGCGCTGCCTCAGGGCAGCAGGTCCCTTCACCGACATCAACACCCTCACCAGTGCCCTCGCGAACTCCTGAATGGACTGCCATCCCTACATCCATCGCATCGGTGGAGCCCGAACAGCCCAGTACCTCTTCGGAAAAGCAAAATCATACCTCCAGGCTCTTGATGAACCTGTTATGGATCTTCGGACTCATTATCCTTCTACTGACAACCTGGGTGATTGTGCTTCTCAAAAGACAGCACCAGAATCCACCACACCGGTGATTGGGCAGATTGGACCCGTGGATAACACACGTATTGACTGCGCTGAAGTGAGAGGTATGCCTCATGGACCCCTTTGACATCTTTGAGCAGCAGGCCGAGGCCTTCCTGCAGCGCCTGGGCCGGGATCATCCCCGTTACCCCGAAGCGCTGATGCTCCAAATCCGCCTGCGGGAAAACATCGCCCAGGCCCGCCTCTACGGCGATACTGAGACCCGCCGGGCGGAGCGGGCCCAGGTCCTGGATGCCCTCAACCGGCTGTCTCTGGAAACGCTGGGTCTGGCTCTCCCGGACCTGCCCGACAAGTTGCTATCACCAGCGCTCTCCGACAAACGGGGCGTCCAGGTGGGTGGAGATGTGGTAGGCAGCGTCATCATCACCGGCGACGGCAACGTCGTCCGCATTTCCCCCACCAGCCCATCCCCTGCTCCTGCCCCGACCCGGCCCGAACGCGGCCCTCTCCCTCTGGCGCGCGCCCAGGTCCGCATCTACGCCGCCGACGGGGAGCGGATCGTCGGCTCGGGGTTCCTGGCGGGGGAGCGGGAGGTGCTCACCTGCGCCCACGTGGTGACCCTCGCCCTGGGCCTGCCCGACGATACGCCGGAACCGCCGCCCGGCCAGGTCTCCCTGGACTTCCCCCTCCTGGCCCCAGACCAATACCTGGCCGCGCGGGTGGCCCACTGGTACCCCCGGGACGACATCGCCGTCCTGGAACTGGCATCCGCTCCGCCCCCTGGCGCCGAACCGGCCCCGCTGGTGGAGGGCGGCGACCTCTGGGACCACCCCTTCCGCGCCTTCGGCTTCCCGGCCGGGCATCCGGAGGGCGTCTGGGCCAGCGGCGTGGTCCGTGGCCCCACCGCCTGCGGCGGGCTCCAGATTGAGGACACTAAAGAGACCGGCTACCGGGTGCAGCCGGGCTTCAGCGGCGCGCCGGTCTGGGACGACAACCTGGGCGGCGTGGTGGGGATGGTCTCCGCCGCCGAGCGCGACCCCTCGGTGCGGGCCGCGTTCATCATCCCTGCCGCCCTGCTCTCAAAAATCGTGCAACCCGCAACACGCCGCACGCTGCACGCCACACACCCCCTGCCCTCCAATCCCTTCACCGACATCCTGGCAATCCAGGACCCGGCCCGTTTCATCGGGCGAGAGCGTTTGCTGGAGCGAGTGCTCCAGAGACTTCAGGCGGGCTCCGTCGCCCTCATCGGCGAGCGCAAGATCGGCAAGTCCTCCGTCCTCTGGCAATTGAAACGGCGATTGGAACAGGAGGCTCCCACCCTCTTCTGGGATTTCTTTGAACCCATTTCGGCCCGGCAACTCCTCCGGGAGGCCATTGCCCGACTGGGCGGAAGCGGGGATACCTGGGAGGACTTCCGGACCGCGCTGCGGGGCCAGCGGGTGGTCTTGCTGCTGGACGAACTGGACCTGGCCCTGGAGCGGGGCTTTGACATGGATATGCTGCGGGGATGCCGGGCCCTCTGCCAGCGGGAACCGGGCTTCCGGCTGATCACGGCCAGCCGTGTGCTGCCAAAGGACATCTTCCCCCGGCCGGAGAGAGGTTCCACACCCTGGGACTTCCTCCAGGTTCTGGAAGTGGGCCCCTTCACCGAGGAAGAGGCCCAGCGCCTGCTGGACCACCCCTGGGCGCCGGAGGCCCTCCCGTTTGACCCGGCGACCTGCCGGGAACTCATCGCCCTTTCCGGACGGCACCCCTACCGGCTGCAGCGGGCCGCCCACCACCGCTACGAGGCCCTGGCCGACCCCGATTATGACTGGCGAGCCGGGTATGAGAGGGATATGGAGGCATGGGAATGAAAGAGGAACGCCCGCAGAACGAGGAACATCCTGCCGCTCTTCCCCTTCCCCGAGAGCAGAGGGAGGAAGCCAGGGGGAAGGGTGAGAAGGCCTCCCCCTCCCCTCGCCCGCCCAGCGGTGAGGGGGGCTGGGGGAAGGAGGAGACCTCCCCCTCCCCTCGCCCGCCCAGCGGTGAGGGGGGCTGGGGGAAGGAGGAGACCTCCCCCTCCCCTCGCCTGCCCCACGGGCAGAGTGAGGGGGGCTGGGGGAAGGAGGAGACCTCCCCCTCCCCTCGCCTGCCCCACGGGCAGAGTGAGGGGGGCTGGGGGAAGGAGGAGACCTCCCCCTCCCCTCGCCCGCCCCACGGGCAGAGTGAGGGGGGCTGGGGGAAGGAGGAGACCTCCCCCTCCCCTCGCCCGCCCAGCGGGAGAGGGGAGGGGGCTGGGGGGAGGGGTGAGGGCCCTGTCCCCCGCCTGAACCTGGCCCCCAAATTGAAACGCCCCCTCCAGCCCTGGAACCCGCTGGACTACCTGCGGCTCCTCTACTGGGTCTTCTTCTTCCCCCAGGCTCTCCGCTGGTACGTGGAGACCTTCGCGGACCCCCTGCTGAAAGAAGCAAAAGACCGCGCAATAGTCCGACTCCTTCAAAAAGATCGCGCAGGACGAAATCTGGTGTATATGGGAATTTTCTTCGTCCTGCTGGTATCTTTGTTGATGGGCATCGGACTTCAGCAAGTGGCAACCCTCGATTGGGACAGCATAGCATTTGCAGTAGTCAGTGGCTTAATGGTTTCCTGTTCCATAGGCATAATGTTTAGCCTCGTGCTTGGTAGAATTTTTGACGCAGCGGTTGGTTTGGCATCCGGCATTGCGCTGGGGATAGCCACTGGCGAAGTCACAGTGGTAACCGTTCTTTCAACCTTCCTCACAACGCCCGCCGCGGTCCTGGCTTTAATATTTGGCTTTGGCCTCGGCCTGATAATCAGCATAGCCATGACCCTGGTGGTGAGCGCGGCGCTTCCTGAAGAGGCTTCATCTGTCTTACGGGGAGTCAAGATCTTCACAGTGATCTTTAGTATCGGGTTGGGTATCGTTGTCAATTACGCGCTGGGCTGGATAGCCGGCCTGATTTCTATTGCTGCCTGTATTTTTGGAGCCTTTCGTCTGCCCGAAGCCATATTGACGGCTATTCCTATGGCCATTGTGGGACCAAAGATAGGTGTTCATCATTTGACTGCAATCCCACTCCCTGGGATACAGGAGCGTTTAGAGGACTGGCTGAAACAGGATTGGGATACAGGAATCTTCAATGCAGATCAAATTCTGGCTTACACCCTCCAATACACTTCTATCGCGAAAGCAATCACCGTATGGCTGGAAGAAATACCCGATGATAAACTCCTGCAATCCGTAAACAGATTGGTTGATAATGCCTTTGGTTCTCACTTGTTTAACATCCTTGTACCCGAATTGAAGGGAATAGAACCGGAAGATGTAGTCTCCTCTAAAATCTCATCACCTCGTGCCGTATGTTGGGGGTTCTGGTGTATCAGCAATAAAGAGTTGGAGAAAGCAGCCCAGGCATTTTCCCGAGTTCGTCATATTCCCTATGGGGACGAAATGTACGGTATCTCCAGGTCTCTTCATGAGGCGTTTAAAGCAGCATCCCCCAGGGAGTTTATCGATTGGATTCAAATAGCAAAAGACCATCTCTCTTTGCCAGGCCCCTACTTGCATCCGGAAACGATGAACGCTCTGCAAAAACTTTTGGAAGTCGCCGGGGAAGTACATACGGCTCTTCACGCAGTCAGTCCCGCGCTGCGCTCCTCTGCTGTGGGGCGGGCTGTTAGTATCTTGACTTCCCTGAGCAGTACGGCTGAGAACTGCGAACCGCCAGAGGCTCCGATTATCGGTGCTATCGCCACCCGCTGGCGGGAGGTCCTGGCCCGCTGGGGTGGAGAGATTGGCGAGGAAGTCCTTCTCCGCCCGGTGGAGAACCCCTTCTTGGAGGGGGCCAGCGGCCGCCCGGTGCGGAAGACCTTCGTCGGTCGGAGCGGGGTGCTGGAAAGACTGGAGCGCTGGTGGGCCGGCCCCCCGGATACCCCTCTCCCCGTCCTCATCCTCTACGGCCACCGGCGGATGGGCAAGTCCTCCGTCCTCTTGCAGTTGCAGGAAAAGCGGCCGCCGAACATTCTGGTCGCCCCCACCGATATGCAGGACCTCATTACCGCCGACCACACCGGCCAACTCCTCCAAAAGTTCGCCGGGGCCATCCACGCGGCGGCCCGGGCGGCGGGCCTGGCCCCCGGCCCCCCTCCCGACCGCGCAGAATACGCCTCCTTCGGGCAGGCCACGGGCACCCTCAACCGCCTCCTGGAACGGCTGGACCCGCAGATGGCGGGCCGCCGCCTGGTGCTGACGGTGGACGAGTACGAACTGGCGGAGGAGAAGATCGAGGCCGGAAAGTTTGACCCGGATTTTCTGCGCTACCTGCGGGCTGCACTGGGACGGCATCTCTGGCTGAACCTCATCCTGGCAGGGCGTCAGCGACTGGAGGAGGAACTGCGCCACTACCACGCCGTCTTCTACGGGAGCGCGGAGCCGGTCAAGGTCACTTTCCTGAGCCGGGACGAGGCCGTCTGGCTCATCCGCCGCCCCACGGATGACTTCGCGCTGGATATGGAGGAACCGCTGGCGGAGGAGATTTACCGTCTGACCGGTGGGCAACCCTACCTGATCCAGCGGCTCTGCTACGAACTGGTGGAGCGCTGGAACGAGCGTTTCCGGCGGGAAGGACGAAATACCCCCCGCCGGGTGACGGTGGAGGACTTGAGGGCCATGCTCACTCCCGAATTCTTCCGGGAGTTCTTCCTGGCCGCCGAGTACTATTTCAGCGGCGTCTGGAAGGAGGCCGGCCCCGATGGCCAGCGCATCCTGGAGGCCTTTGCAGGATCGGAACCGGCGGTCCGTTCGCGCCAGGACCTGATTCGGGCGACCGGATTGGACCCGGAGGCCGGAGAGAAGGCCTTCCAGACCCTGATCCACCACGACCTGGTGAAGGAGACGGCAGAAGGGATACGGCTTTCAGTTCCCCTGATGGCCTGGTGGCTGCGCCTGGCGCCTTACAGGTAAAAAGCGCTGGGACCTGCTGGTGCCGCGCAGGTTGGACACGACCACGACCTGAATCTCCCCGTCCCGGGCATCCTCCATCATCCGTTCCGGACCGGGACGCTGGCTGCTGTTGCCGGGGATTGATCGCGTTTCACGTTTCACGTTTCACGCTTCACGTTTCACGTTTCACGTTTCACGTTTCACGTTTCACGTCCTATATCCCCCAATTGCCAACAGCCCGAATTGGGCTATACTGATCGGCAGTACGGGGAAACAAAAACCGCCTCGCGGCCGGAGCGGGCCCGAGGCGACGGCCAGGACGGTGGGCGCGCCCTGGCAGCAATGCAGGGCCCGCCCGCCGTCAAAGCGACACCGCTGGCGGGCCCTGCCGGTTCGGAGCCGGAATCCCCAGACGGCCATGATGTAGAACAGCACAAAATGATGCCAGAATCTGGAGACCGCTCGGTGAGTCAGCATCTCTCCACCCTGCACAGGGTGTTCTCCGTCAACACTCTTCCCTTTCCCCCGCTCGTCCTGATCGTGGGACCTTGCGGCGCAGGCAAAACTCGCCTGCTTCGCGAGTTTGCCCGGCAGACCGGTTACCCCCTGTACCTCCTCGGCCCCGATCTGAGCCGGAGGTTACTGGAGGTACCGCCAGAGCACCGGGCCCGTGAGGTCCCCGTTGCCCTGCGGGAACACATCGCCGCCTTCCGTTCGGACGTTCTGCTGGTGGATCGGATTGAACTGCTCTTCGCACCCATCCTGCGGCAGGATCCGTTGCGTCTGCTCCGTCAGATGAGCCGGATATGCTCCCTGGTGGTGGCATGGCCCGGGAGTTATCAGGGAGACCTTCTGACGTACGCCTCCCCCGATCACCCGGAATTCCGGTCCTACAGCCACCCTGGGATTCCCATTCTTTCCCTCGGAGGTGAGCCCGATGCGCTACCGGGACCTGGTCCAGTTTGAGCCCATAGAGAGCGTCATCCAGTTGCGGCAGGCCGATCACCCCGACCACGCCCGTGAACTGGTCCGCACCTACGTCATCTCCGACCGAATGGCAGAGGTGATGACGGACCTGCTCATCCCCCACCTGCAATTTGACCGTCCGTTTGACCATCGCGGGCTGATGATTGTGGGGAACTACGGGACCGGCAAATCCCACCTGATGTCGGTTCTTTCCGCCGTCGCCCAGTGGTCATCGCTCCGGGAACTGGTGCGCCATCCCGTAGTAGCTCAGGCCCTGGAGCCCATCGCCGGGCGCTTCCAGGTCCTGAGAATGGAGGTGGGCACCACTCAGATGCCTCTGCGGGACATCGTCCTGAAAGAGCGACTGGAACCGTTCCTTCGCCAGTTGGGGATAGAATTCACCTTTCCGTCAATGGCCGAAACGTCCAACACCAAAGACCCCCTCCTGGCCGCGATGTCCGTTTTTCAGGAACGGTACCCCGAGCAGGGCCTGCTGATCCTGGTGGACGAGTTGCTGGATTACCTCCGGGGCCGCCGGGAGCAGGAACTGATCCTGGACCTCAGTTTCCTGCGGGAAGTCGGCGAAGTCTGTCGGCTGGGCCGCCTCCGCTTCGTCGCCGGGCTGCAGGAGGCCCTCTTTGACAGCCCCCGCTTCCAGTTCGCCGCCGACGCCCTCCGCCGGGTGCGGGACCGCTTTGAGCAGGTCCGCATCACCCGCGAAGACGTGGCCTTCGTGGTGGCCGAACGGCTCCTGCGCAAGACGGAAGAACAAAAGGCGTGGATCCGGGCTCACCTGCAAAAATTCACTCAGTACTACGGAGATATGGCCGAGCGGCTGGAAGACTTCGTCCGCCTCTTCCCGGTCCACCCAACCTACCTGGAAGTTTTTGAACGGATCACCTTCGCGGAGCAACGGGTGGCCCTGAAAGCCATCAGCCAGACCATGCGGAGCCTGCTGGACCAGGAGGTTCCCTCCGATCAGCCCGGCCTCACCTCCTATGACTCCTACTGGCCTCTCCTGGTGGCGGACCCCTCCTTCCGTTCATCGCCGGAGATTCGGGAGGTAGTGGACAAGAGCCGGGTCCTGAGCGACCGGATCGCCCACGCCTATACCCGTCCCCAGTACCGGCCCATCGCTGAGCGCCTGATCCGGGCACTGAGCGTCCTGCGCCTGACCACCGGCGACATCTACGCGCCCATCGGAGCCACCGCCGAGGAATTGCGAGACGGACTGGCCATCTTTGACCCCTCCCTTCCCGAACAGGACGCGGATTTTCTGCGCGATGTCGTGGATACCGCCCTGCGGGAGATGATCCGCACCGTCAGCGGACAATTCATCTCCGTCAATCCCGAGAACGGCCAGTACTACCTAGACCTGAAGAAAGACATAGACTACGACGCCCGAATTGCGGAGCGGGCCGATACCCTGGAGGCCGACCTGCTGAACCGGTACTACTTTGAAGCCCTCCGGGAACTGCTGGGCCAGGACGAGCGCACGTATGTGCCCGGCCATCGCATCTGGGAGTACGAAGTACCGTGGCCGGAGCGCCGGGTGACCCGACCGGGCTATCTCTTCTTCGGCACGCCCAACGAGCGCTCCACCGCCCAGCCCCCGCGAGATTTCTATCTCTACTTCCTCCAGCCCTTTGAAATGCCCCCTTTTGAGGACGAGCGGAAGCCCGACGAAGTCTTCTTCCGTCTGCGGGAATGGGACGAGGCTTTTGAACAGGCCCTGCGGACCTTCGCCGGGGCATGGGAGATGTCCCTCACCTCCTCCGGCGTTCATCAGCAGGTCTACCGGGGGAAGGCGGACCGGGCCAAACAGGAACTCATGCGGTGGATCCGGGCCCACCCCGACATGTTCACCGTGACCCACCAGGGAGAGAGCCGCCCCTTCCTCCAATGGGAACGAAAGGGAGTGGGATCGGGCCCCGAACCCTCTTTTCGGGAAATGGTCCAGGGGATTGCCGCCGCCTGCCTGACCCCATACTTTGAAGAGACTTACCCCGATTACCCGGCCTTCCGGAGCCTTCGCCAGCCCATCACCCGGGAGAGCCGGCCCCGAATGGTGCAGGATGCCCTGCGCTGCATCGTGGGTCCGCGGGTCCAGAGCGGCATGGCGGTCCTGGACGGCCTGGGCCTGCTGGACGACGAAGGCCAGGTTCGGCCGGAGCGCTCCCCCTATGCCCGGTACATTATGGAACTTCTGAATACCAAAGGGCCCTCGGCGGTACTGAACCGGAACGAACTGATTGAGCCCTGGATGGGCGATGAACGGATGCGCCGTTTCCAGATAGAACCCGAGTACCTGGCCGTCCTGCTGGTGGCACTGGTCTATGCGGGGGAAGTGGAAATCGTCCTCCCCGCCGGACGCAAACTGGACGCGGCCACCCTGGATGAAGTCCTGCGGATGAGCCTGGATGACCTGCTCAACTTCCGGCACGTTGCCCGCCCGAGGGAGTTGCCCCTCAGCGCGCTGAAAGCGGTCATGGAACTTCTGGAACTCCCCCCGGGCCTGATCCAGAACCCGGATACCCGCGAAATGGCCGTGGGGGAATTGCAGAAGAGGGTGACGGAGGAACTGGAGCGGGTGGTCAAACTGCAGAACCGGGTCCGCCAGGGGCTTTCCCTCTGGGGCAGGCCGGTGCTGGAGGGGGAAACTCTGGAACGGGTGCAGGCCAGCCTGAAAGGGTATAAGGAGTTCCTGGAATCTCTCCGCCCCTTCAATACGCCGGGCAAACTGCGCAATTTCCCGCACACCGCCGAGGCCATCCGGGAGGAACAGGAACGGCGAGCCCGGGTCCGGCAGATAGAACAAATGACCGACCAGATAGAACGGGAACTGCAACCCCTGACCGCTTACCTGCGGGAGGCCGCCACCATTCTCCCGAAGGACCACTCACTGCGCGCGGCCATTCAGAAGGCGCAGGAAGACCATCTGACTGCCCTGGGAGACCCCCTTTCGGGCCCCTGGACGGAGCCACTGGACCGGATCCACCGTGAACTGATGCAACTGAAGGTGGAGTACACCAAAGCGTATCAGGAGGCCCACCGCCAGGCGCGGCTGGATAGCGAAGAGGACCGGCGCAAAAACCGCCTGCTGCAGGACCCCCGGCTGAAGCGGCTACACCTCCTGGCCGAATCGGTCCCCATCCTGCCGCGAGAGCGGTTAAAGGGGCTGGAAGGACGCCTGGGCGCGCTGATTGCCTGCTGGCGGCTGATCCCCTCCGACCTGGAGAGAGAACCGATCTGCCCTCACTGCCACTTCCGTCCGGACACCGATGCTCCCGATACACCGCCGCGCGAAGTCCTCCAGGAAGCGGACGGGGCGCTGGATCGGTGGACCCGGGAATGGGTGGACATCCTGAGCGACGCACTGTCCACACCGACGGCCCAGCAGAGCCTGGCCCTGATGTCTCCGGAAGAACGGGGCCCCCTGGAAGCCCTGCGGGACCACCGGTCCCTGCCGGACCCGCTGGATGAGCCCTTCCTGCAGACCCTGGCGCAGGCACTCCAGGGCCTGGAACGGGTGACCCTCATGCCGGAGGACATCCTGCAGGCGCTGACCCTGCCGGGGATGCCCTGTACGGTGGAAGACCTCCGGCAACGATTTGAGCGACTCCTTCAGGAACGGCTGGCAGGAAAAGACCCCGCCCGGGTGCGGGTGGTGATTGACTGGTAACGCAGGCCGCCAGGCCTGCAGCGCAGGCCGCCCGGCCCGTAGCGCAGGCCGCCCGGCCTGCAGCGCAATAGGTGGTGACTGACGGGTACAGCAGGATGCTGCCGGATTCCCTGGATGAATGGGAAAAACGACTCCATCCCCAGGTCATAGAGGTGGACCTGCTGGGAGAAATCGCCCTCTCTGACGAGGAAGTCCGCCTCCTGGGGCAACAGATCGGCGACCTGGTGCGCCGGAAAGGGTGGACACAGGCCGCATGTCTCCTGCGGGAACGGTATCCCTGCTCGTACGCCGTATTCATGGTCGCCCAGGGGGCCCGGGGCTACGAGGCGGGAGATTTCTGGTCGGCCATTCGGGACGCCACCAGCCTTCCCATTCCCCCAACCCAGACCCTCCAGTGGGGGCAACTCTTTGAAGAGGTTGTGCAGAAACTGCCCGTGGCCCAATTCCCGCCCCTGGGTGGCCACCGCTACATCGGGCCCATCCTGGCCCACGGCGGCATCCCTGACTACTGTCTGGCGGACTTCTTTGACCATTTCCTCCAGCCACTGGTCACCCGTCCCGAGTATGCCTCCCTGTCCGTAGAAGAATTCATCCAGCGCCGTCTCCTCCAGGCCAGCGTGACCTTCCTGACCGACAGGCCGGTCCTGCGCTTCCTGGAATACGGCGGCCCGCTGGCGGTGGACTTCGTGGAGCGATGCCGGGATATGGCCCTGGCCTGGGCAGAGCGCGGGGAGATTCCCTCCCCGGAAGCGCTGGGGCTCCCTCCCCGCGTTGTGCATGGATACCAGGACTGGCTGGAGGGCCGGGCCCGGCCCTCCCTCCGGCGGCGGGCCACCTACCGCAGCCCGGTGCTCTTCCTGGACCCCTGGGGTTGAGGACCCACCCTTCGCCTCCCCGCCCAGCCTGTATCCGCCACCGGGTCGGATATGGAGGTCCTCTGGCAGGTCTTCCTGGACCGTCCAACAGAAATCCGGGTGGACATCCAGCGGGATGAACTGGACTGGAAAACCGTCCCCCTTCATTTCCCCCTGCCCGGTCCGGCCCCCGAATACCGGGTGGCCCTGGTGTTTGCCCGGGTGGAAGAGAACGGGGGGCTCTCTCAAGAGATTCAACGGGAATGGCGGATCCCGGGCCTTCGGGAGGAGAGCCCACTGCTGTGGTTTGACCCGAAGGACAGTCGGCAACTCCTCCCCCAGGACACCCTTCCCGCAGAACGGCTGTGGGTTTTGCGCCCTCCCGATGTCATCCTGGAGACGGACCCCCCAGGGAGCCTGCAGGTCACCGAGGAATTCCCCCGGATGCCGGGAGAGTGGTGCGATTATATCGGCGAGGAGGTGGATCTGAGTCAGGCCCGGTGCCTGACCGTGCGCTGCGGGAACCAGCCGGTGCGGGAATACACCGTCCTGGGCCTGGAGCCGGAGGACCAGCCCGCATTGGTGGGAGGCCAGCGCTTGCCCGTAGACGATGACCGGCCTCCCTTCTACGTGGGGGTTCCTCCCTCCCTGCGCATTCCGCTCCCGCCCACTCCCCGCCTGCACCGCTGGTATGTGGAGATTCGGAACGAATGGCCCGCTCTGCCGTCGGTCCAGGCCTCGTTCACCCTGGCCGACCGCCAGCAGGATGTAGAAGACAGCGTTGCCCTTCTGGACCTGCGGGAGTGGCTGGGCGAGGAGCCAATGGGAACGTACAAAGTCAAGGTGCGGGGGCCTCTGGGGCACAAGGCCGACCTGGCCTTCCGCATCCTCCCCATGCTGGAAATCGCCGGACACGACACGCTCTACCTGCCGGAAGAAACGGAAGAAGCCCGCCTTCTGGTGGAGACCGATACCCGGACCACGCTCACCCTGCAGCCGGACACGACCGACGGTCAGGTGGACCGGATAGAAGAAAACGGACGGCGGCTCTACGAAGTGACGGCCGGGGTGGCCCGCGCGGACTTTCCCCTCCGCTTCGTCCGCTCCACCGACGAGGGCGATGCGGTCTACGTGCCCCTCTCCGTGCCCATCCGCCGCCTTCGCTGGATGCTCGTCCTCGGCCGGGAACTTGCGCGAACCCCGGAGTGGCGGACCACCCCGTTGCGCCTCCCCCTGGACGCCCTGGAACAGGCCCGGGAACCGCTCCTCCTGGTGGACCTCTTCGGCGGAACGGCCGGAAACCTGACGGTGCGCCTCTCCCTCCAGGATGAAGAAGGGACACCGCTTCAGGAACAGGACGGCCGCTGGCGCGCCGGGCAACCCCACCTCCGATTTGACCTGGCCGCCTTCCTGGACACCCTCCGCCAGTCCACCGGCCTTTCCTTCGCTTTCCATCTCACCGTGCGGGGGCTCCCCGGGCGGGGCGAGGTCTCCTACCCCGTCCTGCAGGTCGCCCGCCGCTTCGTCGTCCAGTGGAAAGGGGTGGAGAGCGCGCAGGTAAGAGACACCGTATACCTCCATCTCCGCTGGGACGCCCCGTTTCGGGTCCGTCACCGTCTGGTCCGCCTGTGGCCGGTCTGGCGGTCGTGGGACTCCCCGCTGGAAATCCCCATCCCCGATGAGGCGCAGGACAAGCACACCTGCCCGTTCCCGGCCACCCAACTGGTCCCGGGGAGATACCTCCTGGAGTTCACCACCCGGGTCCCCTGGGCCATCCCCACTCCGCCGTCCCGACCGGCCCCGGATGACCCGGCCATCACATCCGCTCTGATCCCTCCCGACGCCGTCGCGCGGCGGTTAGCGCAACTGCAGGGCACGGACACAGGTGGAGCAATCCCCTTCCCCCTGGCCCTGGAGACCGCCTGCCTCCGCCGGGATGCGGGCCAGGACACGCTGGCCCGAGAGGCTTTCCAGTGGTGCTTTGAGCACCTGGACGAGGCGGAGATCGCGCACATCCTGGCCCTGGCCCGTCAGGTCGCCGGAGAGCCCGACCTGGACCGCCCCCTGCGGATGAAAATGGCCGCCGCGCGGCGCATCCAGCGGGTGCTGGACGCCTTCCGGCAGGGGACCCTGCCGGAGCGCCTCTTCCGGGAGTACCTGGCCGAACTGCCCCGGCCCTCTCTCTGGTCGGCGGAGACCTGCGAAATCCTGCTGGGGGTGGACGATGAACGATTGCGCGTCCAGGCGGCTCAGCAGTTGATTGAACGAAAACGTCTCAGCGGCATCCGCGCCATTGTCCAGGGGCTTCAGGAGGGACAAATCTCCGATGAAGACGCGATCTCCCTGATAGAGGGCCATCTCCCCTGGGCCCTGAAGGGTCTGGAGGAAGCGTTGCCCCATCCCGCCGTCATCCGGGTTCTGGAGAAACTGGAGCGCCGCTACCCCGACCAGGTTCCCGTCATTATGGCCCGCCCGGGATGCTGGGTGCGGTGCGCAGCCGGGTGGGGACGCCTGGAACGGATAGAAACTGCCGACGGCGCCCGGCGCGAGTTCTTCCTGCCCTCCTCCCCCGAGCCCGGCCTTCGCCTCCACGTCCTCCTCCGGGCCCACGACCCGAAGCGGTCCGAACGAGTCACCATCCATCTTGAGGAGGGAACCATCGCCTTTCCGGACGCCAAACAGGTCTACACCTGCTCCAAATGCAAACGATTCTCGTCTCAATATGTTCAGTTGGTCACCGAGGAGCATGACCGGGCAGTCCACGGGGGCATCGGCCCGGGGTTTGCCATCAACACCCCACCCCTGCGGCAGGGGAACCCGCTGCAATTCCGGACCTCCCCGCCGTCCCAACCCTGGGAGTGACCCTGCGCCCTGCGACCTGCGCCCTGCTCCCTGCGACCTGCTCCCTGCGCCCTGCGACCTGCGACCTGCTCCCAGTCAGGAGGCATCCCATGCGCCTGCACCCGCTGGAGATTGCCAGCCGAATTCAGGAAGACTACGCCCGCTACCTGCAGACCATCTACTTCTTCCGCGACCCTGCCCTGCGCCGCCAGTTCCGGGAGGCCCTCTCGGCCCCCCACTTCCTGACCCGGGGCCCCATCCTGGAGGCCGCTGCCCCCTTCCGCCTGGGACGGTCGGTAGAACAGATGATCCAGGACGGCATCCTCCACCCGGGCTTCCGTACCCTCTGCTCCGACGCGCTCCCCCTGCACCGCCCCCTCTACCTCCACCAGGACCGGGCGATTGAGAAGATTGTCGCCGGGAGCCGGAATGTCGTGGTCGCCACCGGGACGGGGAGCGGCAAAACCGAGGCTTTCCTGATCCCCATCCTGGACCATCTCCTCCGGGAACAGGCAGCCGGCACGCTGGGCCGTCCGGGCGTCCGGGCCCTCCTCCTCTACCCGATGAACGCCCTGGCCAACGACCAGTTGCGATGCCTGCGGCGGGTCCTGGGTTCCTTCCCGGCCATCATCTTCGGCCGCTACACCGGCGAGACGGAGGAAGAGGACGGGAGGGCCGAGACCCGCTTCCGGGACCAATTCCCCGATGAGCCGCGCATCCCCAACGAGTTGCTCAGCCGGCGCCAACTGCGCGCCCGTCCTCCGCACATCCTCCTCACCAACTACGCCATGCTGGAATACCTCCTCCTCCGCCCCCAGGACTGCGAGTTCTTTGACGGCGAGACCGGCCAGCACTGGCGCTTCATCGTCCTGGACGAGGCCCATATCTACAGCGGCGCCGAAGGGATAGAGATCGCCATGCTGCTGCGCCGCCTGAAAGACCGCATCGTGCGGAGCGAACCCGGACGGCTGCGATGCATCGCCACCAGCGCGACCCTGGGGCGCGGCCGGGAGGACTTCCCCGCCATTGCCCGCTTCGCCGCCGAGATTTTCGGGGAACGGTTTGAATGGGACGACAACGACCCGGCGCGCCAGGACGTCGTGGAGGCGGAGCGGGAGCCCGCGGCCGCGCTGGGCGAGCGCTGGGGCGAAGGCACCCCCTCCCTTTACAGAGCCCTGGCCGACACCCTGGAAGGGCAGACCTCCCTGGAAACTCTCTGCCGCCGGGCCATCAGCGAAGGCGTCCCGGCGGACGTGGTGGAGCAGGCCCGGCGGGAGGCGATGACGTCCCGTCAGGAGGCAAA
>Ga0209809_1001587_pt1 | contig 17836 bp, 14 predicted proteins | sample YNPMSTMetaG_FD_186172 | JGI IMG/M metagenome (GOLD analysis project Ga0209809, IMG submission 186172) | Anoxygenic and chlorotrophic microbial mat microbial communities from Yellowstone National Park, USA - YNP MS-T MetaG (SPAdes) (version 2) ... | reverse complement strand
TTGGATCTCCTTGCAATGGATCAGACAAATGCCCGGCTTGCGTTCGGTCATCATTCTTGCCCTTGTCCCTACCATCCTGCCGCCGGTTTTATATTGTTACGTTACCGGGCAAATTACGCCCCTGGTCAATACTATGGTGATCCTCGCAGCCTGGAAAATCGCCTCCCAATCCCAAGCGGGGCTGGCTGCCTTTGGCTTACTCTTCGCCAGCGTCAAACCTCACGTGATTATCCTGCCGGTTGGACTTAGCCTGCTCGAAGCCATGCGCAAGCGGCAATGGCATCTGCTTTTGATTTTTACGGCGGGATTTTTAGGTTTCGTGGGGCTTTCGTTTCTCTGGCGCGCTGACTGGCTGACGTCCCTGCTGGACGCCTGGCTTGAAGGCAATTATAAAGGGGGCAAGCCAGGCCTGGTTTCTCCCGGCTATGTAGGCTTGAGTGAGTTAGGCATTCCACCCTTAACCTTCGTCCCACTGATTTTTTATCTCTTCTGGCAATGGTGGCGATTTGGCTTGCAACCTCGCATATTTGCCCTTTCGCTTGCGGTGGGATTATTGATTACGCCTTATAGCCGCAGCTATGACTTGGTGCTGCTGATTTTCCCCTTGATGGATCTGGCGGAAACATCTCAAGGGCGAGATCGCTGGCTCTTTGCTGTGGGAACGTTAAGTTTCTTTTTACTCCCATTAACCTCTTTTTCTGTGATTACTTCCCTGATGTTCGTTATCTTATTATTACTCAAGTCTAAAAAAACGGTTTCCTGCGTCGGATAAGCTAAAATGATGTTAAGCTTATCGATCAGATTTCAAGCGGTTTGCGCGCAGCAATACACTCAGGCTGTGTTATGAATAAGGGATCTACTTCTTGCTAATAGGTTCTGGGATGCATTTTTCTTTCAGCCGGACATCTGAATTTCGATGCAATTTGGAAGGTTCATTAGGCGAGTCAAGCAGGATAAAATTGGAAGGAATAGGTTAACCTATGGCTAAAAAATCCTCATGGGAATATGCTATTCTTGCCACCTTTGGGCTGCGCTTTGCCCTGGGCTTAACGGTCTATATTGCCTGGAGCTATATCCGCCCAATTGCAGAGTCTGTACTTCTTTCCGGACTGGATAAATCCCTTTATGGTAAGGTTATGGTCTATCAAACCCCACCATTGGATGGATGCTCACCGCCTGGTTTCGATGGGATGCAGTACATTATTTGATATTGCTCAGTTTGGTTATCATGCTCACTCAGAAGGCACAAGCGTGTTTTATCCCCTCTACCCAGGATTGACTCGTCTTTTCGCCATCCTAATTGGAGAAAACTATCTCCTCTCGGCTTTATTGGTATCGTCATTATCTTGTATTGCCTACTTAGCAGGGTTTAATTTCCTGACAATTGAACTGTTTGGTGCCGAGATCGCCAAGTGGAGCCTTTTTGTTCTCCTCTGTTATCCTCTGACTGTATTCCTCGTTGCCCCTTACAGCGAATCGCTTTATCTTGCTTTGACGATCTGGATGTTTCTGGCTGCAAAGAGACAAAAATGGTGGTTGGTTGGCATTCTTGGGTTTGCTTCTGGGCTCACTCGCGGGCCTGCTATGCTCAGCTCATTGGCTCTGCTTACGCTATTATTTACCGAACAAAATAAAGGGGCAAGGAATCTTTCAAACATTTTGTCTTGGGAAATTCTTTCCACGCTATCTCCTGTAGCAGGAGGAGGATTTTTCTTGCTTTGGCGTCACTGGCAAGGGTATCCTCCCATTTCTCAAGTGTTATCCGCCCATGGCATCGAGCTTAGCAATCCAATTAAGGCAATTGCAGTCGCTGTCTCTCAATGGATCCGAGTCAGGGATTTTTATACGACAATTGACATTCTAAGTGCTGCCCTATTTCTTTTCATAATGGCAATCATCCTTTTCAGGAAGCGTTATCCTCTCTACCTGCAGATCTATTACCTCAGTAATTTATTGCTTTTCTTAAGTAAAATTCACCACCAAGCCTCTTCGTTACAATCTATCTCGCGGTACGTCTTGACCTTATTTCCGGCGTTCTGGGTAATTGGGGAATGGCTTTCAAGGCAAGCACCCCTTTTCCGTTTTACATTCCTTATAGCCTCGTTCGGATTCTTATTGATCTTCAGTGCTCTATACGCGATGTGGGTTTTTATTGGCTGACCGGCTCGATATGAGCCTTGTTTTCATTAGGTAACCATCACAAGTTGACATCACAAGTTATGTTGATAATTTGCTGAGAAAACCGTCCACGAATGCGCCACGAATAAACGAATGAGAGTGCTATTCGTGCATTCGTGAAACATTCGTGGACGGTCTACCCCGTCAACCAGAGCCTGTGGCAGGGTATTACGAGTTGCCTAAAAAATGCACAACCTCATCCTCAAAACCAATCCCTGCGGATGAAGATGATAATAACGATCACCGATAAGGCGACCGAAATCAGCAGGGTGAAGACAAACGCCAGCGGATGCTCTTGCAGCGGCAGGTGCACGTTCATGCCATAAAAGCTGGCAACGATCATCGGCAGGTTCAGCACAATCGTGATGGCTGCCAGGAATTTCATGACTGCATTCAGATTGTTCGAGATAATTGAAGCAAAAGCATCCATCATCCCACTCAAGATGTCGCTGGTGATGCTGGTCACCTCGATTGCCTGCTGGTTTTCGGTAATCACATCGTCCAACAAGTCTTCGTCATCGGGGTAGGCTTTAAATAATTGACTGCGGTCCAGCCGTTCGAGCATCAACTCGTTGGCTTTGAGGGCAGTGGTGAAGTAGGTGAGGCTTTTCTGGTATTTGAGCAGTTCCAGGACTTCGCGGTTGCGGGTGGATTTTTGCAACTGGTCTTCGAGGTAATCCACCGTTTTGGTGATGGTGCGCAGGTGAGTTAGATAATTGGTGGCGCTGGCAAGCAGAATGCGCAAGAGAAAGCGATTGCGCTTGCCGGTCGAAAGGTTGGGTACCCTGCCGCTGCAAAAATCGCGCAAAATATCGTTTTCATATTTGCATACCGTGATCAAATATTTCTCGGTGAGAATGATGCCTAACGGAATGGTGATATAAGGCGCATCCGCCTGAGTCCCCTGATAAAAGGGGATGCGCAGAATGACCAGCAAAATACCGTCTTCCCGTTCGGTGCGGGCACGTTCGTCTAAGTCAAGTGGATAGGTCAAAAAATCACGCGGAATTCCCAAATCGCTGATGATCTGGATTTCATCGGGTGTTGGATCGAGAAGGTGTATCCAACACCCGTTGACCGGCTCGGTGAGGATCGACAATCCATCTTCGTAGTTTTTATAGATGGTAAGCATGTCCTTCTCCTTCAGCTTAAGATCAACGAGAAAACTCGTCGTTTCAGGGCACAACCGCAAGGATTGTGCAAGCAAACCTGTGAGACCGTAGGACAACCTTTGCCTGTCGTCTTGCAGTCCCATCGCAACGATTCGCCTTTCCACCCTTTCAGTAACCCTTTCTTCTCCGCCTCTCCCGTAAGCAGAGAACAAGCAGGGCAAAGATCGAACTTTGACCGCGGCGGTCTCTGCTGGCTCGGCCGGATTGGGGCAGAGACCGCCGGTGCTTCTCTATGCAGTCTGGGGATGACGGCGCTCCGCACGCCGCAGGAAGAACTTGGTGATCTCTTCGGAGACAGCCGGAATCATTGCCAGGCTCAACACCACGGCCCACTCACGCCCGGACATAAAGTGCGTGTTGAAAATGGGTTGCAGGAAAGGCACCGAAATCACCAGCGCCAGAACCGAAAGCGAGAAAGCCATTGCGTATTGCATGGATCGGTTAGAGAAAACTCCGATGCGAAAGACCGACTGACGCTCCGACCGCACCGTATAGGCGCGGAATAACTCACACAAGGAGAGGGTGACAAACGCCATCGTTTCGGCGGTTTGCACATCTACCCCTCGCCAGTTGTAGTTGAGAATGAAGGCAAGCGGGTTTGCGCCAGGCGGCAACATGTCTCCTTCTGCCAGATGCCACAGCAAGCCGATGGCAAAAGCCATGAGGGTTGCCCCGGTTTGGGTGATGGTCTGGATCAGAATGCCCAGTTGCATGGGTTTGTTGATAATCGGCTCGTTCTTCGGGCGGGGTGGGCGTTCCATAACGTCGGGATCGCCTTTTTCCATTGCCAGCGCCAGAGCTGGAGCGCCATCGGTGATCAGGTTGAGCATCAAGAGTTGGATCACGGTAAGAGGTGTCGGCACGCCGGCCAGGGTGGCCAGAAAGATAATCATGATTTCGGCAACGTTGGAAGAAAGGAGGAAGAAGACAAACTTGCGGATGTTGGCATAGATAATCCGCCCCTGTTCGACGGCTGCCACAATGCTGGCGTAATTGTCATCGGTCAGCACCATATCGGCGCTCTCCTTGGCAACATCGGTGCCGGTAATGCCCATGGCAATCCCAATGTCAGCGCGTTTGATCGCCGGGGCGTCGTTAACCCCATCGCCGGTCATGGCGACCACCTCATTATCGGCGCGCAAGGCTTCGACAATGCGCAGTTTATGCTCCGGTGAGACGCGGGCAAAGACATCCGTAAAGCGAAGTTGCTTTTGCAACTCGGCGTCATCCATTTCATTGACCTGATTGCCGGTCAACACCTGGTGGCCAGGCAGAAGCAATCGGATTGACTCAGCAATCGCCCGCGCCGTATTGGGGTAATCGCCGGTGATCATAATCGTACGGATGCCTGCGCGGCGAGCTTTTTCGAGGGCCGGGACCACCTCCGGGCGGGGTGGATCGATCATACCCAGCAAGCCGACAAAGGTCATCCCTTGTTCCAATTGCGCGGCATCAAGCTTTTCGGGCAATTCAGGGATTAGTTTATAAGCTACCCCTAGAACGCGCAGGGCATCTTGGGTCAGGCGATCGTTTGCCTGCAGGATTTGCATCCGCTTTTCTTCGTTCATTGGCAGGGCATAATCCTGCATATTTTGATAATGGGTACAGAGGTCGAGCACAATATCCGGCGCGCCTTTGACCAGCACCACGTATCCTTTCGGCGGGATCGGTTGGTCGAATGGAGAAATATCCTCTTTGCGCGGCTGCTGCAAGGCATGGATGGTTACCATGCGCTTGCGCTCAGAATCGAAGGGGATTTCCTGAACGCGTGGGTAAGCGAGGCGCAATTCATTCAAATCTGCTCTGGCTTTAAGGGCAGCCACCAGGAGCGCCCCCTCGGTGGGGTCGCCAACCATGCGGTAGGGAATGGCGCCGTTGCCGCTATCCACTTGTTCTAATTCGGCGTCGTTGTTCAAACATCCCACCCACAATGCCGTCAATAAAGCCTGGTATTGGGTAGGATCAATCGGATTACCGTCCACCAAAAACTCGCCCTGCGGACTGTAACCACTGCCGCTGACCTCGAAGAACATGCCGTCTGCCCAGATGCGCGTCACCGTCATTTCGTTTTGGGTGAGCGTGCCGGTCTTATCCGAGCAGATCACCGTAGCTGAACCCAAAGTTTCGACCGATGAGAGGCGGCGAATGAGGGCATGGCGGCGGATCATCTCGCGCATGCCCAATGCCAGCGAGATGGTTACCACGGCGGGCAAGCCTTCGGGTACAGCGGCAATTGCCAATCCGACCGCAATCATGAACATTTCCAGCGGGGGATAGCCGCGCAACCAGCCGAGCAGGAACACCAACCCACAGATGAGGATAGCTGCCCAGCCCAGCGTTTTGCCTAATTGATCGAGGCGTCGTTGCAGCGGGGTGGGTTCACTTTGCACCGATTGCAGCATCTCGGCGATCAAACCGATCTGGGTGCGCATTCCGGTGGCGGTGACGACGCCGCGCCCGCGCCCATAGTTGACCAGCGTGCCCATAAAGGCCGAGTTTTTGCGGTCGCCGACGGGAATTTCCTTTTCGCGGATGGTGGCGGCGTGTTTTTGCACCGGCACCGACTCGCCGGTCAGGGCGGCTTCTTCGATGCGTAAATTGACCGCTTCGAGCAGGCGCAGGTCGGCCGGCACGTAATTGCCCGCCTCGAGCAAGACAATGTCGCCCGGCACCAGTTGGGCTGCCGGCACTACCTGACGTGTGCCATCCCGTACCACATGGGCATCGGGTGCAGCCAGTTTACGCAAAGCTGCCAGCGCTTGCTCGGCGCGCCGCTCTTGAATCACTCCTAGGGTAGCATTCAGAATCACAATGGCAATAATCGCTGCTGACTCGATCCAATCGCCTAACACGGCTGAGATCAGCGAGGCAACGATCAGCATAATCACCACAAAGTTATTGAACTGATCCAGCAACATTTGCCAGAAGGGGGTTGGTGGAGCTTCTTGTAGAGCGTTAAGCCCCACCAGCGCAAGGCGTTGCTGGGCTTCCGCATGGGTCAGGCCGCGCTCAAAGTGAGTTTGCAGTCGATCGGCGATCTCTTCAGGGTTCAGGGTGTGCCAGAGCCCGTCCTTATCCTGTTTGGTGAGAAATTCCGGTGAAAATTTTTCCCATGCCATGTTCAACGATCCATTCGCAAGGTTGAGTTTCCTGCCGTACCCTCCCGCAGGTGAGCTTGTCTATTATATCACGCCGCTAATTGGCTGAGAGCCCTGGCTGCCGAAAGGCGGATACCTTCAGCGTCGAAAACCTGTTGGCTCGGAATCCCTGAAAGCACTTTAGACAAAAATAACCTCTTCCACAGTCCTCACCCGGCGCGCCACAGCAAGACAAACAAAATCGTAAACAGGGTCGAGACGAATAACTGGCGCAAGCCGATGCGGGTGGGACGCACCTTCACCGCCGGATGCAGACTGCCATAGAGACATTCCACCCATTGCAACGCGTAGGCTAACCAGACAAACGGTGGGATCCACCCGCTTGCACCCAAAAAGAAGGCAAAGAGGACGTTAAAAGTTGCATACAACAAAGCTCTAAGAGCCGGGCGCAAGCGCTCCCCAAGTCGAGAAGGAACAGCAGCCCATTCTCGCTGTTCCAAGCGTAAATAGGCATAGACAATCGACGCCGCAGATTGCAGCCAGCATAACACCCAAAGTAACCAGCCTTGAAGAGAATAGGCGTTTTGCCCCACCCACAGGGCAGCCGGCGCTGCCAGGGCTAACACGCCGCTGGCGACGATCTCCATCCCCATCTGGCGTCGTTCACTGCGCCTCTTAACCAGCCACAAATGCCAGCCAAAAACGCCAGCCGCCGGCAGACCCAACCAGAGCAAGCGCCCATGCCCCAACCAAACCAGCCAGAGAATAGAGATAAGCAAGATGCTGCCATAAACAGCGATCCAGGACAACGCCGGACGCAAGTCCGAGCGCGGGCGACGCGTTCCCCATACCTTGACCGCTATGCTCATGGGCTGGCGTAACAAAAAAGCCGCCATTGCAGCCACAATCAATCCGAAAAAGGCAAGGTTAAGTATTCCACCGCCGAATAGCCCAATTAACAATGGACTGAGCAGAAAAACCCACGAGCCATGATCTTGCGGAAGAGCAATTTGTTTTTTAAACATGGGATAAATGACGGAAATGGTTTTCGCTTTTTGACTTATTTTAACCTCAATTAAGATAGGCGAAACGATGGATTGAAAGGAGTGGTTTTTTCCGCCAAACTTGCGCCTGTTTTAATCTTCTGGCAGTTTCATTGGTTTGAACCCCCTATGATTAAGTTTCACGAAAATATTCAGAATTTTTATATCCTGATTGGCACGAATCTCCCACCCCCCAATAGTGCCGTTAGATTGCTGAAAAAACCATCCCCGAACGACAGCGTTATTTGTTCGCGCAGTTAATATTCGGGGAGGATTTGCCATCGGTCACAAAGATTACAGCACTTATTACGAAAAATAATAAACAAACTTCTACCGGAGATTTTCAATGGGAAGACAAAAAAGTAGTAGAATTCTTGAAGACAGGCTGAAAACCTTTTTTGAAAAAATTAACCCATCAAAATCAAAGGTGTATCAATGGTCAGTCAATTTGAAAAAGAAATATACGAACAGCCCAGTGTGCTTTCCAGATTCCTTGATCAAAGAATCAACGACGTCAAGGCGATCACAACCTTTCTACGGGAAGTTCAACCAAAATTTGTCCTTGTTGCTGCTCGAGGAACCTCTGATAACGCAGCCATTTACGCGAAATACCTTCTCAGCGCTTTTTTGCGAATCCCGGTTGGGCTTGCCATTCCTTCGCTTTACACACTCTACAACCAGCCACCCCAAATGCGTCAAGGGTTGGTCATTGGGATTTCCCAATCCGGTGAATCGCCAGATGTCTTGGCTGTCATGGAAGAAGCCAAAAGACAACAGACACCTACCCTGGCAATTGTGAATCAAGTTGACTCGCCATTAGGGCGTTCTGCTGACTTGCTATTGCCCTTGGATTGCGGCGAAGAAAAAGCAGTAGCGGCCAGCAAGACTCATACCGCGCAATTGCTGGCGATTGCCTCGCTGGTTGCAACGTGGCTCAATGACAACCAAATGCTCAGAGATTTGTCTCCAATTCCGCAATACCTCGACCAAGTTCTTCAAACGCATGAACGAGTCAGAGAAATCGCCGAACAAATCAAGGATCACAACCGTTTGTTGATCGTTGGTCGAGGCTATACGCATTGCACCACCCATGAAATTGCGCTCAAGATTAAAGAACTTGCCTATATTAGCGCCGATCCCTACTCGGCGGCCGATTTCAAGCATGGGCCAATTGCTTTAGTAGAAGAGGGGTTTCCACTGATAGCCATTGCCCCACTAGGAAAAACTTTTGAGATAATGAAGACATTAATCCAGGAAGTTCAACAACTCGGCGCAGATACGATTCTCGTCAGCAATCACCTGGATTTCTCGAGGGATCACCATCGATTCGTGCCTTTACCGACCGAGTTGCCAGAATGGATATCGCCGATTGTTGCAGTGGTGCCAGGACAATTGCTTGCGCTTTGCCTGACCATTGCGCGCGGGAATGATCCAGACAGGCCGCGAAGCCTTAAGAAAGTGACTCGCACAATTTAGTTGTCGAGTATAGATGCTCTCCATTCTTGCCGCTGCAATCTTACAAATGATTCTGTCTTCCCACCTTTTGCCTGCCTAAGCAGATCTCGCAAATTTTATTATGCTACCTTCATGATTGACCAATCCCAAAAATCTGTGGTAGACGAGCTAGAAGAGGCATGTTACCGGTGGCAATAAATTTTCTTTGCATCATGGCTTCTGCCCATGATGTCCTACCGCTTTGGATCGCGTGCCACACATTTTTATCTACCCGGATTGTCAGATTAGCAAAATTGACGATACCCTTATGAAGCGTGCATTGACCATTGCGAATGCTAAGATACCAATCTTCCGGGTCGAGGCCGCTGAAGATAAATTGTATATCAACACTAAGGGCCTTGGCAGCATCGGGATTTAATTTTGTTATTAGGTCATGCAGTAGAGCCTCACAGTTTACTGGGTTACTCATTGCTCATCCACCGTTTTCGAAATTTGTCGCAAAAAAGCCAAAACAGATTTTACATCGGGCATCTGTAATACGCGGTTAACAAAATCTGAGGCCTCACTAACACTCCATCTTCGGATCATTTCCTTGACATCTGGAATAGCATTGAGAGACATGCTAAATTCATCTAAACCCATCCCAATTAACAGAGGGGTTGCCAATGTATCTCCAGCAAGCTCACCACACATTGCTACTGGTATATTATGTTTATGGGCATTTTGGATAGTATAAAAGATAAGTCTGAGGACCGCTGGATTATATGGATCGGCAATTTCCTGAACCATAGGGTTAGTACGGTCAGCAGCCAACGTGTATTGGGTAAGATCATTTGTACCAATGCTAAAAAAACTTACTTGAGTAGCAAACAAGTCTGCCATCAGAGCAGAAGATGGCGTTTCGATCATAATCCCTATTTTTGGGTCTCCATATGGAAGTTTACATGCAATAAGGTCGTTTTTCACTTCGTCTAATAGCGCTTTTGCTCGATAAATTTCTTCAATAGTAGTTATCATTGGAAACATAATAGAAATTTGATGTTCAGCAGAGGCACGTAATATGGCTCGTAATTGCACTCGAAAAAGTTCCGGCAAATTCAGACACAATCGAATACCTCGATTTCCCAAAAAAGGATTATTTTCATTGGTCAAAGATAGATAGGGTAATGGTTTGTCGCCACCTACATCCAGAGTGCGAATTGTAAGAGTATAGTTATCAAGTTTTTTTGCGATGGAGGTATACACATCTAACTGTTCTTCTTCTGATGGCGAAACAACCCGATCAAGAAATAAGAATTCGGTTCGTAGCAAACCCACTCCCTCACCCCCAGACGAAATGACTCTCTCTGCCTCTGCTATAGAGCCAATATTGGCGAGTACCTGAATTCGTTTTCCATCCCGTGTTATCGCCGGCTCAAGGGCTGTAGACGAATTTTTGGAACGATCGATCTGGATTTTCTGCTGCCGATAAAAATATACCTGTTCAGTTTGGGGGTCAGGCGTAATAATTACCTGACCATCTGTCCCATCTAGGATAAGCTTTTCACCTTTTTTTATTTCCAAAATTTCAGTTCCCACACCGACAATTGCCGGAATCTGAAGACTCCTAGCCAAAATAGCAGAATGAGATGTCTTGCTGCCCTGGCTTGTAACCAAACCTAAGATTAGGTTTTTATCCATTTGAACAGTATCTGAAGGATACAAGTCATTTGCGATCAATATTACGGGTTCTACTAAACTCTCCAGACGGGCCAGTGGCAGCCCACACAAAATTCGAATTATTTGCGATGTGATATCTTTGATATCATTAGCACGGGCACGAAAGAATTCATCCTGCATAGCGTCAAATGTCGCTTGAAGCCTATCTGATACCAGCTTTACCGCAGCCTCTGCACAAATTCTATCCGACCTGATAATATTTTGAATTTCATCCCTAAAAGCAGGATCGTGAAGCATCATACGATGAGCCTCGAAAATCTCAGCTTGATCTTTGCCTAATTTTTTCGATACATTATCCTTATATTCTGCCAGGTGTTGTTCAAGGTTTTCGAAAGCAGATTCTAAGCGTTCAAGCTCTTCAGATGAATTCTCAATAGGTCGGGTTTGCACCGAAGGAATCGAGTTAATGTAAATAAAAGCACGACCAATTGCAATTCCTGAAGAAACCGCAATCCCCTTAATTATTTTCATTCTACGCCATCATCAAAATTGTTTTCGATTAATTTACGAAGAGACGCCAATGCCTGAGCCGAAAGTTCTCCTTTAGCTTCAATCCGCACCCGATGTCCAGAAGAAACTTCTAGAGAAAGTACGCCGAGGATGCTCTTTGCATTTACCGATTTTGAATTCTCTAAGTTTGTGATAAGAATAGTGCAGGGGAACTGGCTCGCAGTTTGGACGAATTTGGCCGCTGGGCGGGCGTGTAACCCAGAAGGGTGATCTATATTGATTTCAAAGCAACTTTCATCGTTTTTAGAAACCAGCTTATCGGGGACTAATTTATTATTTTTCTCTTGGTTGAGGTTCAAGCTATGATGCAAAATATCTAGGGCTTGGTCAGCGTTATCGCATTTAAGAAGTTTTTCCAGTTGAGCTGTCTCTATAAAAAAGTCTACTAACTGTCGTAACAATCGAACTTGGTTTGCTGGATTTACAACCGCAAGCAGGAATACCAGCCTTACCGGAATTGTTTGTTCTGGATCACCCATATTGCGAAATTCAACAGGATTTTTAAGGATACCTACAGCAATTCCAGTATGTAGACAATGCTGTACATCGGTATGTGGCATTGCAACTGGAATTTCAGTAGCCATACCAGTTGGATAAACTTCCTCGCGACGAATCACCGCCTCTAAATAGCTATCTTTTACATATCCCTTCTCATATAACCTGAAAGCTAGCTCTCGTATAACTTCAGAGGCGGTTTTGGCTTCCAGCCCAACAGTGATAAGGGCTTTATCGAAAATAGGAAGTACAGTGCCATTCATAAATCAATAAACTTTCTCATTAATGCACAATAAGCTGAGCCTTCAACACGATCTAAAGCATCATATCCTGCTTCAAGGTCTTTGGCAAAGACAAACACACCGTGTCGTGGTGCAAGGACTACCGCTGCTTGTTTTCTAACTCGATCAAGTTGAGGTTCAATGGCAGCACAAATGTAATCAGCCAAATCTTGGGTGTGAGCAGGAGCATCTGGTACCAGCCCGATTTCTTTTCCAAATTTGTCCGTGGCATATAACATTGAGGGTATAGGTTTCGCTGCGGCACAAAAAACCAATGCATTTCTGGCATGACCATGGACTACCGCTGTACCGTCAGGATAAAACTTATTAAGCAAATCTTTATGTACCCGTATCTCCCTGGAAATTTCACCCTCACCATCCAACTTAGTGCCTTGTAAATCCAATACAAGGACATTTTCAGGCTTTAGTCTCCATAAAAACTTACTTCCAGCATATCGAGGGGTCATGATGATATACTCACCGCACCGAACACTAACATTTCCCCCAGCGGCATCAGTTAATTGGCGAGCGTACATGAGAGCACCTATTTCAGCAACTAATTTGCGCATCTGGTATATCTGATCTTCCATGATTAATTTCCCAAAAAATCAAAATATTTGATGGATATTTACTTTCGGCTCTAATTCTTTAACCAACTTGATATCAATAAACCCAGCCCCAATTGCTTTGGTATTTGCTGCACCACACGCGACTCCACGCCTAGTGATCATTTCAAGGTTTTCGCCATCCAAGATAGCTGATGCCATTCCTGCCAGCAAGGAGTCACCGCACCCCATGAAATTGACAACGTTCTCCATTCGCAATTTTCCTTCTAGGCAGGTATTTCCATCGGTAATTAAAAGTCCTTCGCCGCCTCGGCTGAGAGCGACAAGGGATATTCCTTGCTGACTCAGTTGCATCATTGCTTCAATTTGTGAATCCCGATTTGAAAGGGGCTTCTGAACCAGCTCAGATAATTCTTCGCAATTAATTTTTACCAGATAGGGTTTAGCTTTAACCCCTTCGCGCAGTGCGATGCCAGAGCTATCTAATCCACAACGCACGCCCTGTTTGGCAGCCTCTAGAATGAGATCAAAAAATAAATTTGCCAGCTCCGATGTCTGACCTGAACCACAAAACAAGACCAAGTTGCATTTTGATAGAAGACCCAAAAAATGCACCCGAAACTGATGAATTTCATTTTCCTCAACGACCTGACCTGGCTCATATATAGCATATTGGTTCCCCGTTTCTTCTTCTATAATCATGAGCGAGGTTCGAGTGGGTGACCGACAAATAAAAAAATCGGTTCTGATTCCCTCACTTTTCATCTGCTCTATTACAAATTCTCCCGTAAAACCTCCTTGAAATCCACTCGCAATTACTGGCACACCCAAACGGTTAAGGGCACGAGCTACATTATTGCCTTTGCCACCTGCGTAAAGCATCTCAATCCTTGCACGAACTGCTTCAGCCGCTTTAAGGCGGGGAAGGCGAATTATTTTGTCAAGGGCAGGATGAACCGTTACTGTTAGGATCAAAACCTATTCCTCCTATCGTCGCCCAGCAGGGCAATTCTGCTGGGCGACAAATCAGAGTGAATTTATTAATCAGCGGCAGGAGCGTCAGCATAAGGACGAGGATTGCCGGCGATTCCTCCACTTGCAGCAGCGGCGAGATTTTCTCGGCGCTTCATAGCGCGAACATAGTACCAACCACAGAAGGCAAGCACAACAATCGAAACTAATCCCAAAACAATATTACCGTTCAGCATATCAAGAATTGAAAAAACCATCAAACGCATTCCAGCCGCATTCGTCTCAAGCCAAGTGATCAAACCATAGCCTTCTGGAACTTGCATCGCACCTGTGGCAACTGCTAAGTCGGTCAGGTACGGCGCAAAGTATGATGCTGCTCCAAGATATACTGGAATACCAATAATTGCGAGCAGAACCGACTTTACCAAATCTCCTTGAGCCAGAACAGTAACCGTAGCGACTAGAGAAACCGCGATAATAGAAGCAAATGGCAGCGTAGTATTGTAGGGTAAAATTACCGCAAACAGTAAAATCAATGGGGCAATCAAAATACCCGTGACCCACAAGGAGTCAATGCCAGCAAGGACAGGCCAGTCGAGTCCAATGTAGAAAGAACGACCTGGAAAACGCTTCTGCATAAACTCCTGTGCACCTTCGGCCACCGGCGCCAAGGCTCTTGCAAACAATCCTGCCAGCAGAGGAAACAGGGTGATGATTGCAGCGCATTTGATCATGAGTATCGCTGTATCCTTGACAGAATAGCCGGCCAGAATACCGAAGATCAATCCTAGAATTGCACCTAAGATATAGTTCTCACCAAAGATACCGATTTTACGACGCAAATCTGCAGGACTGGTCTTGATATTGCTAATGCCAGGAATCTTTTCGATGAGGTCAAGGATAGGCGCCATCCAGATAATATCCAGTAACATATTGTGCGAAACAGCAATACCTGGAATTTTGGTTAAGTTATAAACTTGCTCGCGAGTGTAGTCAGCGCTGAGTAGCTCTAACACTACCCAAATGGCAGCTACAAGAAAACCAAATGCAAGCGCTACCCCTTGTGAATAATTTTGACCGAGCAAGGCGGAGACAAAAGCGCCCAGTGTAGCTTTATGCCAAACATTCCACATATCAACGTTTAGACACTTTGTCCATCCTGCCCATAACATCAGAATATTAATGGCAATTTGCAACGGGAACATCAAGAAGGCAAATGGCCAGGCCCATGAGATAACCGAGGCAACAGTCCAGCCCATGTCATAGGCTGTAAAGCGAAGTCCTGGAAATCGCTCGATCATCGCCTGCCCGGCTCCACCAAGGGTCGGAAAAGCGAAATCAAAGAGCACAAACATTCCCGTAAAGGCTACCCCTAGCATAAGTCCTGCTCCTAGAGCCTTTGCGGGTTTCATCCCGATGATTATGCCCAGTAGAAACATGATTAAAGGGAGAACAACATTCGGCCCAATGTCAAGAATGGCTCTAATTGCATTTAGTGCTGATTCCATTTTTACCTCCTTCTGGTAAAATAAAATGAGTTCCTTGTTTTTTACCCTGTTTGATAAAAAAGAAAATATACTTTTTCCAGCTCACCTCCTTTGCTATTACCTGATAAATGGAAAACCTGGATTTTATAAGCAAAGCATTGCTGACTAAACTTCACTTCCTAACCATATCTGCGATTTGATCAACTAGAGCATTTACACCCACACCCGTTAGTAAAGGTATGCCATTTAGAGAGGGAATAGGCAACTCCTTGTCACGGATAGCGTAAGGTGTAATCGATACCAAGAGATCAGCAACTTTAGCCTCGGCTTCCAAACTCTTTATATCCACAGCTCGCACTTCAACATGAAGCCCTTTTTCTTCAAGTAAAGTGCGAAGTTTTTCTGCCGCCACATTGGACGTAGCAACTCCTGAACCACAAGCTACAATAATTCTTTTGACTGGCATGTTTCCTCCTCACACATATTCATCCATGGTTATAAGTTTAGGAACGACTTGATTCTATGAACTTCATCAACATTCAAAAATGGACTTACACAAATAACGGGAATATTTGGTACATTCACATTGTAGGCCGTTGTGATAATAGCATCTATATTCGCCTTATCTATTCGCGCGATTTCGCGAAGCGATACATTAGCTACAATTTCAATTTGGGGAATCTCTGCTTTGAGACGTGAAACCAACATCCACGCCGTTACTCCTGCAGTTGGACATACTACAATAACTCGCGGTGGTCGTTTTTTTTCATGAATATCCAGTTGATGGGCAAGCACAAAATACATCGCGAGAAAGGAAATCTCTTCTCGGCTTAACGTTCCAAGTTCTTCGCTGAGCTCATCGACCGCTTCTGCTGTAGCCTCCCAAATCTGGGGAAAATTTCTAATAATCTCTTCGGTAAATGGATTGTCTATTGGAAGCTCATATTTCAGACGAATGAGCATTTTTGACAAATGTTTGACAAGACGATCAAGCAAAATATGATTATTAATGGAGTAACCAATCCGCTTTGTTACGCTATTTACAAGGCGGTTTGCCAAGGAGTATACATGCATGTCATTATCTTGAAGTTCCTCCAATTCGCGTTGCATCTCTACAGTAGAGTTTGAAGGAGAGGAGAGCATTTTAAGCAAAAACACCATGATTTCTGATCTCGGGATCAACTGGCTAATGTCCCGACCATACGTCTTGGCAACAATTTCCGTAAACAAATAGTACTGGCTTTGACTAAGAGCTGATTCTCTGTACTCATTTGGAACTGAAACAATCTGTCCCTGTTTTGAGCGAACCAACAATAAAGCCCAATATAAAGTTAAGTAGATAAATCTATTGTCCGAGAGGTTAAGATGAAAAATTTTTTCAAGTCTGCTTACGACTCGGACAGCTCGTTGCAAGTCCCACTCGTTTAGCCGCTTAAGGACTTCGCCTCGTAATGGGTATAGAAATAAATCCGTCAAATTAATATCTTTAATTCCCCATTGAATCAGCTTCATGAGGTTAACTTCAGGGATCAATGTCATCACCAATAGGATAAGTGTATGACGAATAGATAGCTCTTGACCAATAACTCTTATGCCCAGGCGAGGACGTTTCTGTAAAATAATTTCATACTCCCTTAACCAGGATTCAACCACATTCAGTTCTCGAATAAGCGTTGACCTTGATATAGAAACCAATTGAGATAACTTATCAAGCGTGAGGTAATCAGAACTGCTTAGCAATTCCAGACATAACAGTTTGATTCTTTCTTCACGGAGATATATTCTTCTAATACTTGACCGACTTAGCTCATTCAGCAAAATTTTACGTGTTTGATCATCAACATCTAAGATATATCCGTGTTTCGGTCGCAAAGTAATATGGGGTAACTGAGCTGGTAGCCAATTGTTAATTGCAGAAATATTATGTCGGACAACCCTGGTAGATACCCCTATCCTCCCTGCAAGCTGCTCAGCACTAAGAGGCTTCGCCTTGTTGATTAGCTCAAATAATATTGTAGCCTGGAGTGTGTTCAAACTATATGTCATAAACCGTTAGCCATAATCCGAGAGAAAAAAGCTCGAATACGGTGACTGGTTTTTTCCAAGCAGATTTAATTACTAATTTTATCCTAAATTTTCTCTTAAGTTTTATTAAAATATTATCATTATGTAAGCAATAAGACTCAAAATTTACACTAATCCAATTAAAAATCGCTCGGATTTTAAGGAAGACACATTGTAAAACATATGCAAAATTTATCAGACATGCTTTATCGCCATGTGATTATTTTTTTGTATTTTGTGGGAAATACCCCAAAATGAGCTCAAAAGCCGAAAATTCATTGACGAATACAAATTTCAAACCATAATGTTTAGATGCGATTAGCGATATCCATCAGAATGTTAACTCGATTTTACCAAGATAGTAAAACATAAAATGAATTCGGGTTAAGGCGAGGGTCTCCAAAAAGTAGTAAACTTATGTCACTGAAAAAAACAAATTTACACCTCAGGAGACCCTCAGCAGTTTACTCGAAATCTTCTGTGATGTCGATGATTTTTGCAAAGCATTTCTGCCCCACTGGGAATGCCACCTGCTTGCCAACGGGCTGAAACAGCACCAACGGGCACGTTCCTTGTCCATCGGTGAAATCATGACCATCTTGATTGCTTTCCACCAATCCCACTATCGAAACTTCAAAGCCGATTACACCGAACACGTTTGCAAGCATTGGCAAGCAGAGTTTCCCAACCTGGTCAGCTATACTCGTTTTGTGGAGTACATCCCGTCCGCTTTTGTTCCGCTGGTCATCTACCTGCGCTACTGTTGTCTGGGGAAGTGTACGGGCATCTCGTTCAT
>Ga0209809_1001582_pt1 | contig 17928 bp, 15 predicted proteins | sample YNPMSTMetaG_FD_186172 | JGI IMG/M metagenome (GOLD analysis project Ga0209809, IMG submission 186172) | Anoxygenic and chlorotrophic microbial mat microbial communities from Yellowstone National Park, USA - YNP MS-T MetaG (SPAdes) (version 2) ... | reverse complement strand
CGCGCTCGCCGAGCGCGCTCGCGGTCCGGTCGCGCTCGGCCACGAGCCGGCGCAGTTGCTCGTCGGCCTCGCCCTTGAGGGCCACGAGCTGGGCGCCGAGCCGCTCGCGCTCGCCGCGCAGCGCGCCGAGCTCCGCCTCGAGCCGCGCCACGAGCTGCTCCTGCTCGGCGAGCCGGGCGGCCGCCCGATCGCGTTCGGCCGTCGTCCGCCGGAGTTGCTCCTGCAGCTCGGCGATCGCCTTTTCTTTGGCGGCGAGCTCGGCCGCGGCCTTCCGCTGCGCGCCGGCCGCCTCGGCGAGCCGCTGCTCGAGGCCACGGGCGGTGCTTTCGGCCGAAGCCAGCGAGGCGGCGAGCCGGTCGCGCTCGGCGGTGAGCCGGCGGAGCTGCTCCTGGAGCTCGGCGATCGCCTTCTCTTTCGCGGCGAGCTCGGCCGCCGCACCCTCTTGCGCGCCGGTCGCCTCGGCGAGCTGCTGCTCGAGGCGGCGGATCCGCTCTTCCCGCTCGTCCGCCAGCGCCGCGACCCGGTCGCGCTCTGCCGCGACCCGGCGAAGTTGCTCCTGGGCGAGGGCCACCCGCTGCTCGAGGTCGCCCCGGACCCGGCCGAATTCCTCCCGCAGCCGCAGCACCGCCTGCTCGCGTTCGGCGGCCAGGGCGGCGACCCGGTCGCGTTCGGCCACCGCCCGGCGCAGCTCCTGCTGCAACCGCTCGGGGTCCAGGGAGGGGGCCTGGGCGAGCGCTACCGGGCTCGCCTGGAGGAGGAAGAGTGAAGCGAGCACGACGGCACGGGCCGTCCCCGAGCGGATCACGGTCATCGACGCACCCCCGATCGTTGCTGCACGGTTGTTCGGTCGGCCTGCGGCTCGCTTAATCCAAGCCCGTGCAACGCGCCAGCGTCCCGGCGTCGAGCGGGGCTCGATCGTGGCTCAGAGCCGTGCCAGGCGCTCGACCAGGAGGTCGAAGAAGCCCTCGGCGTCGGCCTCGGTGAGCGCGAGCGCGTTGGCCGGCCGACCCGAGCGGTTCCACCAGTCGACCACCGAGCGGCCGCGGCAGAACCGCCCCTCGGTCTCGACGTCGACCCGACAGCGCTTGCCGCGGAAGAGCTCGGGGCGGATCAGATGCGCGATCACGCAGGGATCGTGCAACGGCGCTCCCGGGACCCCGTACCGCTCGCGGTCGTGGCGGTTGTAGAAGTCGAGGAAACCGGCCACCGCGCGGGCGAGCGGGGTGCCGATCGCGCGGATCCGGGCGAGCCGCTCCGCGGTGATCAGGACCTGGTGGGTCAGGTCGAGGCCGATCATCGTCACGGGCGCGCCGCACTCGAAGACGATCGCCGCGGCGTGCGGGTCGACGAAGAAGTTGAACTCGGCGGCGGCGGTGACGTTGCCGAGCTCCTTGGCCCCGCCCATGAGCACGATCTCGGCGAGGCGCGGGACGATCGCCGGCTCTTTCACGATCGCGAGCGCGACGTTGGTCAAGGGGCCGGTCGGGCAGAGCGTGACCGTGCCGGGCGGGCGCTCCATGACCAGCCGGACGATCGCGTCGACCGCGTGCTCGGCCGCGAGCGGCAGGCTCGGGGGCGGGAGCTCGACGCCGTTGAGCCCGGTCTCACCGTGGACGTATTCGGCGGTCTCGAGCGGCACGAGGATCGGCCGGGGACAGCCGGCGTGGACCGGGACGTCGCGCCGGCCGGCGAGCTCCAGGACCTTGCGCGCGTTCTCGGACGTGCGAGCGAGCGGCACGTTGCCGGCCACGGTGGTGACCGCCAGGAGCTCGAGCTCGGCCGGTGAGGCGAGGGCCAGGAGGATCGCCACCGCATCGTCCTGGCCGGGGTCGCAATCGAGGATCAAAGCGCGCGGCGCCAAGGGTCCGCCTCCGGCTGCGAGCGCTCAGCGCTCGGTGAGCTTGAACTCGATCCGCCGGTTGCGCCGCCAGGCGGTCTCACCGTCGCCCGGATCGAGCGGCCGGAACTCGCCGAAGCCAGCGGCCACCAGCCGCTCGGGCGGGATGCCCCGGCGGATCAGGAACTCGACGACCGAGATCGCCCGCGCGGTCGACAGCTCCCAGTTCGAGCGGAAGGGCGAGCCCGGGCCGACCGGCCGGCGATCGGTGTGGCCGTCGACCCGAAGGACCCAGTCGATGTCGGAAGGGATGGTGGCCGCGACCTCGCGCAAAGTGGCGGCCAGGCGCTCGAGCTGGGCTTCGCCCTCGGGCTCGAGGCGGGCCGAGCCGGTCGGGAAGAGGAGTTCCGAGGGGAAGACGAAGCGGTCGCCGACGATCACCACGTCCGGCCGGTCGGCCAGGATCCGCCGCAGCCGGCCGAAGAACTCGCTCCGGTACTGCTCGAGCTGCTCGACCTGCTGGAGCAGAGCGGCGTTGAGCCGGGCGCCGAGGTCGGCGATCACGAGCTTTTGCGTGTCGACCTCGGCCTGCGAGCTCTCGAGCGCCTTGGCTACCCGCTGGAGCTCGCTCGTCGTGACGCCCAAGAGGCGGTTGAGCCGGTCGATGTCGGCAGCCGAGGCGGCGAGCCGCGCCTCGCGCTCGCCGAGGCCCTTCTCGAGCTCGGCGAGCCGGGCCTCGAGCTCGGCGATCCGCCGGCCGCGCCGCTCGACCTCCCGCTCGAGTGCCGCCAACCGCTCCGCGTCGGCGGCCCGGGCCGTCTGGGCCTCGGTCAGCTTGCGGCCAAGTCCGGTCTTTTCCTCCTCGGCCACTCCCAGGAGTGCCGTGAGCTGCTCGATCCGCGACGAAAGCTCGCGCAGCTTGCGCTCGCGCTCGTCCTCGAGGGTCTGCAGCCGAGCCTGGAGCCGCTCGCGGTCGGCAGCGAGCGTCTCGAGCTTGGTCTCGAGCTCGGCCTTGCTCTGCTTCAAGCTCTCGGCGGTCTGCCCGGTGGCCGAGAGCCGGCCGGTCGCGGCTTCGATCTGCTCCTCGAGGAAGCGGAGCGCCCGGTCGCGCTCGGCCGCGGCCTCGCTCATCCGCTCGAGCTGCCGCTGCATGCGCGCCAAGAGGGCTTCGACCTCCTCGGCGGTGGGCGCGGCCGGTGGTTGCGGCGCCTGGGCGAACGCCGGGCCGGCGAGCGCAAGGAGGAACGCCACGACGAGGAGCGGACGCACCGGTGCCTTCCCCGGAACCCCAGACGGCGGCGACGATAGGCGCCCCGCTGGCGCCCGCAAGGGTGTGGCGGCCGCCCCTCAGCGGCCGCGGATGGCGAAGCGGACCGCTTCCTCGGCGGCGCGGATCAGCGCACGGGCCTTGTTGAGGCACTCCTGGTGCTCGGCAGCCGGGTCGCTGTCGTGGACGATCCCGGCACCCGCCTGGACGATCATCTCGCCGTCCTTGACGAGCGCGGTCCTGAGCCCGATGCAGGTGTCCATCGAGCCGTCGGCCGCGAAATAGCCGACCGTGCCGGCGTAGAAGCCGCGCCGGAAGGGCTCGAGCTCCTCGATGATCTCCATCGCCCGGACCTTGGGGGCACCCGAGACGGTGCCGGCCGGGAAGCCGGCGATCAGGGCATCGAGCGCGTCGAGCCCGGGCCGCAGCATCCCCTCGACGGTCGAGGAGATGTGCATGACGTGGCTGTAGCGCTCGACCACCATCTTCTCGGTGACCCGCACGGTTCCGACCTCGGCCACCCGGCCCACGTCGTTGCGGCCGAGATCCAAGAGCATGAGGTGCTCGGCGCGCTCCTTCGGGTCGGCCAGCATCTCGGCGGCGAGGGCCTCGTCCTCCTCGCGGGTGAGGCCGCGCCGGCGGGTCCCGGCCAAGGGGCGGATCGTGACCTTGCCGTCGCGCAGCCGGACCAGGATCTCCGGGCTCGAGCCCACGAGCGCGAAGCCGTCGAGGTCGAGGAAGAACAGGAAGGGCGAGGGGTTGAGCCGGCGCAGCGCCCGGTAGAGCGAGAGCGGCGGCAGATCGAAGGGCACCGAGAAACGCTGCGAGACGACGATCTGGAAGGCATCCCCGGCGGTGATGTATTCCTTGCAGCGGCGGACCATCGCCTCGAACGCCTCGGGGCTCGTGTGCGCCCGCGGGGTCACCGCCACGGCCTCGCGCCGCGGCGGCTCGTGGCGGATGCCGCGGTCGAACTCCTCGACCGCCTCGGCGAGCCGCTCGCGGGCGAGCTCCCAGGCGCGCGGGCCGGAGAGCCCGGGCTCCGGGCGGACCGGTGTCACGAGCGTCACGCTGTCCGCCAAATTGTCGAACACCGCGACGATCGACGGCCGGACGAAGACCGCATCGGGCAGGCCCAGAGGATCGGGCTTGCTCTCCGGCAACCGCTCCACGAGCCGGACCATGTCGTAGGCCATGTAGCCGAACAGGCCGGCGGCCGGCGGCGGCAGACCGGGCGGCATGGCGATCCGGCTCTCGCCGAGCAGCGCCCGCAAGGAATCGAGCGAGGGCAGGGGCTCGGGCTCGAAGGCCTCACGCTCGGCACGCGCCCGACGGTTGATCTCCGCCCGCGCGCCCCGGCAGCGCCAGACCAGGTCGGGCTTCATGCCGATGATCGAGTAGCGGCCGCGCACCGCACCACCCTCGACGCTTTCGAGCAGGAAAGCGTAGGGCCGCCCGTGGGCGAGCTTGAGGAGGGCCGAAACTGGTGTTTCGAGGTCGGCCACCAGCGTGGTCCAGACGACCTGCGGACGGCCGGCCTCGTAGGCTTCGAGGAAGGCGGCGCGGTCGGGTGCGGGGAGCATCGCTCAGCGTCCCATGGTCTCGACGATCCGGGCGAGCGCGCTGCTGTCGGTCTCGACCGGGAAGCGCCGGCGCAGGGCCTGCTCGTAGCCGACCAGGATCGCCTCGCCCAGGCTCTCGCGCAGCTCGCGGCGGAACGGTGCGAGGTCGAGCTCGGCCGGGGCCTCGCGGATCTCGTCGGTGGCGACCAGCGCGAAGCCCTCGGGGGTGGGGACCGGTTGCTCGGCGATCCGGCCGGGCGGGGTCGCGAAGAGGGCGCGGGTCACCTCGGGGCCGAGCGGCTCGGGATCGCCGCGCCGGCGCAGGGGCCCGACCGTGGCGAGCGAGAGGCCCGGCACGGCGCGGGCGAGGTCGGCGAGCGTCTCCCCCGCCCGCGCCCGCTCGAGCAGGGCCGTGGCCCGCTCGCGGGCGAGCTCGCGCTGCCGCTCGATCCGCCAGCCGATCTCGGCCGGCACACGCACCTCCTCGAGGCGGCGATCGCGCGACGGCGTGACGCTCTCGACCCTGACGACGAACCAACGATCGTCCTTGCCGTGGACCAAAAGCGAGGTCCGGCCGGCCGGGGTGGCGAAGATCTCCTGCAGCATCTCGGGGGACAACTCGATTCCGTCGATCGCTCGGCCCTCACCGTCGCGCCCCTGGGCGTCGACCGCCGGGAGCCGGATGTGGCGGGCGCCCACCGCACGGGCCGCGGCCGCCAGGTCCTCGCCCGCGGCGAGCGCGTCGTCGAGCCGTTCGGCGACCGAAGGCAGCCGGTCGGCGGCGCGCCGGCGGGCGAGCTCCTCGGCGAGTGCCTCCCGCACCTCCTCGAACGGCCTTACGGTCGCGGGTGTGACGCGCTCGAGGTGCAAAAGATGCCAGCCGAAGGGCGTCTGCACGGGCTCGGAGAGTCCGCCCGGGGCGAGGGTCTGGAGGGCCCTGTCGAGCGCCTCGGGCAAGAGACCGGCGGCCACCGGCCCGAGGGTCGAAAGGGTGAGGCCGCGCGCCTCGAGGGCGCTCGCGATCTCGGCGAAGCTCTTGCCCTCACGGGCGAGCCGCTCGGCTTCCTCGATCACCGCCCGGTCGGCGGCCAGGAGCTGGGTGGCGGTCCGCTCTTCCGGGCTCGTGTAGGCGGCCCGCCGCTCCTCGTAGGCGGCGCGCAGCTCCTCTTCCGACGGCATCGATTCGCCGAGCAGCTCCTCGACCCCGAGCACCACGAGCTCGACGGCGCGGAGCTCGGGCACCCGGAAGCGGGCGGCGTTGCGCTCGAGCCAGGCCGTGAGCGTGGCCTCGTCGGGCTGGCCGGGGTCCTCGGCGGCGGCCGGTACGAGCAGCGCCCGGCCGACCCGCCGCTCCTCACGGTAGCGGGCGAGCTCGCGAACCAGCCGCTCGGGTGCCGCCACCGCCCCGGAGACCGCCTCGACCAGCCGGGCGCGGGCGAGGTCGGCGCGCAGCTGCTCGAGATAGCCGGCCTCGCTGAGGCCGAGCTCGCGCAGCACGAACTCGAAACGCTGCCGGTCGAAGCCTTGCGGGCCCCGGAACACCGGGTCCTCGCGGACCAGCCGGGTGAGCGTGCCCGGATCGACGTCGAGGCCGAGCTCGCGGGCGTGCCGCTCGACCAGACGCCGCGCCACCGCCTGGGCGAGGGCTTGGCGCAGCAGGTTCTCCATGACCGCCGGGCTGCGCTCGACGTCTTGGCCGAACTGCTCGCGCAGCCGGCGGAAGGTGCGCTCGGTCTCGCGCACGACCTCGGCCGTGGGGATCGGCTCACCGCCCACCCGAGCGATCTCGTCGGGCACCGTGCGGGTGCGGAAGACGTCGCCGATCCCCCAGATCGCGAAGCTCACGATCAAGAGGACGAGGAAGGCTTTGACCACCCAGCCGGTGGCCTGACGGCGCATGGCGTCGAGCATGACGGGGACGCGGATCCTCGAGGTCGTCGCCGGCGAGGATAGGCCAGCGCGGCGGGCGGCCGCAACCGGCGCCGTGTCACCCGGGCTTCAAGTGCCGGGGGTGCTGTGCTACCGAGCGGCCGGCGCGTGTGGCGGGCGGGACGATGCGGCTCGATCGGCCGGTGGTGTTCGGCAACTGGAAGATGAACGGGCTGCGGGCCGAGGGCCTGGCGCTGGCCGGGACCTTGGCCGAGCGGGCGGTCCGGCTCACCGGCACGCTCGGGATCTTCCCGCCCTTCACGCTGATCCACGCGGTCGCCCAGCGGGTCAAGGAGACGGCGATTCTGGTGGGCGGGCAAGACTGCCACGAGCGCGCGAGCGGGGCCTACACCGGCTGCGTCTCGGCACCGATGCTCGCCGACGCCGGCGCCAAGGCGGTGATCCTCGGCCATTCCGAGCGGCGCCACGGGCTCGGCGAGAGCGACGCGCTGGTCCGCGCCAAGTTCCGCGCGGCGCGCGCTGCGGGGCTGCTCGTCGTGCTGTGCATCGGCGAGACCGAAGCGGAGTATCTGGCCGGCGCACGCTCGGCGCGCCTTGCAGCGCAGATCGACGGCAGCCTGCCCGAGGGGATCGGGCCCGAGGGGCTCGTCGTGGCCTACGAGCCGGTCTGGGCGATCGGCACCGGCCGCACGCCCACGGCCGAGGAGATCCGCGCGACCCACCGCGAGATCCGGGCGATGCTGGCCAAGCGGATCGTCGGCGGCGATGCCGTGCCGCTCCTCTACGGCGGCTCGGTCAAGCCCGAGAACGCGGCCGAGATCATGGCGCTTTCCGATGTCGACGGGGTGCTGGTCGGCGGTGCGAGCCTGGACGCCCGGTCGTTCTGGCGCATCTACCAAGCGGGGGGCGGGGCCTGAGCCCGGTCGGGCCGACCCGTCGATCCCGAGGAGAGCGAAGGTCCCATGGCGCAGATCGTGCTCGTGGTGCACATCATGATCGCCGCCGCGTTGGTCGGCGTGATCCTCCTGCAGCGCAGCGAGGGCGGCGGGCTCGGCCTCGGCAGCGGCACGATGGGCGGGCTCATGACCGGCCGCGGCACCGCCAACCTTTTGACCCGCACGACGGCGATCCTCGCCGCCTGCTTCATGGGCACGTCCATCCTCCTCGCGATCCTTTCGGGGAACACCGGCCGCGCCCCCTCGATCCTCGACACGCCCCCGCCCGCGCCGAGCGCGCCCGCCGTGCCGACCCCGCCGGTCGCCCGATGAGGCGGCGGCGGACCGGGTCGGCTCGCCCGAGGGCGGGTCGCGGCCGGCCGCTCCGGGGGTCGGCGCCTTGACCCGCTACGTGTTCGTGACCGGCGGGGTGGTCTCCTCGCTCGGCAAGGGGCTCGCCTCGGCGGCGCTCGGCGCGCTGCTCCAGGCCCGCGGCTACCGGGTGCGGCTCAGGAAGCTCGACCCCTATCTCAACGTCGATCCGGGCACCATGTCGCCCTACCAGCACGGCGAGGTGTTCGTCACCGACGACGGCGCCGAGACCGATCTCGACCTCGGCCATTACGAGCGCTTCACGGGCGTGCCGGCGCGCGCCACCGACAGCGTTTCGGCCGGGCGGATCTACTGGACCGTGCTGACCCGCGAACGCCGCGGCGACTATCTCGGCGCCACGGTCCAGGTGATCCCGCACGTCACCAACGCGATCAAGGAGTTCGTCACCAACGACACGGCCGATGCCGACATCGTCTTGTGCGAGATCGGCGGCACGGTGGGCGACATCGAAGGCTTGCCGTTCCTCGAGGCGATCCGCCAGATGGGCCTCGAGCTGCCGCGCGGCTCCTGCGCCTACGTCCACGTGACCCTCGTGCCCTACATCGCCTCGGCCAAGGAGCTCAAGACCAAGCCCACCCAGCACTCGGTCGCGGCGCTGCGCGGGATCGGCATCCAGCCGGACCTGTTGTTGTGCCGGACCGAACATCCGATCCCGCCCGAGGCCCGGCGGAAGATCGCGCTGCAGTGCAACCTGCGCGAGACGGCGGTGATCGAAGGGCGCGACTGCGCCTCGATCTACGAGGTGCCGATCCGCTACCACGCCGAAGGCTTCGATACGGAGCTGCTGCGCGCCCTCGACCTGCCAGTCGAGGGCGAGCCCGACCTCGGCCCCTGGCAGCGGATCCTCGACCGGCTGGCGCGGCCCGAGGGCGAGGTCCGGGTGGCGGTGGTCGGCAAGTACACGGGGCTCGCCGACGCCTACAAATCGCTGAACGAGGCGCTCGTGCACGGCGGCATCGCCAACCGCGTGCGGGTCCTGCTCGATTGGATCGACGCCGAGGAGCTGATCCGCGGCGGTCTCGCGAGCCGGCTCAACGAGGCGCACGCCGTGCTCGTGCCCGGTGGCTTCGGCGAGCGCGGGGTGGAGGGCAAGATCGCCGCCGTCACCCACGCCCGCGAGCGCAAGCTGCCGTTCCTCGGCATCTGCTTCGGCATGCAGCTCGCCTGCATCGAGGCGGCGCGCAACCTCGCCGGCCTCGAAGGTGCTTCCTCGACCGAGTTCGGCCCCTGCGCGCATCCGATCGTCGGGCTGTTGACCGAGTGGGAGCGGGAAGGTGCGGTCGAGCGGCGCACGGCCGGCGACCAGAAAGGCGGCACGATGCGGCTCGGCGCGTACCCTTGCGAGCTCGCCCCGGGCTCGCTCGCCGAGCGGGCCTACGGGACGCGGCGGATCAGTGAGCGCCACCGCCACCGCTACGAGGTCAACATCAATTACAAGGACGTGCTCGAGCGCGCGGGCCTCGTCTTCTCCGGGATGTCGCCGGACGGCCGCCTGCCCGAGATCGTCGAGCGGCGCGACCATCCTTGGTTCGTGGGCGTGCAGTTCCACCCCGAGCTCAAGTCCCGCCCGTTCGCCCCGCACCCCCTCTTCGCCGCCTTCATCGAGGCCGCCGTCGCCCAGTCGAGGCTGGTATGAGCGAACGCCCGCGCCGGTCGGTCACGGTGGGTCCCGTGACCTTCGCCCAGGACCTGCCCTTCGTCCTGATCGCCGGACCTTGCGCGATCGAGAGCCGGGCGCACGCGCTCCTCGTCGCCTCGCGGCTGGTCGAGCTCACCCGCGAGCGGAAGATCCCGTTCGTCTTCAAATCCTCGTTCGACAAGGCCAACCGGACGAGTGCCGAGAGCGGCCGCGGGGTCGGCATCGCGCAGGGGCTCGAGATCCTGGCCGAAATCCGCCGCGTGCTCGGCTGCCCGGTGCTCACCGACGTGCACGAGAGCTGGCAGTGCGCCAAGGCCGCGGAGGCCGTCGACATCCTGCAGATCCCGGCTTTCCTGTGCCGGCAGACCGATCTCTTGGCCGCCGCGGCGGCCACCGGCCGGGTCGTCAACGTCAAGAAGGGCCAGTTCCTGGCGCCGTGGGACATGGCCCGGGTGACCGCCAAGCTGGAGGCGTTCGGGGCCACGGGCGTGCTCGTCACCGAGCGCGGCGTCTCGTTCGGCTACAACACCTTGGTGACCGATCTTCGAGCGCTGCGTCATCTCGAGGAGACGGGCTGGCCGGTGGTCTTCGACGCCACCCATTCGGTCCAGCAGCCGGGGGGCCTGGGCGGCCGGTCGGGTGGCGAGCGGGCCTTCGTGCCGCTGTTGGCCCGCGCCGCGGTCGCCACGGGCGTGGCCGCGGTCTTCCTCGAGACCCACGACGATCCCGACCGGGCGGTCTCGGACGGGCCGAACATGGTCCCGCTCGACCGGATGGGGGAACTCTTGGACGATCTCTTGGCCTTCGACCGGCTGGCCAAGAGCCGGCCGCAGATCCGCCTTTGAGGAGGATCCCATGCCCGCGACCGAGATCACCGCGATCCGCGCCCGGGAGATCCTCGACAGCCGGGGCAACCCCACGGTCGAGGTCGAGGTCGAGCTCGCGGGCGGGGCGATCGGCCGGGCGGCGGTGCCGTCGGGGGCCTCGACCGGCTCGCGCGAGGCGCTCGAGCGGCGCGACGGCGACCCGACGCGGTATCTGGGCAAGGGGGTGAAGAAGGCGGTCGAGGCGGTCCAGGGCGAGATCACCGACCTCCTCTCGGGCCGCGACGCGACCGAGCAAGTCGCGATCGACACGGCGCTTTGCCGGCTCGACGGCACGGCCGACAAGCGCCGGCTCGGCGCCAACGCGATCTTGGGGGCGAGTCTCGCCGTGGCGAAGGCCGCCGCGGCCCAGCTCGGCCTGCCGCTCTATCGCTACCTGGGCGGGGTGGGGGCGCGCGTTCTGCCGGTGCCGCTCATGAACGTGATCAACGGCGGGGCGCACGCCGACAACCCGATCGACATCCAGGAGTTCATGATCGCGCCCGTGGGCGCGCCGAGCTTCGCCGAGGCGCTCAGGATCGGCGCCGAGGTCTTCCACGCGCTCAAGAAGGCCCTCAAGGAGGCCGGCCACGACACGAACGTGGGCGACGAGGGCGGCTTCGCCCCGAAGCTCGGCTCGGCCGAAGAAGCGCTCGGTTTCCTCGCGAAGGCGGTCGAGAAGGCGGGCTACCGGCCCGGCGAAGAGGTGGTCTTCGCCCTCGACTGCGCGGCCTCGGAATTCTTCGCGGACGGCCGCTACCGGCTCGCGGGCGAGGGCAAGGTCCTCGATGCCGCGGGCATGGTCGACTATCTCGAAGGGCTCGTCGCGCGCTTCCCGATCGTCTCGATCGAGGACGGCATGGCCGAGGGCGACTGGGCGGGCTGGAAGCTCTTGACCGATCGGCTCGGCGGCAAGGTCCAGCTGGTCGGCGACGATCTCTTCGTCACGAACCCGGCGATCCTGGCGGAAGGCATCCGAAAGGGTGTGGCCAACGCGATCCTCGTCAAGGTCAACCAGATCGGCACCTTGAGCGAGACCTTGGACGCCGTCGATCTGGCGACCCGCAACGGCTATCGGGCGATCGTCTCGCACCGCTCGGGCGAGACCGAGGATACGACGATCGCCGATCTCGCGGTCGCCACCAATTGCGGGCAGATCAAGACCGGCTCGCTCTCCCGCTCGGACCGGCTCGCCAAGTACAACCAGCTCCTGCGGATCGAGGAGGCGCTCGGACCCGCGGCGCGCTATGCCGGCCGGGCGGCGCTGGTGCGGCCGTGAGCCGGTTCGGCCTTCGGGTCCTCGATCCGCGCCCTTGGCTGCGCCGGCACTGGGCCCTCCTCGCCGCCTCGGCCGTGCTCGCCTATTTCCTCTGGCACGGGCTGCACGGCGAGCGCGGCTTCGGCGCGTGGCTCGAGGTCAATCGCGAGCTCGAGCGGGCGCGCAGCGAGCTCGCTCGGCTCCAGGCGGAGCGCAAGCGGCTCGAAGCACCGGTCGACGCCCTCCAGCCCGACCGCGCCGACCCGGATCTGGTCGAAGAGGAGCTGCGCAAGCTCGGCTACATTGGCGAGCGCGAAGCCGTGATCCTGGTGCCGGCGGGGGCGGCGCGCTGAGGGCCGGGCGAGGCTGGCCGCGCCGGGGCGCATCGTGTAGGAGAGCCCGGAGGTTGGGGCCGGCCGGGCCAGGTCGGTGGGCTCGAGGGGGAGGAGCGGGCGCATGGCGAGCACGGCGCGGGTGACGAAGGCTCCGGGCAAGGTCGCGGTCGAAGTGATCGAGCCCGGGCCGGCGGTGCCGCCGGTCGAGGAGCTCTGGAAGCTCTACCGCGAGATGCTGTTGATCCGCCGCTTCGAAGAGAAGGCCGGCCAGCTCTACGGCATGGGCCTGATCGGCGGTTTCTGCCATCTCTACATCGGCCAGGAGGCGGTCGCGGTCGGCATCCAGCACACGCTCTCCGAGAAGGACTCGGTGATCACCGGCTACCGCGACCACGGCCACATGCTCGCTTGTGGGATGGACCCGCGCCGGGTGATGGCCGAGCTCACCGGGCGGGTGACCGGCTATTCCAAGGGCAAGGGCGGCTCGATGCACATGTTCGCCAAGGAGGTGCGCTTCTACGGCGGGCACGGGATCGTGGGCGCCCAGGTGCCGCTCGGCACCGGCATCGCCTTCGCCCACAAGTACCGCAAGGACGGCGGGCTCTGCGTCACCTATTTCGGTGACGGCGCGGCCAACCAGGGCCAGGTCTACGAGGCCTTCAACATGGCCGCCTTGTGGAAGCTGCCGGTCCTCTACGTGATCGAGAACAATCGCTACGCGATGGGCACCGCGGCCGAGCGGCACGCGTCCACCACCTCGCTCTTCCAGCGCGGCCTCGCCTTCGCCATCCCCGGGACCCAGGTCGACGGCATGGACGTCCTGGCGGTGCGCGAGAAGGCCCAAGAAGCCGTCCGGTACATCCGCGAGGGCAACGGCCCGTTCGTGCTCGAGGCGCTCACCTACCGCTACCGGGGCCATTCGATGTCCGATCCGGGCAAGTACCGGACCAAGGAAGAGGTCCAGGAGATGCGCGAGCGGCACGACCCGATCGACCGGCTCAAAGCGCTGATGCTCGAGCGCGGGTTGGCCGACGAGGACCGCTTCAAGCAGATCGACAAAGAGATCCGCGACATCTGCAACGAGGCGGCGCGCTTCGCCCAGGACAGCCCGGAGCCCGACCCGGCCGAGCTCTGGACCGACGTGCTCGTCGAGCACTGAGCCCGGGGCTGCAGCCCCGATCGACGAGGCGGCGGAGGCCGATCACCGCCCGGCCGCGCCGGTCCCGATCCAGGAGAACGAGCGATGCCCACGCCCATCCTCATGCCGGCGCTCTCGCCGACCATGACCGAGGGCAATCTCGCGCGCTGGCTCAAAAAGGTCGGCGACCGGGTCAAACCCGGCGAGCCGATCGCCGAGATCGAGACCGACAAGGCGACCATGGAGGTCGAGGCGGTCGAGGAGGGGGTGCTGGCCGAGATCCTGGTCGCCGAGGGTACCGAAGGGGTGAAGGTCAACACCCCGATCGCGCTGTTGCGCGGCGAGGAGGAGGCCGAGCCCGCGCCCGCCCCGGGGGCGCCGGCTCCGGCGGCCGCAGCCGCCGCGGCGGTCCGGCCGGCCGGTGCCGCCGCCCCCGCCGCCCCGCAGGTGCTCCGCCCGGTGGCCGCGGGGCCCGAGATCCCGGCCGGTGTGCCGACCCGCAAGCTCACCGTCCGCGAGGCGCTCAGGGATGCGATGGCCGAAGAGATGCGGCGCGACCCGGACGTGTTCTTGATGGGGGAGGAGGTCGCTCTCTACCAGGGCGCCTACAAGGTGAGCCAGGGGCTGCTCGACGAGTTCGGCCCCGAGCGGGTCATCGACACGCCGATCACCGAATACGGCTTCACCGGGCTCGGCGTCGGCGCGGCGATGGCCGGGCTCAAGCCGATCGTCGAGTTCATGACCTGGAACTTCGCCATGCAGGCGATCGATCACATCATCAACTCGGCGGCCAAGACGCTCTACATGTCGGGCGGGCAGATGGGCTGCCCGATCGTCTTCCGGGGGCCGAACGGGGCCGCGCCCCGGGTCGCCGCCCAACACAGCCAGGAATACAGCTCTTGGTACGCCCATTGCCCGGGGCTCAAGGTCGTCGCGCCCTGGTCGGCGGCGGATGCGAAGGGCCTCCTCAAGGCCGCGATCCGCGACCCGAACCCGGTGGTCTTCCTCGAGAACGAGGTGCTCTACGGGCAGAGCTTCGAGGTCCCGCTGGTCGACGACCTGGTCCTGCCGATCGGCCGGGCCAAGACCGTGCGGCCCGGCCGCGATCTCACCATCACTGCCTTTTCCATCATGGTCGGCCGGGCGCTGCAGGCGGCCGAGAAGCTCGCGGCCCTCGGCATCGAGGCCGAGGTGATCGATCTGCGGACCCTCCGCCCGCTCGACGTCGAGACGATCGTCGCCTCGGTCAAGCGCACGAACCGGCTCCTTTCCGTCGAGGAGGGTTGGCCCGTTTGCGGGATCGGCGCCGAGCTCGCCGCGCTCATGATGGAGCACGCCTTCGACTGGCTGGATGCGCCGGTCGTGCGGGTCACCGGCAAGGACGTGCCGATGCCCTACGCCGCCAACCTCGAGCGGATGGCCGTGCCGCAGGTCGAGGACGTGGTCGAAGCCGCCCGCGCCCTCTGCGGCCGCGCCTGAGGGCGGAAGCGGGGAGGAGGGGAGATGCCGACGCCGATCCTCATGCCGGCGCTTTCGCCGACCATGACCGAGGGCAACCTCGCCCGCTGGCTCAAGAAGGAAGGCGAGACGGTCAAGTCGGGCGAGGTGATCGCCGAGATCGAGACCGACAAGGCGACCATGGAGGTCGAGGCGGTCGACGAAGGGGTGCTCGCCAAGATCCTGGTTCCGGCCGGCACCGAGGGGGTCAAGGTCAACACCCCGATCGCGCTCTTGCTGGGCGAGGGCGAGGATGCGAGTGCCCTCGAGGCACCACCCGCCACGGCTCCGGCGGCCGCCGCCGCGCCGGCCCGAGGCAATGGCGAGGCGAAGCCCACAGCCCCCGCTCCGGCTCCGCCGGCGCCGGCACCGGCGGTCGCGGCCGGCGCGCAGGAGGGGCGGATCTTCGCGAGCCCCTTGGCGCGGCGGATGGCGGCCCAGGCCGGGCTCGACCTGCGCACGATCAAGGGCACCGGCCCCGGTGGGCGGATCGTCAAGGCCGACATCGAGGCCGCCTTGGCCGCGCCGCGCCCGGTGGCCGCCCCACCCGCGGCACCGGCGGTCGCGCCGGCTCCCGCACCGGTCGCCCCTGTACCCGCACCGACCCCGGTACCCGTGTCGCCGCCTCCGGGCGTGGCCTTCGACGAGATCCCGCTCAGCAACATGCGCAAGACCATCGCCCGGCGGCTCGCCAAGGCGAAGGCCACGATCCCACATTTCTATTTGACGATCGACGTGGGGCTCGATGCGCTCTTGGATCTCCGGGCCAAGCTCAACGCCCGGCCGAAGGTCGACTACAAGCTCAGCGTCAACGATTTCATCATCAAGGCGGTGGCGCTCGCGCTCAAGAAGGTGCCCGACTGCAACGCGAGCTTCGCCGGCGACAAGATCCTCCGCTGGCGCGACGTCGACGTGGCGGTCGCGGTGGCGATCGAGGGCGGGCTGATCACGCCCGTGGTGCGCAAGGCCGACCAGAAGACGCTTTCGGTGATCTCGGCCGAGATGAAGGACCTCGCCGCCCGGGCCCGGGCCGGCAAGCTCAAGCCCGAGGAGTTCCAAGGCGGCGGCTTCACGATCTCCAACCTCGGCATGTACGGGATCCGCGAGTTCGCGGCGATCATCAACCCGCCGCAGGCCTGCATCCTGGCGGTGGGCGCGGGCGAGAAGCGGCCGGTGGTCGAGGGCGAGGCGATCGTCGCCCGCACGCTCATGACCGTGACCCTCTCGACCGACCACCGCGTGGTCGACGGCGCGCTCGGGGCCGAGTTCCTGCAGGCCTTCAAGGGGCTGATCGAGGACCCGATGGGCCTCCTTGTCTAGGGCGCCGCGATCCAGGTGGACCCCGCCGGCTCCTCGGATTCGGGCGACGGCCGGCTCGGCCAGTGTCCGGTCTCGGGCGGGGCCGGCGAGCGGTCGGTCCACACCCGGCCCGCGACCCAACCTTCCCAAGGGTCCAAGCAGGTGCAGGGCTCGTCGAGCGGACGGGGCGGGCTCGAGCAATAGCCGCTCGGGGTGACGCAGACCCAGAGCCGGGCCGCGCCCGGCGCGGCGGCGGGCGGCGGGTCGGGGCCGGTCGGGCGCAAGGGTGGCCCGCGCGAGAGGCCGGCGGCCAGCACGATCGTGCCGAGCAGGCCCAAGGTGGCGGCGATCGCCGCGAACGGTGCGATGGTCACGAGGCGGTTCCTCCTTCGACGGTCGAGGCTAACTTAGCAGGATCGGCGCGGGACGGGGTGACGCAGGTCACCGGCCGGCAGCCGTGCCGACCGGTCCCTTCCCGAGGGCGGTCATCTGCCCTAAGGCTCGCGGCAGCCAGAGCGCGGGGTGATCCTCATGGGCTACAAGGTGGCGGTCGTCGGCGCCACGGGTGCCGTCGGCAACGAGATGTTGCAGATCCTGGCCGAGCGGGAGTTCCCGGTCGACAAGGTCGTGGCACTCGCCTCCGAGCGGTCGATCGGCAAGCAGGTGAGCTTCGGGGAAGACCGCACGCTCGACGTCGAGGACCTCGAGCGGTTCGATTTCCGCGGCTTCGACATCGCGCTCTTTTCGCCCGGGGCCAAGGTCTCGGCGGTGCACGCGCCGCGCGCGGCGGCCGCCGGCTGCGTGGTGATCGACAACACGAGCCATTTCCGCATGGACCCCGACGTCCCGCTCGTGGTGCCGGAGGTCAATCGTCACGCTTTGAAGGACTTCCACAAGAAGAACATCATCGCCAACCCCAACTGCTCCACCATCCAGATGGTCGTCGCCTTGAAGCCGATCCACGACGTCGCGCGGATCAGGCGGGTGGTCGTCGCGACCTATCAATCGGTCTCGGGCGCCGGCAAGGAGGCGATGGACGAGCTCTTCGAACACACCAAAGCGATCTACATGAACGAGCGGAAGGTTCCGGTCAACTTCCCGAAGTCGATCGCCTTCAACCTCATCCCGCAGATCGACGTCTTCATGGAGGACGGCTCGACCAAGGAAGAGTGGAAGATGGCGGTCGAGACCAAGAAGATCCTCGACCCGAAGATCCTGGTCACCGCGACCTGCGTGCGGGTGCCGGTGTTCGTCGGCCACTCGGAAGCGGTCAACGTCGAGCTCGAAAGCCCGCTCTCGGCCGAGGAGGCGCGCGCGATCCTGGACGAGGCGCCAGGTGTCGTCGTGGTCGACCGGCGCGAGGCCGGCGGCTACATCACCCCGACCGAGGCGGCCGGCGAATATGCCGTGTTCGTCTCGCGGATCCGCGAGGACCCGACCGTGCCGCACGGGCTCAATCTCTGGGTGGTCTCGGACAATCTGCGCAAAGGGGCCGCGCTCAACGCGGTGCAGATCGCCGAGTGCCTGGTCGAGGACGGCCTGATCTGAGCCTGGCCGCAGCGCCCGTGTCGATCGCCGCCGCCGCACCGAGCCCGGCCGGGAACGTTCCCGAGCTCACCGTTTCCGAGCTCGCCTTCGCTCTCAAGCGGACGGTCGAGGGGGCGTTCGGGCTGGTGCGGGTCCGAGGCGAGCTCTCCGGCTTCAAGCGCCACGCCTCGGGCCATCTCTATTTCGCGATCAAGGACGAGAAGGCGGTCCTCGACTGCGTCGCTTGGCGGACGAGCCTGCCCAAGCTCACCTTCACCCCCGAGGACGGGCTCGAGGTGGTGTGCACCGGAAGGCTCACCACGTACCCCGGCCGCTCGAAGTACCAGCTCGTCGTCGAGCGGATGGAGCCCGCGGGCGTGGGCGCGCTCATGGCGCTCCTCGAGGAGCGCAAGCGCAAGCTCGCGGCCGAAGGGCTGTTCGATGCGGCGCGCAAACGGCCTTTGCCGTTCCTGCCGCGGGTCATCGGG
>Ga0209809_1001580_pt1 | contig 17951 bp, 17 predicted proteins | sample YNPMSTMetaG_FD_186172 | JGI IMG/M metagenome (GOLD analysis project Ga0209809, IMG submission 186172) | Anoxygenic and chlorotrophic microbial mat microbial communities from Yellowstone National Park, USA - YNP MS-T MetaG (SPAdes) (version 2) ... | reverse complement strand
TTTAATAAAAATTACGATTTCGGCTCTCTCTGTAATGATTTTTTCGGCTTTGGTTAATGAAATAATGGCAAGGTTAAAAATTTATTCTGGAAAAAAAGAAAATTCAGTTGCTTTAATTTCAGACGGAGTTCATTCAAGGGTTGATGTTTTTGTATCTTTGGTAGTTTTTGCTGGATTGATTTTGAATAAATACTGGATTTTCACAGATTCGGTTTTGACCTTTTTAATCGGTCTTTATATTGTTAAAGAATCATTTTCAATCGGAAAAGAGGCAATCGATTCTTTACTCGATGTTTCAGCTCCCCCAGAAGTTGAAGAAAAAATAAAAGAAATTGTCAAATCTTATGGAATTGAAATTTCAGATTTAAAAAACCAAAAGAAAGGCTCTGTTTTTACTGCCAATTTGGAAATAAATTTGTCAAAGAATTTAACCGTTGATGAGGCAACAAAAATTTCAGAAAGTTTGAGAGAAAGATTAATGGAAGAAATTAAAAATTTAGTTCATGTTGCAATTCAGATAAAAAGCCATGAAGTTGAAACAGGATTTTATGGACCTACTTTCGGTTTAGGAAAAGGTTTGGGTTGGCAAAGAAGAGGGAGGTTTAAAGAAGAGGTAAAAGAAGCAAAAGGTAAGGTACTCGTGGGGTTTTGCGTCTGCCCTAGATGTGGCTATAGAGTAGAGCATCAACGCGGTGTTTCTTGTTCAACCTTAATCTGTCCAAATTGCAAAATTCCTTTGAAAAGAGAAAAGGATTGGATTTTTGAAAATTTTTTATTTTTGTTATAATATATCAATGGGCGTTGATACAATAAAGTGTTGTCAAAATAAAAAATCGATTTTAAAGATTGAAAGTTTGGCGAAAGTATTGAAAAAAATTTCTGAGCCAAACAGGTTAAAGATTTTATGTTTTTTAAAAGATGGAGAAAAATGCGTTTGTGATATCTGGCAGTGTTTGAAACTTCCCCAAAATTTAGTTTCCCATCATTTAAAGGTTTTAAAAGATTTGAACTTGATTTCTTCAAAAAAGGTCGGTTTAAAAGTTTTTTATAAGTTAAATCAAAAGGTCGTCAAAAAATATTTAAAAGAATTAGAAAAAGTACTATGAAAATTAAAATTTTGGGCTCAGGATGTGCAAAATGTCAAAAATTAGAAGAAAATGCTAAAAAGGCGGTTGAGGAATTGGGGTTAAAAAATGTAGAGGTAGAGCACATTTATGATATGGATAAAGTGATTGAGATGGGTGTAGCAATGACACCAGCGATTATGTTTGATGATGAAATCAAAGCTCAAGGTCGGATTCCAGAAGTTGAAGAAATAAAAAATTGGCTAAGCCAAAAGTCGAATAACTAAACAAATTATAACATAACAACTTACAACAAAAACTATGAAGAGAATTATTTTTGGCACAATATTAATTCTTTTGATTTTGGGAATTTTGGTCGGATACGAATGGTACGGAGCTTACAAAAAAAGCAAATTAATAGAGAAAGGAATTTTTCCAAAAGAACCTTTTCCGATTCAACCCAATACTCCTTGGTGGCAAATTCCTTTTTTGACCTTACTTCAGTATTTAACTAAAGCTTGGTTTTGTTTGGGTATGGCATTTTTGATTGCGGGAGCGATTGAAACTTTTATTCCAAAAGAATTGATTATTAAGCATTTGGGAAAGAGAAGTAAAAAAGCATATTTTATTGCTGCTTTTGGAGGACCTTTGCTTTCGGTTTGTTCTTGTTCAGTAATTCCTTTGTTTGCGGCGATTAAAAAAAGAGGAGCAGGACTGGGACCAGCCATTACATTTTTGTTGACAACCCCAGCTATAAATCCAGCAGCTATTATTTTGACTTTTAGCTTGATTTCTTGGAAATTTGCTATTGGTAGAATTATTTTGGCTTTATCAGCGGCGATTATTACCGGAGCAATTTTGGAAGCAATTTCGACAACAGAGGAAGAAAAGAAAGGACTTTTATCTCAATTAAAAGTTGAATATCAAGAAAAACCTTTAAATTTGAAAGAGGATCTTAAAGAATGGGTAATCAATGTTTGGGATTTTGTCAAAAAGATTTTTCCCTTGGTTATCTTGGGAATTTTTATCATTGGAATAGTTAAAATTTTCTTGACTTCAAAATTGATCTCTAAATATTTGGGTCAAGGTTTTTGGCAGATAGTTTTGGCATCAATCTTGGGAGTAGTAATGTATACGCCAACATTGGTTGAAATTCCTTTTGTGAGAGAGCTTTTGGTTTTGGGCATGGGAACAGGTCCTGCTTTGACATTTTTGTTAACAGGTCCTGCTTTAAGTTTGCCTTCAATGCTTGGTGTTTCAAGAGTAATTGGTTGGAAACAGGTATTAAATTATGCGATTTTGATGTGGATTTTAGGAATTATTGGCGGTTTGATTTTTGCCTTGTTGGTTCCTCGAGTAATTTTGCTATAAAAATTTATGGAGAAATTTTATTGCCCAAAATGTGATAAAATTTTTGCGGCAGAAGGAAAAAAGAAAGGGTGGCAAGATTCAATTTATAGCTATTGATGGAAAAAACAGCCAAGTGTCCAATTTGCGGAGCATCTCAGAATGAATTTTCTCAAAATTAGCAGTTTATTTTTGGTTATGTTATAATTTCTTAAAAGAGGTCAAATCAAACAAATTTTACTAATGGCTAAAAAATCTTTAAAGAAAAAAGTTTATCAATTTACAGCTATTTTTGAGAAAAATGAAGATGGCGGTTATACTGTGACTGTTCCTTCTTTGCCTGGTCTTGTTACTGAAGGAAAAGATTTAGAAGAAGCCAAAAAAATGGTTGAAGACGCTATTCGTTGTTATTTAGAAGGTTTAAAAAAAGAAAAAAGAAAAATACCAGAAGAAAAAGAAATAGGGCAGTTTAGGGTTGAAGTTAAAATATAAATGACTAAACTTCCACGAATTTCTTCAAGAAAATTAATTTCTATTCTCATTGAAATTAGGATTTTATTTTCATCATCAAACTGGAAGCCATATTCATCTTCGGCATAAAACAAAAGATATTTGAGAGTGGTTATTCCTACTAATAAAGAAACCTTAGCTCCTAAAACATTAAAAACGATTTTGAAACAAGCAGAACTCACGTTAGAAGAATTAAGAGACCTTTTGTAATTTTTCACTTAAAACCTCATAAGTATTCCTAATCTTAAATTTCACTTCCCAGGGAGTTTGTTTTATTAATGTTTTCAATGGTTTAAATCAAATAAGCAGTGCGGATCAAACAAGAATGAAACAAAATTTATATAGTTTTTCCTAAGAATTTATCTCTTCTTTATTTTTTCTGTTAATCTAGTTTTAAATAAGCAAGAAGCCGAATAGAATAATCTTTTGAATCATAAATAACATGCTATAAAATTATTTAATGGGTAATTTTAGGGAGAAATTTTATAATTTGCTGGGTGTGATGTTTGTTGGAGATAGTGATATTGAAGGACAAGGAGGATTTATTAATCTTTTAAAAATTAAAAGAAAATATTATGAAAATGAATTTAAACCAAAACTTCAAGAAAAGATAGAAGAAATCTTAAAAAATTATCCAAACTTTGAATCTGAGCTTTTTGAAAAACTTTGGACTTTCTTTTCAAGATATTTTTCAGAATCAGGCTCAATCTATTTTGTTAACACTCCTTCTTATCATCAAATTTACGAAAAAATTTATACTGACAAAGAAGATGTTATTTTATTTTGGAAAACAAGAGATCTTTACTACATAAAAACCGACAGAAACTTCAAGGGTTTAGAAATAAGAATTGAAGAAAATGGTAAAGAATATAAATTTTGTTTTGATGCTTCTAAGCTTGAATATAAAAAGGCAAATGAAAAAAGAGAAGTAATTTATGAACTTGACGAAAAACGAACAACAAAAGAAAAAATTTATTTTTATGTTTATTATTCCGGAGATAGTACAGAAACTTCAGAAAAAAAGAAAAGAAAAACAGATATTAAAGAAATTTTAAAAAAACTTAAAAAGAAAGAAATTAAAATAAATGAAGATATTTTAGAAAAAGAATTCAAAAGATTTGAGCAACAATCAGAAGTAGATTATTTTATTCATAAAAACGCAAAAGCATTCTTAACAGAGCAATTAAAACTTTATATTTACAATTATCTCTTTAAAGAAAAGCAAGAATGGACAAAAGAAAGATTAGATCAAATTTATAAATTTCAAGAAATTACTGAACTTATAATTGATTTTGTTTCAAAATTTGAAGACGAACTTGTAAAAATTTGGAATAAGCCAAGATTTGTTTTTAATTCAAATTATGTAATAACTCTTGATAGAATTGTAAAGCAAAATAAAGAAAAAGGATTTGAAATAATTGAAAAAATAATAGATCATAAAAATTTTGATGAGCAGGTTAAAGAATGGAAAGAATTAGTAATTATTGATAATGATTTTGACAAAAATAAAATTATTCAAAAAACAGTTACAGGCAAAGAGCTAAATAAAAAATATCAATTTTTACCAATTGACATAAAATATTTTAAAGATTTAGAAATCGAGATTTTAAGTTTATTTGATGATTTAGACAATCAATTAGATGGCTGGCTAATAAAATCAGAAAATTATCAAGCATTAAATACAATCCTTCCAAAATTCAAAGGAAAAGTTCAAACAATTTATATTGATCCACCTTTTAACAAAGAACAAGATGCTGATTATCTTTACAATGTTAAATATAAAGATTCAACTTGGATAACATTACTTGAAAACAGACTAAAATTAGCAAGAGATTTATTAAAATATACAGGGAGCATTTTTGTCAGATGCGATTATAACGGCAATATGTATGTTAGATTATTGATGAATGATATTTTTGGAGAAGAGAATTTTAGGAATGAAATTGTAGTTAAAAGAGGAGCTCCCAAAGCAGGACTATTTTTGCAATTTGAAAATTTGAAATCTATAGGCGTAATGTACGATAACCTTTATTGGTTTTCTAAAGATATGAACAAAGTTTATGGAAAATTTATCGAACCATTGGCAGAAATGAGGAAGGGTTATTGGACTAGCTTTAAAAAAATTTATGATAGACCTACTATGCGATATGAAATATTAGGAATAAATCTTACCGAAGGGCAGTGGATGTGGAATAAAGAAAGAGCCTATAAAGCAGTCGAGAATTATAAAAAATACCTTGAAATAGCTAAGGAAACTGGCGAAACAATAGAAGAATATTGGATTAGAACAGGTAAAAAACTAGAATTCATAAGAAGAGAAGGTGATAATATTCAATATTGGGTGCCGCCCAAAGAAGAGATTTTATTAGATAATAATTGGCTTGATATCCCAGGATATTCTTCTATTTGGGGATTTAAAACCGAAAATTCCGAAATCCTTCTGAAGCGTGTTATAGAATCTACCTCCAACGAAGGCGATTTAGTTATGGATTTCTTTTTAGGCTCTGGAACAACAACGGCAGTAGCACATAAGCTTAAAAGAAAATGGATTGGAATTGAAATGGGAGAGCATTTTTATAGTGTAGTTTTGCCAAGAATGAAAAAGGTTTTAGCTGGTGATAATTTAGGAATTTCGAAAATAATTAGTTGGCAAGGTGGTGGATTTTTTAAATACTTTGAACTTGAACAATATGAAGAAATTTTAAGAAAAACGAAATATCTTGAACCAAAAGAACAAAAAACTTTATTTGACAAAGATTTCAATTATATCTTCTCAACCGATCCAAAAATGTTAGAAGCAATTGAATTAGATTATGAAAACAACAAAATCAAAGTAGATTTAACAAAAATCTATACCGAAAAACAAATAGATATTGCCAAAACATTATCAAATTTAAAAGGGAAGTGGATAAAAAGAATTAGTGAAAATGAAGTGGAATTCGAAGACGGAGAAAAAATAGATGTCAAAAATTTAGATTACCGGTCGATTAAAAACTTAATTTGGTGGTGAAAAATTTAAATGATACCATATAGAAAATTTAAAAATTTAAAAGAGTTAAGAGATTTTATAAAACAAAATGATGAAAATGATGTTTTAGAATATAAACTTTCTTATGTTTTATTTTCTAAAAAAGATCAAGATAAGGAAAAGAAAAAAAGAAATTTATTAGAAACAGTTTCAGCATTTGCTAATACAAAAGGTGGACTGATAATAATAGGCGCTGATGAGAATAAAAAACAGCTTGATCAAGGCGTAAATTTATTAGAATGGAATGAGAAAAGGTTGCGAGATATTATAGACGGAAATTTAGAACCTCGTTTAGAAGGATTAAAAATAAAAGTTATCAAGAAGAAAGACAAAAGATTTGGTTATTTTTTAATTTATGTACCAGAAGGCATAACAGCATATCAAAATAAAATAGATAAAAAATACTATGGAAGATTTGGCGATAAAGATGAAGCATTAGATGATTATTGGATTAGATTATTGATGAATAAATTGCAAAAACCTTTATTTGATGTATTTTTAATTCCGGGTCTAAGAATTCCTAATAATAATACGCAAACAAGATTAGCTTTTAGAATAAAAATAAAAAATCTATCAGCTGTTCCCTCGAGAGAATATGCTATAGAAATTATAGCAGAAGAAAGTTTAGGATTATTTTATGTTCGGTATATAAAAGGTAATTGGGATATATCAGTACGAGAAGAAATGATATCAATTAATAATAAAAAATTTAAAAAAATTCTTCTGACGAGTAATCATCATCTTGGCAATCAAATAATTTTACTACCGCAACAGGAAATAGAAATAAAAAGATTCGAAAGTGATTTTTATATAGGCTTCAATACAGATAAACCGGAAGGATTGTTAAAAATTATTATTTATTCAGAAAATCCTCGGCCTCAATATTTTTATTATAAATTTACATCAGAATTTTGTAATAAAATATTAAACGAATTACAACAACAAATAAAAAAGGAAGGAGAAATAATTATACCTATGAACCAAGGGAAATTAGAAATATAAATTACTATTCATGCCCACGCAACGAGAAAAAATAATTAAAAAAGCGAGGGAGATTTTAGAGAGAAAACCAGGTGGAATTCGCTATGCTGATTTAATTAGAGAAATTAGTAAAGAATTACCGGAAATAAAAGAAAATACTATTCATGGGACAATTTGGAATTTTAAGAAAAAAATTGATAGTGGGGAAATCAAAGATGTTTTAAGACCAGAAAAAGGATTATATATTTTAGAAAAATATTTTTATACAGTGGAAAAGAGCGTAGAAAAAACTGAATATGGAATAGACGTTGAACTTATGGATATTGGGCCACGAAAAGATATGATTGAAAAATTAAGAAAAAAGATAATAGAAGAAGATTTTTATTACTCATTTGCTGATTATTTAGTGAATGATTTAGATGAATGTACATCAGCAATTCCATTGGGTGGAAATAGATTTCAAGATAGATGGGGAACGCCTGATGTTTTTGGAGTTTATAAATTTTCAGAAACAGATCCAATAAAACCGTTAGTTGAAATAGTAAGCGCAGAAATAAAAACTGATACTAATCAATTAATTACTGCTTTTGGACAAGCCTGTGCTTATAAATTATTTTCTCATAAAGTTTATTTAGTTATTCCAAAAGAAGCGGAAAAAGATGTTGCCCGTTTAGAGTCTCTTTGTTTAAGATTTGGAATTGGTTTAATTTTATTTGATAGTAAAAATCCAGAAGATCCTAAATTTGAAATTAGAACAAGAGCAATTAAAAACGAACCAGATTATTTTTATGTTAATGAATATTTGAAAAAATTGAGCAAAGAAGAATTAAAAAAATTAGGATTATGAAATTAATTTTAAGCAAAACAGTTTTTGTTTTAAGAAAATAAGTTTAAAATATAATTATGATACAACAAATTACAATTAAAAATTTTAAGTCAATAAAAGAGCTAGGATTTAGCGCTAAAAGGATAAATTTATTTATTGGTAAGCCTAATACAGGTAAATCTAATCTGCTTGAAGCTTTGGGTGTATTTTCTTTGCCTTACTCAGATGGTGAAAAATTAAAATTTATTACAAGGATAGAAAGTGCTGTGGACTTATTTTTTGATAATCAAACTTCTCAAAGGATAGAAGTAAAAGCAGATGATCTGAATTGGCAAGGATGGAGCGAAGGAGATAATGTGATTATTAAATGTGAAAGACCGGGAGATTCTTTGCCTCGTTTTCATTATTCTTTAAACCCGAGAGGTAAAATTTTTTATAGATCAACGCAATCACCTCTTCCCGACATTAAATTTTATAGATTTAGAATATTAGAGCAGTTTCCTAAAAAAGAGTTTTCATTTCTTTTGCCACCAGATGGTGAAAATTTATTAGAAATTTTAAAGACCAATACAAATATTTATGATTTAGTAGATGAATTTCTTAGCGAATACAAACTTAAAATAGTACCCGAAGAAAAAGAATCTAAATTAAAAATTTTAAAAATAGATACACCAAGGCCTATTTTATTTCCATATTCTTCTCTTTCTGATACTTTCCAAAGAATAATATTTTATCTAACTGCTATAGAAAGTAATAAAAATTCAGTTTTGCTTTTTGAAGAACCTGAAGCTCATGCTTTTCCTTATTACACAAAGATATTAGCAGAAATTATTGCTTTAGATAACTCTAATAATCAATATTTTATAACTACGCATAATCCTTATTTTCTTATTTCAATACTGGAAAAAGCTCCTAAGGGTGATGTTGCTATTTTTGTTACTTATCTTGAAGATTATCAGACTAAATTGAAAGAATTGGATGACTTAGAAAAAGAAAAAATTTTGAAAGAAGGCAAAGATGTATTTTTTAACATTGATCAAATTATACAAAAATGATTTATGTGGAATGCAATACAGACAGAATTTTAATTTATGTGTTAACAAATAAAACACCAAATGAAGTTGAACATTGTACAGGAAAGGGCGGTGTTTTGGAGAAATTAGAATATTTTGGAGGTAGCATCGGTATTATAGATAAAGATCATGAGGCTCAGCAAGATTCAAGAATAAAAAATTTTAATTTCATAGGCTCAAAATTTTCATTAGAACTTTATGAGGACAAAGATAGAAACAATAAGTTAATAGTGTTATGTCCAAGATTAGAAGATTGGATTTTAGAAATTGTTAAAGAAGAGAATATAAATCTAAATAATTTTGGATTTTCTGAAAATTCTAATATATTTCATAAACAAGCAAATTTAAACTTGACTAAATTTCAAACATTATTACATAAATTGATACAAAGAAAAAATGAAAAATTAATATTTTTAGGCGATTTTATATTAGGTAAAAATTAAAAATGAAATTAATTCTTCGAGAAATAGCAGAAAATATAGAGTTAGAAAATTTGGGGCATAATTGGAGGGGGTTTGATTTTGAGGGTTTTTCTAAAAGGAAGAAGCTTTATGATTTTCAGAAAGAAGCTTTAGAAAATGTTTTAAAAGTTTTGTGGTTTTATTATGAAAAATACTTTGATTTTAAAAAAGATGAGGATTTGAGTGTTAATGATAAAAGAAAAGAAAAATTATTTAGGGAATATTTAGATTATGGGCTTTTGGAAAATGAAGCAGATCATCATTATAAAGAAGAGGCAAGGCATAAATTTATTTTTGATTATTTTCCATTAGAAAATCAAAAGATTAGTTTTAGGCATTTTATAAATAGAGCAGGGTTCTGGATGGCAACAGGATCTGGTAAAACTTTGGTGATTGTAAAGCTAATTGAATTTTTAAAAGAGCTTATAAAGAGAGAAGAAATTCAAGATTATGACATTTTGTTTTTGACTTATAGAGATGATTTGATTGAACAATTTAGAAAGCATTTAGAAGAATATAATGAGGGTAGGGAAGACAAAATTTTGGTTTATGATTTGAAAGATTATGAAAAAGTAAAAAGAAATAGTTTATTTAAGGAAAATTTTGTTTTTTATTATAGATCAGATTTGTTTAGTGATGAAGAAAAAGAGAAAATTTTAGATTTTAGAAATTATTTTAATGATGGTAAATGGTACATTATTTTGGATGAAGCGCACAAAGGAGATAAAGAAGAATCAAAAAGACAGCACATTTTTTCTATTCTTTCTAAAAATGGATTTCTTTTTAACTTTTCAGCAACTTTTGATGATATAAGAGATTTAGTAACTACTTGTTTTGAATACAATCTTTCTACTTTTATTGAAAAAGGCTATGGAAAGAAAATTTATATTTCAGAATATGAGGCAAGGGCTTTTAGGGACGAGCTGAAAGAAAAAGATAAATTGAAAGTTATTTTGAAGACAGGTATTTTGCTGACTTATACAAAGAAAAATTTGGAGGAAATTAGAAAAGTTAATAATAGTTTTTATCACAATCCTTTAATGATGGTGCTTGTAAATAGTGTTAATAGCGAAATTGCCGATTTAAAGATATTTTTTGATCATTTAAGGAAGATAGCAAAAGGTGAATTTGAAAGAGAATTAATAGATGAATGTAAAGAGGAGGTTAAAAAAGATTTTGAAGAAAAGAGAAATTTAGATATACCGGGAGAGGATAATTTAAATATTGATTTTGAAAAAATTAATGAAATCACTTATGAAGATATTCTTTTTTATGTTTTTAATTCCAAAACTGCTGGTGATGTTGAAATTTCTTATAATCCATCAGTAAAAGGTGAGGTTGCTTTTAAATTAATTACTTCTGATGTTCATTTTGCCTTGATGAAGACGGGAGGAATGCCAACTTGGCTTAAAGAAACATTGAGCGAATTTTCTGTTAATCATACTTTTGAGAAAGAAAAATTTTTCGAAAAAATTAATTCTGAAGATTCGCCAATAAATATTCTTTTAGGATCAAGAGCGTTTTATGAAGGTTGGGATTCTAATAGGCCGAATATTATTTTGTTTATTAATATAGGAGTTGGGAATGAAGCAAGAAAATTTGTATTGCAATCTATTGGAAGAGGTATAAGAATTGAGCCAGTTAAAAATGAAAGAAAAAGAGCATTGAATATTAAATATAAAATAGGAGAAGATATTTTTGAAAAAATTAAAAATTTTGTTGAACCAATAGAAATACTTTTTGTTTTTGGTACAAATAAAAATGTAATTGAAACAATCATTAGAGAAGTTGGAGAATTTAAGAAGCGAGAATTTAGAGAAAAACAAATTAGTTTGTTTAAAAATATTGAAAGAATTCAAAACAATCCATTGCTTATTCCTAAATACGAAGAATCTGAAAAAAGAGTTTTTGAAGAAGAGATAAGATTTAGTATTTCTGAGACAGATTTTAATTTGTTGAAAGAATTTTATAACTTTATTGAAGATGATAGAATTTTAGCAGTTAGCTATGAAGTAGAGCCAAAACTTTTTAAATTTTTTAGAAATTCATTGTCAGAGCAAAAAGATTTGGGGGAAGGGAGATATTATAAAAATTCTGATACTTTAAGAAAAAATATTTCTACTATTTTAAATGATCTATTTAGATTTTGGGGAGCAAAGTTTGAAGAATTTAAAGAATTTTCCGAACTTAAAGATGAAATTAGGCATTTTGAGAAAGTTGTTATTGAGGAAGCAAAATTTGAAGGATTTAATAAAATTTTAGAAGCAGTAAAACAAACAAAAACTACTTTACCGTTCGAAAATTTAGAATTGAAATACATTTCAGATAATTATTATTTGCCTTTAATTGTAAGCAAAACTGAAAAGATTGATTATATTAAACACATTATAAAAACTGAAAGCGAAGTTAAATTTATTGAGAAATTAGAAGAATATCTTTCTAAGCCTATGAATAAATTTAAAAATTTTGATTGGTGGATGTTTAGTAAAATTGATGAAAGTTTAGATGAGGTTTATATTCCTTATTATGATTATGAAGAAAATTCTTTAAAAAAATTTAACCCTGATTTTATTTTTTGGTTTAAAAAAGAAAATGATTATTTTATCGTGTTTATTGATCCAAAATCTTATAAATTTACTGATTATCATAATAAAATAGATTGGTATAAAAGGATTTTTGAAGAAAATGACAGACCCAAAGAATTCAAATATAAAAATTTTAATTGCTATATTTATTGCTTTTTAAATACAAACGATATTGACAAACTAAAAGCTCATCCATATAAAACCTATTGGTTTGAAAATTTTGATAAGCTTCTTGAAGAAATAATTAAAAAATAAGATAGAAATAAAAATATATAGGGTAGCAGTGGTGGTGAATAATTATTTAACTAACTTCAGTAATTGACTTATACTATAACTATCTAAACTTCGCAAATCAAGGATATAGGCGAGCATTTCAGAATGAATTTTTTCAAAAATAGTATTTTCTCCTTGTAAAATCTTATCTTTTTCGAGTTCGCAAATTTCCTTAATAAGTCCGGAGTGTTTCTTTAAAATTTTAAACCAAGGACTATATTCAAAAGTTATGGTCTTGTCTTTTATTTTAAATGATAAACCCCCTAGGTTTAGTGGTGGAGGTTATTCTGAGTTTGGGCCTAGATGAGGAGGTGGTGACAGTTAGTAAAATCTTTTTTAAAAAAGTTTAAAAGATAAATTAATTGAAGTACTAACTTAAATGTAATATAATTTTGAAATGAAAGAGAAAATTTTAGAGGTTAAAAATTTAAGTGTTAAATTTGGGGAAGAAGAAGTGATTAAAAATTTGTCTTTTGAAGTTGAAAAAGGAGAATTTTTGATTATTTTAGGGCCTAATGGTTCAGGTAAAACAACTCTTTTTAGGGCTATTTTAGGTTTAATTCCATCAAGTGGTGAAGTTGTTTGGCAGAAGGGGAAAATACCTAAGATTAGTTATTTGCCTGAAAGATTAAGTCGAGAAAGGTTTTATGATCTACCAATTACTATTAATGATTTTTTTAAATTTAAAGAGGAGTCAGAAGAGAAAATTTCCTATTTTTTGGAAGCGGTTGGTCTTGAACCAAAAGAAATTTTAAACAAAAATCCTGGTAATTTATCTTCAGGACAATTTCAAAGAATGCTTATTGCTTGGAGTCTTATTAAAGAACCAGAGGTTTTGTTTTTTGATGAACCAGCTACGGGTGTTGACATAGGAGGAGAGGAAACAATTTATTCTCTTTTAGAAAAATTTTGGAGAGAAAAAGGAATTACTATTTTTTTAATTACGCATGAGCTAAACATTGTTTATAGATATGCTACAAATGTTTTGTGTTTAAGTAAAAAGGGTTTTTGTTGTTTTGGGAAACCTAAAGAAATTTTAACTCCAGATTCTTTAGAAAAAATTTATGGGGCAGAAATTAATTTTTATGATTATAAACATGATTGATCAATTTACTCTAAGTTTAATTTCAGGAATTTTTATTGGGGGGGTAGCGGGATATTTGGGTTCTTTAATGATTATAAAAAGAATGGGTTTGGTTGGTGAACCGTTAGGACATTTAGCCTTAACTGGAGTTGGTTTAGCTTTAGCTTATCAGTTTAATGTTTTTTTAGGAGCTTTATTAGCTATAATTTTAGCTGAGATTTTTATTTTGTTTTTACAAATAAAGACAAAGTCTCCTTTAGAGGCTTTAACTGGATTAGTTTTTACAACTGGTGTTGCTTTGGGATTTTTAATATTACCTTTTTCTGATGAACATCAATTAGAGGAGGCTTTAGTTGGAGATATTACAAAAATTAGTTTTTTTGACACAATTTTATCAGTGGTTTTATCTGTTCTGGTCTTTTTAATAATAAGAAGAATATATTCAAAAATACTTTTATTTGAGATTTCTGAAGATTTGGCAAAGACAGAAGGAATTAATGTCGAAAAGTATAATTTTATTTATTTATCTTGTATTGCTTTTATTGTTGCTTTAACAGTAAAATTGGTTGGAGGACTTTTGCCGGTTGCTTTAATGGTTATTCCATCTTTAACAGCAAAAAATATTGCTAAAAATATTAATCAATATTATTTGGGATCTTTAATTTTTGGTATGCTTTCAGCAATATCAGGAATTTTAATTTATAACTTTACAAAATTGTCAGCTGGTCTTATGATTGTAATATCAGGGTTCTTGTTTTTTCTAATATCATTATTTTTTGTAAATAGAAAATAGTAGAAAAATTATAATTTAATTAATTTTATCAACTTGATTGACAACAATCCTAACGAGGCTGTTGACTTTTTTATTAAAGATGTGCTAAATATATAAGAAGTAATTTTTGAGAGAATAAACAATTACAAAAAAGAAATTTTATCTAAATTCCCAAATTTAAATCAGTCTCTTTGTTAATATAATATAATTATCTATTATTTATTTTTTAGGATATAATAAGTTAGGATTTAATTTTGATTAAGGATTGTTAGATTGTTTTGATTTATTTAAAAATGGTTTAAAAATGATTTCTTTATATTATAGATCTGTACAAGATTTGAATTTAGCTAAAATTGAAAAACCAAGAAAAAGGTGTTTAATAGTTTGTTTTGAACCGGAAGAGGATGACTTGAAATTTTTAACAGAAAATTTAAAATTGAATGATGTCTTGATAAATGATGGAATGGATCCTTATGAAATACCCACAATTGAGAAAGAAGACGGATTAATTTATATATTCTTAAGAGTGCCTGTCTTTAGTTTAAGAGATGTTTTTACTACAACCTTGCTTGTTTTGTTATTTCTGAAAATTTTTTTCTTATATTTTCAAAATCTAAAGTTGATTTTTTGGAAAAATTTATTTTGGAGAATAAAACGCCTATTGTTACAACTCAAAAAATCCGACTTTTTATTCAAATTCTTTATGAAATATACGAACAGTTCAATCGTTTAATTTTAAAAATTAATAAAGAAGTAAGAAAAATAGCTTTTGAGACAGCTAAAGTTGAAGACGAAGAAATAAAAAGATTTATTCGTTTTGAAATTATTCTTAATGACTTCTTAGACGCTTTTTTAGCAACCAAAGTAGTATTTAAATAGTATATTAAAGCAAGAATATTTAAAGCTTTTTAGTCCTGATAGAGAATTAATTGAAAATTTAGTTTTAAAAGCTCAACAGCTTGAAGAACTAGCAAGCGCTAATATAAGAAATATTGGAAACATTAGAGAAGGTTATGAAAGTATATTTACAAATACTGTAAATAAGGTTTTAAAGATTTTAACATTTTTTACGATACTTCTTTCTGTGCCCACAATGATTACAAGCTTTTTTGGGATGAACTTAAAACTTCCTTTAGAGAATAATCCGTTCGCCTACTTTCTTGTTATTTTAGTTTCTATTTTTTCTATGATTATTTTGTTTATTATTTTTAAAATTAAAAAATGGCTTTAACTTTTATAAAAAAATAAATAAAAATAGATAAAAATTGCAAACAATATTCTATAATAACCAAAAATTTTTAAATTGTTTTTTTGGAGATATTTTATAAACCAATTTATAACTAAAATAGCTGCCAAAAAAGCACTTAAAAACCCAGTTATTAAAAAAAATAAATTTTGACTTGATAAAAAAACCTGGTTTATCCCAGATTTATAAAAATCAAATAAACCTGCAGATATTATTGTTGGCACAGAAATAAAAAATGAATAAGTAACCGAGTCTTCTCTTTTGTACCCGAGGATCATCATCCCTAAAATAACTGCTCCTGCTCTTGATATGCCGGGCATTATTGATAATCCTTGAAATAATCCTATAAGTAGAGCTTCTTTGATAGATAAATCTTGTAAGGTTTTATTAAGATGAATTTTCCCTCTGTTTATTAATTCTTCTAAAATGATAAATACAACTCCCAAAAACCAAAGATTGAAGATAATTAACTTTAGATTTTCAAATAAATCCTTTTTTATGGTTTTATAAAACAATACACCTATAAGCGATGTGACTATAAAAGAAGTGAAAATGAAAAAAATTATTTTTTTACTGGAAAAAATTTTCTTAAAGTATAAAATTATAATAGCCAAAATTGCTCCAGACTGAATGAAAATCTCAAAGAATTTAAGAAAGTCATTTGATTCTATTTTTAGAATTTTTGATATTAAAATTAAATGAGCCGTTGAAGATATTGGTAAAAATTCAGTTAAACCTTCTATTACCCCCAATAAAAAAGATTGGAAAAAATTCATTAATTTTTTTTGCTAATTTTAAATTCTATAGGTAATTTTAAATAAATAAATTTTATTTTAAATTTAAAATACTTTTTATTATTTTATTGAATTTAAATTTTTATTATTCTATTATTATAAGGTTATAGATTTAAAATGTCATTATTAGGATCTTCTCCGGTTGGTAATGCTCTACACTTTTTTCTTTCATTTATAAAATTTTGCCAAATTTCAACTCTTTTTTTTCTATATTCTTCTTTTGCTTGACTTACTGTTGTTTGAAATTTTAGCCATGAGTCTTTAATAGCTTTTTGTCTATCTTGAAGATTTTGAATTGTCCAGGCATTTAAAAGAGAATTTTTTCTTTCTTCATAGGCCTGATTTACTTTATTAAATTGATTTTCTCTTGCTGATTTTAATGCTTCCTCTCTATTTAAAATCGCATTTTTCATACATTCTAAATTAACTGTTGGATAATTGGTTGTAGCAAAATTTAATGTGGCTGTTGCAGAGTTTGTTGTTGTTGCTGTTTGTAATAATCTTTGTTGAAGTCTTTGTTTAGGTACAGGATTAAAAGAAGGAGCAAAACTGCTTCTGTTGGGATTTTCAAACATTTGAGCTTGGGCAAAAACAAAAATAACAAGAAGATTAATAAATAAGACCTTTAATAAAGATATTTTTTTCATTTTTAAAAATTTTTTTAATTTCGGCCTTTTTATTTACTTTCTTTTCTTATTTAATCTTATTTAATTAATATTTAATTAATATTTAATAATTCAATAAAATATTGTAATCTAAAACAATAAAAAATAAAAATTAAAAATTAGTATTATTTATTTAAAATTGTTATTTTAATTTTTCTTGTATTTGGGCCATTAAATTCTATTAAAACTATTCTTTGCCAGCTTCCTAATATGAGATTTTTATTTTCAAAAGGGATGTTCAGGGATGTTCCTATAAGTAGAGAAAGAAAATGATCTGGTAAGTGGGAAGGGTTGTGAGGGTGTCTAAAATTCAATTTAGGCACAATCTTTTCTAAAATATCTAAATAATCAAAATCTGTGCCAGGATCTAGGTCAGCAGTTGTTAATGCACAAGTCGTGTGAAGCAGAAAAAGATTAATAATTCCTGAAGTAGTTCTTTGATTTTTTTTGATTATATCTTCTATTTTATTAGTTATATCTATTATTTGCCTTTTTGAATTAGTTTGGACTTGAATTTCCATATTTATTTATTTTAATTTTATTATTGACTTTTATATATTTTTATGATAAAGTTATATAAAGGACACCAGGGTATATTTTTTAAATTTAAATTATAACATCTTAATTTAAATATTTTAATTTTTTATGGTCGCATAATTAAGAATGTGTTTAATAAATTTTTTTTAAAAAATGAAATCGAGATTCATTAAAAGAACTTTATTTTTCGCTTTCTTGTTCGCTTTTTATTCTTTGACAAACGCTGCGCCTCCACATTCTCCTTATAATCCTGGAGAAACTTTAGATCCAGCTTGTAAACCAGGAGAAACTAATTGTTTTGTTTCTTATTTGTGGCAGACAACTTCAACTGGAATATATCTAAAAGATTCCTTGGTCTCTATAGGAAATGATAATCCTAATTCTAAATTAACAGTTTCTATAGGCAATGTTAAATTTGCTCAAATAGGAGTGTTTGAAGCAGGAACATATAGAAACTATTTTGAAGATTCAGAAAGGGCAGGAAGAGTAAGAATAGGAGGGGTTTATGGGGTTCCAGGAATATTTTCTCAGGAAATAGGCAGGGATCTTTTTATAGGTGTCAATCCTTTAAGAAAAATATTCTTTGGTTCATCTCCAACATCTTCTGCTGATGCTTGGATTGAAGGTTCTACAGGAAATGCTTACTTTAAAGGGTCTGTAAGATTAGGAGATATTGTCAATGTTTATCCTGATCGTTCCGATACT
>Ga0209809_1001577_pt1 | contig 17972 bp, 20 predicted proteins | sample YNPMSTMetaG_FD_186172 | JGI IMG/M metagenome (GOLD analysis project Ga0209809, IMG submission 186172) | Anoxygenic and chlorotrophic microbial mat microbial communities from Yellowstone National Park, USA - YNP MS-T MetaG (SPAdes) (version 2) ... | reverse complement strand
TGCCGTTTTTGGGGGCCTATGTGGGGGAGCTAGTTGCCGGTCGCTCGGCTGAGAACGCGCTGCGGGGGGCCTGGGGGGCTTTGTTGGGTCTTCTGGGAGGTTTGCTAGGTAAGTTCTTGATTCATCTGCTGATGGGCATTCTGGTGATTCGGGCTGTCTTCTAAACCTAGGGGTGCTCACCTGGCCCTTCACAGCGTTAGGATAGGGCTGATGAATGCGCGTCTATGCATCAGCACCTTCTCGTTGGTGGCCCGCGACCCTGATACGAAAGACCTGGGGATTGCGGTGGCCAGCAAGTTCCTGGCTGTGGGATTTGTGGTTCCCTGGGCCAAGGCTGGGGTGGGTGCCCTGGCCACCCAGTCTTACGCGAACCCCCATTTTGGTCCAATGGGCTTGGCCTTAATGGAGGCTGGGGCAGGCCCAGAAGACATCCTATCGGTGCTGGCCCGCAACGATTCTGAGCTGAGCAAGCGCCAGTTTGGTTTTGTGCTAGCCAACGGTGAGAGCCTTAGCTACACCGGCCAGGACTGCCATTCCTGGGCAGGAAGCCGCTGGGGGCCTAACTATGCGGCTCAGGGTAACTTGCTGGCGGGACCTGAGGTGTTGGAGGCGCTCGAGCGCACCTTTTTACAGCGCGCTGACTTACCCTTCCCCGAGCGGCTTCTGGAAGCCCTGCTACAAGCTGACCGAGCTGGGGGTGATCGGCGTGGGCGCCAGTCGGCGGCCTTGCTGGTGGTAGGCCAGGGGAAAGGCTACGGTGGTATGGAGCGTTGGATCGATCTACGGGTGGATGACCACCCTGATCCAGTGGTGGAGTTACAGCGTCTGCTGGGTATTCACCGGCTGCTTTTTAGCACTGGTGCGCCTAGCCGCCCCCTGCTGCCAGCCGAGATTGCCTGGCTGCAGACACTACTCTATCAACAAGGCCTTTACGCAGGCCCTGCCAGTGGCATATGGGATGAGGCCACTGAAAGGGCTTTCGCCACGCTTATTGGCATGGAAAACCTAGAGGAGCGCTACCGAGGTGGCCCGCTTGTTGATGAGGCCACCTTAAGGTATCTGCAGGAGAAGTTTACATGAGCCAGAGGGTACTGGGTGCGGGTGGGGTGCTTTTTAACCCCCAGGGGCAAGTTCTCTTGATCCGTGACCGGCAGGGCTTTTGGTGCTTTCCCAAAGGACACCTGGAGCCAGGAGAGAGCCTCGAGCAGGCGGCTTTGCGTGAAGTCGAGGAAGAGACTGGCGTCAGAGGGGTCATCAAACAGCCGCTTTCGACCACCCGCTACCGCAATAACAAAGGGATCTGTCGGGAAATTCACTGGTTTTTGATGGAAGGGAAGGGTCAGGTTTGTATGGAAAAGGGGTTGCATGGAGCGGGCTTTTTTGATGTCCTCGAGGCCAGGCGTCTGCTGGCTTTTCCCGAGGACGTGCGGCTTTTAGAAGAAGCCAGGGCCATCCTCTTTCCAGATGAAGGGAGACTTTAGCACGGGACTTTAGGCTTAGGAAGGAGTAGGTATGGCAGTCTACCGGCTCAACGAACATGTGCCTCAAATTCACCCCAGCGCTTTCATTGCCCCCACCGCCCTTGTTGTTGGACAGGCCGAAATTGGTGAAAACGCCTCGGTCTGGTTCGGCGCGGTGGTGCGCTCGGATACCGAGAAGGTGGTGATTGGTGCAGGTAGTAACGTGCAGGATGGCGCGATTCTGCATGCTGATCCCGGTGACCCCTGCATCCTGGGGAAGAACGTAACCGTGGGCCACCGGGCCGTGGTACACGGGGCGCTGGTGGAGGATGGGGCACTGATTGGGATTGGTGCCGTGGTGCTAAACAGAGCCAGGGTGGGGCCGGGAGCCATGGTGGGGGCGGGAGCAGTGGTGCCGCCAGGTATGGAGATTCCAGCTGGCATGTTGGCCATTGGCATTCCGGCCAGGGTGCGCGGCCCAGTGGAGCCCACCCAGAACGCCCAGCGCTATGTGAATCTTTCGCGCTACTACCTGGCCCATCTTGCGCCCATTGTCCCGATTGGCCGCTATCAAATCACCTTACGTGGGCAGGATGCCCTAAACCCCTTTAGTGACCTGCACCTACAGCTCAAGCGGGCTGAGCCCGAGGCCCTATCTGCCTTGAAAGCCATCGTGGAGGGGCGTATTGAGGACGCTAAGCCAGAGGTGCTGCACGATCTGGTTCGCCAGGGCCTAATCCGGCCAGCGTAGACAAAGCCTTTTCAGTTGGGTTAGACTCTAAGTCATGGCTGTGCACGCCCGAACACCACTCCAACCCGCTGTGGTCTTTGGGTTGGTGTGCTTAGCCCTGCTAACCTTGCTGCTGTTTGGTTTGCGCGGCGTGCTGCTTCAGCCTACTCAAACCTTATCACTATCACTAGAACATCATCACGCGGACTCGAGCCACACCCAAAAGCCCCACCAGCATCAAGAACACTGCCCGCTATGCTTTTTGCTATTGCTTCCCCCTCACCTGGCTCCAGTGCTGGATAGGGTGTGGACTGTGTCTTTTATTGTGTGGCTTTGGATAGGGGAAAGCTACGCCAAAGATGCGTTCTTGAGGGCTATCACGGCACGAGGCCCACCCCAGCTCGCCCGTTAGCTCTGCTGGCGGCTATCGGTTTGTAGGCTTCTAGTTAGTCTTCGACCTGAGGTTGAAGGTTTGTTGAGGAGTGAGGAGTGTGTATGCGTGCCTTGCTGTTTGCACTGCTGGTTCTGCTCGCGAGCCCCTCACTGGCTCATGAGCGGGTAGAGGTAGGCCCTTTTGTGTTTGCTGTAGGTCAACTCAATGAGCCCGCCATGGCTGGCGAGGTGAACGGTCTTGACCTGATCATCCGTCGCAAAGCTGATAACTCACCCGTGGTGGGAGCGGAGAGGAGCCTCACCGTGGAGATCATTGGCCCATCCGGGCAGCGGCGGGTTTATAAGTGGTCGGAAGATAGCAAGGACATTTACCGCCTGCGTCCTCAGAGCGGCGCCGACCGGGCTGGCCGATACCAAACCAAATGGATCCTAGCGGTTCCGGGACAGTACCAAGTGCGGGTCTTTGGGGAGATTGAAGGTACCCGCATCGATTTCACCGTGGGTGGTGCTACCTTCAATATTCGAGACAAATCCCTCTTTGAGATCAGATGAGACACTTCCTTGCAAGTGCAGCCCTGGCTTTGGCCGGGGTTGCACTCTCCCATGCCTATCTGGTAAATAGCACTCCGAAGGAGAATGCGCTTGTTCGTACACCGCCCGCTGAAGTTCGGCTGGCTTTTACGGAAGGGGTAGAGCTACGCTTCTCGACCTTCAAGGTCTACGCCCTTCAAGCACCCCAGAACGCTTTGCGCGATCCTCGTCGGCTGCAAGAGCTAGCCCGATCGTTGGTGGAGCGGGTGCTCTCGCTGCGCGATGACCAAGGGCGGGCTGAGCGCGTAGATACGGGCCTCAAGACCCAGGGAAGGACGGCAGAAAATGTGACCGTCTCGCTCAAACCCGGTCTCAAACCAGGCGCTTACGTGGTAATGTGGCGGGTGCTCTCGGTGGACACCCATACCACGAGCGGGTTCTTTGTCTTTGTCTATCAGCCTTGAGGGGACTGGCCTCTGATTTAGCTCTCGCAGTCCAGTCCAGTGGTGAAGGTTTGACTGGGAACCCCCGAGGTCTACCCTCTAGGCGCCGGTACCAGTACGTCGGGTTCTAACACTCAAAAACGACATGCCTGTCAGGTAGTCACAGGTACTGGCACAACTGCTTGCACCAGCGAGAGAGCAACTCACCAACGCTCCTTACCGCAGCTTTGTTTGAGGGTCAGGCCTCTCTGCAGAGAGCCGCTTTAGTCTGACCGACCTGTAGCCAGTAGAAACCATGCACCACGAACATGACAGCACCCACTCCCTTTTACGAGCAGCCCTGTACATAGGGGTTTTTCTGCTGATAGGCGCCGGGGTTTTCGCTCGCTATGTGGGACCCGAGGCGGCTGCGGCCCAGCGCTGGCGGGTGTGGTACCTGCTTTCGGGGGGCTTTTTGCTGGCCTTGGGGGCCACGCTGTACGGGGCGTACCACCTGACCTGGATGCTGGGTGATACCTCGCTTGTGGCGGGCTACCTGCTGGAGACCTCGCAGGGCAATTGGTTGCTGCTGCGTATGGGATTGCTTGCCGGATTGTTGTTCTTATCGATGGGCTGGTTTCGTCTGGATCGTTGGCTATACCCGCTGCTGGCCCTAGGGTTGTTGCTGACCCTAACCTTCACCTCGCATGCAGCTGGTGGCGGGCTGGAGCAGGTGATTACTGGCCTGGCCCATCTGGCTTTTGCCGCGGCTTGGGGAGGAAGTGTGCTGGTGCTGGCGGTGGTCTGGCCAGGCACCCGCTACGAGCCGATGTTGCGGGCTCTCCAGCGGCTTTCTGGTCTGGGCCTTGCTGCGGTTGCGGCTCTATCGCTGATGGGGCTGTATCTGTCCTGGGTTCGCCTAGGCGATCTTGCCCATTTGTGGAATACCATCTATGGTCAACGCTTACTGCTCAAGCTGGGGCTGGTGGTGCTGGTACTGGGTGTAGCAGCAGTAAACCGCCTCTGGCTATTGCCCCGATTGCGTGACAAGCGGGTCAGAGGTTTGCAGACGGTGAGCCTCGAGGCGGCCCTGATTCTTGGGGTGCTTTTATCCAGCGGCCTGCTGGCTACCACCGAGCCACCTATACTTGGCGGGCAGACCTCGCCCCGCTTGGTCAATATCAGCGAGAGCATAGGCGACCGGCAGTATGTGGGGCAGTTGTTCAGCCAGAACGGCCTGATTCACCTTTACCTCGACCTACGCGACGCCGAGGGTAACCTTTTACCAGCGGGCCCCACCCTGCGTATTCAGGCCCGGCACAAAGACGAGGTTTTAGAAGAGGCAAGAGGCCCCTTCTACAGCTCGCAGTACCACTTCGCCCTAATAGCCCGCACCTCCGGCGAATGGAGCGTCACCCTGGTGCTCCCCGAAAAGACCCTCGAGTACAGCCTTAGCGTGGGCCGCTAAAGGTGCTTTCAGAGGCCTGCCCTTGCTTTTAGAAAGCTTCGGGTAGGTATCATGCACATACCTAGCGTGGCTCGTGTGGCCGCCCTACACGGGGTGTGGAGTGGCTGTGGGAAGCGCAACCTGTTTGGATTTCACGCGCAGCCCTTGGGTGTTTTGTTAACCTAAGCTTATGCGCAAGGGCAGCCTGGCTCTTTTGGTTTTGTTCGCGACAGGTGCGCTGGCGGCGCCGGTGGAGCTGAAGGTCAGTCTACGTGTGGGCGATAGTCCCCTGCGCTTTGATCAAACCTACCAGACTCCGCAAGGGCTGCGCTACCAGATAGATCTGCTCAAGTTCTACATCTCGAATGTGGCGTTGATCCGGCCGGACGGTCGTGAGGTTAAGGTGGAGGGGCTAACGCTGGCCGATTTCAAACGGGGGGCCCCCACCCAAGGGGTAAGCGTTATGAGAATGGACCTACCGCCAGGGCAGTACCGGGGTCTTCGCTTCGATGTGGGGGTGCCGCGCGAGCTAAACCATCTTGACGCGGGTACCCAGCAGCTACCCCTAGGGGTGAACTCCGGCATGTACTGGGCCTGGAACCCCGGTTATATCTTCTACCGCCTCGAGGGCACCGCTTTGCTTCCGGAAGGCAAGCAGAAGTGGGTCATCCACATGGGCACCGATGCTTTCCGCATCCCGGTGCGGCTACACGACCTCCAAACCCGGCGGGTGCAGATCAACATCCCGCCGGGAGGTGGCGTTATTAACGTACATCTAGACGTGGCCAGGGCCTTCCAAACAGGTCCAGGCGGGGTTTTTTTGGACTGGCGTAAGCAGTCGTTGCGCCAGCTACATGGGCTTAGCCCGGAGACCAGCCTCATGATGTCGGTGGTCTATTTCAACATGTTGTCGGCCTTTTCGCTGGCTCAGTAAACTCGAGGTGATGCCAGTGCAACGGTGGCGATGGATGTGGGTGGGTCTTCTTCTCTTGGGGGGGCTGGGCTACTCCCCAGGGCCCAGAACGTCGTCACCAACCCCTATGGCATCAAGCCTCCTCCACCAGCCCATTCTTCCTGTTCCTGCTGCCGGGCGTGTCGTGCCGGTGCCCGAGGACAATCCCCAAACCCCTGCTAAAGTGGAGCTGGGGCGGCTGCTCTTCTACGATACCCGACTTTCCAAGGACAACAGCGTAGCCTGTGCGAGCTGCCACAAACCTGAGTTTGCCTTTAGCGACGGGGGTAAGGCTGTAAGCACTGGCATCTTTGGTCGGAAAGGTACCCGCAATGCACCCACCCTGACCAATGTGGGCTTCCGTAGTCGTCTGTTCTGGGAGGGGCGTTCGCCCAGACTCGAGCTCCAGGCGGTGGGCCCTCTCATGGCCCATGACGAAATGGGCCTCGAGCCCGAGGAGCTCGCGCAAAAGCTAGGGGCCACTCCCGAGTACACTAGGGCTTTTCAGAAGGTCTTTGGTGAGGCTCCCAGCCTAAAAGCCGTCACCTATGCCATTGCGGCCTTCGAGCGTACCCTGGTGTCTTACAACAGCCCCTTCGATCGCTACCAGGCAGGCGATGACTCGGCCATGAGCCAAGCGGCTCTGCGCGGGATGGAGCTTTTTTTCAGTGAGAAGGGTGACTGTTTCCACTGCCACGTCGGCCCCGACTTCACCGACGACCAACCACACAACATCGCCTTGTACACGGTATATAAAGACATCGGGCTGGCCCGCGCGACGGGTAAAGACGAGGACGTAGGCAAATTCAAAACCCCCACCCTGCGCAACGTGGCCCTTACCGCACCCTACATGCACGACGGCTCTATCAAGACTTTGTGGGAGGTGGTACAGCACTATAACCGCGGCGGTGAACCCAACCTAAACGCCGATGTTCTCATTAGGCCCTTGGGTTTGACCGATCAGGAGGTGGATGACTTGGTGGCGTTCTTAGAGTCCCTCACCGACCGAAGTTTTACCACCAACCCAGCTTTTTTGCCTCCTGAGAGAAAGGGTGCGTCTCGATGAAGCCCCGCTGGGTAGCTTTTGCACTTTGTTTGGGCTTGGCTTTTTCCCACCCTTTCTCGGGTAGCGGCGGCTTTGTGGAGGGCCAGGTGGACTTTGAACCCAATGATGCGACGCCAGTGGCTGGAAGGGCGACGGTGGCCTGGATCGAGTACATTCGGGTGGGCGGGCTGTTCATCAACCCCCAGGACTGCTTCTGCACGCTCTTGTTCTACCAGGGTCGGGTGAGTGCTACCAGCCAGCCTGATGCCCAGGTGCGCATGCAGCTCAATCCGCGTACTGGGCGCATGGAGGGAGTGGTGAAATTTCCCAAACCTGGCCCTTATTTTCTGGTGTTAATGGGCCGGCCTATGCCAGGCAAACGGGTTCCCCCCTTTATCATGCACAGTATCATCCAGGTTTTGCCTCCCTGAGGTCTCGAGCCCCGCTGCTGCACCCCCTGGCCCGTTCGGGCAATGGTTGTGGCGGGCCGGAATGTGGACTTTCCTTCAGTCTGGCTCGAGGATTTGCGGCGTAATGGTGTGCAGCAGAACAAGGAGGTAAGAGGTGGGACCGCTGATCTGGTTGCTCTTGCTAACCCTGCTTTTGCCCGGGGCCACAGCCCAGCAGCTTCGCGAGCAGATACGCAAGTACACACTGGAAAGCGGCCTGCGGGTGCTCATGGTGCCGGACAAGACTGCCCCGGTGATTCACTTCAACCTCATGTTCGATGTGGGAGGGGTGGATGAGGCGCCGGGTTTAGGGGGAATTGCCCACATGGTCGAGCATATGGCCTTCAAGGGCACGCCCAGCATTGGCAGCCTCGACTGGCCCAAGGAAAAAGCCGCCCTCGAGGCCATCGACAAAGCCCGCGCTGAGCTGGATCGGGCCATCGCCAACCGGGCCTCCCAAGAGGAGATCCAGCGCCTTACGGCAAGGTTCAACCAGGCGCGTGAGGAAGCACAGAAGCTGGCCCTACCCAACGCCCTCGACCAGCTCTTCACCAACAATGGTGCGCAAGGCCTCAACGCCTCGACGGGTTACGATCGCACCGACTACCGGGTTTCGCTGCCCTCCAATCGGCTCGAGCTCTACCTACGGGTCTATGCCGATGTCATGCTCAACGCGGTTTTCCGTAGCTTCTATGAAGAGGTAGATGTGGTGCTGGAAGAGCGCCGCCAGATTGCCGAAAACGACCCCAACGGGGCTTTGCGGGAGGTCTTTTTGCGGACGGCCTTCCAAGTGCATCCCTACGGCCGCCCCCTGATCGGTAGCCGCGAGGAAATTCAGGGCTACCGGGTGGACAAGGCCATGGAGTTCTGGAAGACCCACTACCACCCTAACCGGGCGGTGCTGGTGCTGGTAGGAGATGTGGAACCCGAGCGGGACATCCAGCTGATACGTCGGTACATGGGGGTGATTCCTAAAGGACCCGATCGTCCAAATCTGAATATCCCTGCTGAGCCGCCCCAGACTGCTGAACGGCGGGTAAGCATCGAGTACAACGCCCAACCCAGCCTGCTCATCGGCTTTCACAAGCCCACCTACCCCAACCGCGAGGCCTATGTGATGGATGTGATCGATTCCATCCTAACCGAAGGCCGCACCAGCCGACTCTTTCGTCGCCTGGTAATCCAGGAGCAAGCTGCCCTCAACGTGAGCGCCAGTTCGGCCTCGCCAGGCTTCCGTTACCCCAACCTGTTTGTTATCTCGGCCCAGCCCCGTGCTCCTCGCACCACCCAGGACCTCGAGCGCCTTATCTACGAGGAGCTGGAACGCCTCAAAAACGAGCTGGTGAGTCCGCAGGAGCTGCAAAAGGTACGCAACCAGACCCGGGCGGCCTACCTGCGGGTCTTGCAGGGGGGGCCTGGCCTGGCCCAAACTTTGGCCTTCTATGAACTATTCTTCGGTGGTTACCAGCGCATCTTCGAGGAGGAAGCCATCTACAACACCATCACCGCCGAGGAAATTCAGCAGGTCGCGCGTAAATACTTCACCCCACAAAACCGCACCGTAGCCACGCTCATCACCCGTGGAGGTAGCCGATGAAAGCGATTTGGAGTCTGCTAAGCCTTCTGACTCTGGCTCTGGCCCAGGGGGTGCCGGCTGACTGGCCCGACCCCTTCAAGATGCAGTTTCAGCGGCTGCAGCCCAGCGTCATCCGGCCTACTGAGGCGCAGCTTTCTAACGGGCTGAAGGTGCTGCTCGTTGAAGACCGTGCCTTACCGTTTGTTAGTGGTCGGGTCTACCTGCGGGCGGGGGCCATCTTTGAGCCAGATGACAAGGTGGGCCTGAGCGGGATCTTTTCGAGCGTTTTGCGCACTGGTGGAGCGGGCGAGCGCACCCCCGACCAGGTGGATGAAATCCTGGAGACCCTGGCAGCTACGGTAAGTGTAAGCACCGACAACCTCTTTACCTCGGTGGCCTTCAACACCCTGACCGAGAACCTGGACCAGGTTCTGCAAATTTGGGCCGATGTGCTGGTGCGTCCGCGCTTTGCCCAGGAACGGCTGGATTTAGAGAAGGGTCGAGCCTTGGAGGCCATCCGCCGCCGCAACGACCAGCCCACCCAAATTGCGGTGCGGGAGTTCGTGCGGCGCATCAACGAGGGCCACCCTGCAGGGCGCATTAGCAGCGCGGCCTCAATTCAGTCCATCACCCGCGACGACCTGGTGGCGTTCCATCAGCGTTTTTTCAAACCCAATGGGGCCGTGCTGGCCATCACCGGCGACTTTAACACCCAGGAGATAGTGGCCCGGCTCGAGCGCGCCCTACGAGGCTGGCAGCCTGGTCCGGTGAACCTGCCTACCTTCGCACCCCCTCAGCCTAAGCCCGGCATCTACTTCTTGCAGAAAGAGACCAACCAGAGCGTCATTTACATGGGTAACCCCACTGTAACTGCCTTTGCCCCGGGCTACAGCGAACTTGACCTGGCCAGCCGGGTGCTGGGTGATGGTTTCAATAGTCGCTTGTTTTTGGAGGTGCGCACCAAGCGGGGTCTGGCCTATGCCACTGGGGGAGCTCAGACCCAAGGCTTCGGCTGGCCTGGTTTTATCTACGGTGCATCCATCTCGCGGGTGGAGAAAACCGCCGAAGTCCTCGAGCTGATGTTGGCTCAATTCCGTGACCTGCGCGAACGTCCGGTGAGTCAGGAAGAGCTCGAGCTCTTCCGCAACAGTATCCTCAACGCCGAGGTTTTTCGCTTCACCTCTAAGCAGGCGGTGGCCGAGCGCATTGCCCGTACCCAGATGCTGGGCCTTCCGCCCGACTACTACGAGCAGTACATCCGCCAGATTCAAGCTATCACCCCAGCCGACCTGCAACGGGCTGTGCAGCAGTACGTGCGCCCGGAGCAGTTTGTGATCGTGGTAGTGGGGGATAAGCGCCAGTTCGATAGGCCCTTGCAAAGCTTGGGCAGTGTGGTTGAAGTTCCCCTGGAATGACGAACCCCTATCTAAAGCAGTATTGATAGCGTATTATCAGAAAGTATGACCGCGCCCGCTGTGGAGATTGATCGGTATTCGGTACGCTTTGGTGAGTTCCAGGCACTGCACGAGGTGAGCCTGAGCGTGCCCGAGGGGGCCTTCGTAGCCATTGTAGGCCCTAACGGAGCTGGTAAGAGCACCTTGCTCAAAGCCCTGCTTGGCTTAGAACATAGCCTGCTGCGCGATGGCCCCACCCGGATTGCTGGCAGCATACGGATTTTGGGCTTTCCGCCTGGCGAAGTGCCGCCCAACTGGGTGGGCTATGTACCACAGCTCAAGGGTTTCGACCGTAGTTTTCCTGCCTTGGCTATAGAGCTGGTGGTCTCGGGGTTGCGGCGTCATTGGCCTTTCCTGATTGGCCGGGATGAGCGTAAACAGGCCATCGCTGCCTTGGAGAAGGTGGGGGCCTCGCACCTGGCGAACCGCCGCTTGGGCAGGCTTTCTGGGGGTGAGCTTCAGCGGGTTTACCTGGCCCGTAGCCTGATCCGCCGCCCTCGGCTTTTGCTCTTGGACGAGCCCGCTACCGGTGTGGACGCGGTGGGGGAGGCCGATCTGTACCGCCACCTCGAGGCCTACCAGGCCGAGAGCAGGGCTACCATCCTGATGATTACCCACGACTGGGAAGCAGCCCAGCACCACGCCTCGGCGGTGCTGGTGCTCAACCGGCAGGTGATCGGCTATGGTCCGCCCGAAAAGGTGCTGTGCCACGAGTGCCTGAGCCAGGCTTTCGGTCACGTGGGCCATGCCCACCAGGTGATTCTGGGGGGTCGCTAGTGCTCGAGGCCCTGCAACTTCCCTTTATGCAGCGGGCCCTGCTGGCCGGTTTGCTGGTGGGGGCTTTGGCCAGCTACCTGGGGGTGCTGGTGGTGCAGCGCCGCCTTTCCTTTCTGGGGGATGGCCTGGCCCACGCCGCCTTTGCGGGGGTGGCCCTGGGCCTTCTGCTTCAGCAGGATCCCCTGTGGGTAGCCATCCCCTTTGCGGTGGGGGTCTCGCTGCTCATCACCTGGGTACGGGAAAAGAGCAGCCTGGGTGACGACACTTCAATCGGGATATTTTTTGCCGTCTCGGTCGCGCTGGGGGTGCTGTTCATGTCCCTGCGGCAGGGCTTTGCGCCCGATGCAGTGGCCTACCTGTTTGGCTCCATCCTGACCGTTACCCCCACCGACCTGGGGCTGATGGGCCTGATCGCCCTGGGGGTGGTGCTGTTGGCCCCCTGGTGGCGCTACTGGGCCTATGCCACCTTCGACCGGGAGCTGGCCCTGGCCGACCGGCTGCCGGTGATCCGGCACGACTACCTGCTCTCGGCTTTGATTGCGCTGGTGGTGGTGGTCTCGGTGAAAGTGGTGGGAATCGTGCTCATTGCGGCTTTTGTGGTGATTCCAGCAGCCACTGCCCGCCTGCTCAGCCAGACCTTTGCGGCCATGACCCTGGTTTCTGTTCTGATTGGCGCGCTATCGGTGCTGCCGGGCCTGGCGGCGGCCTACCTGTTCGATGTGCCTGCCGGCAGTGCCATTGTGTTGATCCAGGCCTTGCTGTTTGTGCTGGCCCTGTTGCTGCGCCGATAGGGGCAAAGGTGAAAACCCCCCTATTCCATACGGGTTTTAGGAAATTATACTGTGGGCATGTGGGTTTCGACGAAGGCGCAGTATGGTCTGAGGGCGCTGGTGGAAATTGGCCTGCGTCAGCCGCAGGCCGTACCCCTCAAGGACGTCGCTGAGGCCCAGGGCATTAGCCAACACTACCTCGAGCAGATCGCGGCCCAACTTCGCCGGGCGGGGTTTATCCGTAGCGTGCGGGGGGCCCGTGGCGGCTATAAGCTGGGCCGCCCCAGTGAGAAAATCGATGCCCTCGAGGTGGTGGAGGCGCTGGAAGGAAGCCTGGCGCCGGTGATCTGCCTGGATGACCCCGAGCTGTGCTGGCAGACCGGGCACTGTTCCACCGAGAACCTCTGGAAGCGAGTGGATGAGGCCATGCGGGGGGTTTTGCGCAGCACCACCTTGAAGGACTTAATCGAAGAGCGGCGGCTGATCGAGTCCCGCAAGCTGGTGCAGCTCGAGCCCACCATGCCCACAGCGCAGGGGGATGCACCACTCCGGCCATGATCTACCTCGACTACGCCGCAACTACTCCCCTCGATCCGGAGGTGAAGGCGAAGGTAGAGGAGGTGCTGGGGGTATACGGCAACCCCAGCTCGGTGCATTATCTGGGGCGGGAGGCCCGGAGCCTGCTTGAGGAAGGGCGCGAGCGTCTGGCCCGAGCTATTGGTGCTAGACCCCGAGAACTCGTGCTGACCAGTGGGGGCACCGAGGCCGACGCCCTGGCCCTGTATGGGGTGGCCCTGGCCCGGGGGCGGGGGCATCTGGTAAGCACTGCGGTGGAGCACTCTGCGGTACTGCTGGCCCTGAAAAACCTCGAGCGCCTGGGCTTTGCGGTTACCCTGCTTCAGCCCGACCAGCACGGCCTGGTCTATCCCGAACAGGTAGCCGAGGCCATCCGCGCCGATACCGTGCTGGTCTCGGTTATGGCGGTGAACAACGAAATAGGCACCCTGTACCCCATTCAAGAGATTGCCCAGGTCTGCCAGGCCCGGGGCGTGCTTTTTCATACCGATGCGGTGCAGGCGCTGGGGAGCGTACCCTGCCGCCTCGAGCATCTGGGGGCCGACCTGCTCTCGCTGGCGGCCCACAAGTTTTACGGCCCCAAAGGCGCTGGGGCCCTCTATGTGCGTAAGGGGGTGGAGCTTTTCCCGATTGTGCCGGGCAAGCAGGAGCAGGGCTACCGGGGCGGTACCGAGAACCTGCCGGCGGTGTATGGGATGGGCCTGGCTGCCGAAAAGGCGGTGGCGCTTTTGGCCGAGGAATCCCAAAGGCTTTTGGCCTTGCGGGAGCGGCTCGAGGCCCGGCTGCTGGCCCTGCCTGGGGTGGAGCTCAACGGCCACCCCACGCTACGCAGCCCCCGGCATGTAAACGTCACGGTCAAAGAGGCCGACGGTGAAGGGCTTTTGCTCAACCTCGACCTGCTGGGTGTGGCCGCTTCCTCGGGCTCAGCCTGCGGCAGCGGGAGCCTCGAGCCCTCCCATGTGCTGCTGGCCATTGGACGCAGCAGGGAAGAGGCCAGGGCCTCGGTGCGCTTTAGCCTGGGGCGCTTCACCAGCGAGGCCGAGGTGGATCAGGCCGCCCGGGCCTTTGCCGAGGCCGTGGGGCGCTCGAGGGTCCACACCTAACCCTCTACTTTCTGTCGCTTGAGGGCGGTTTCCCGCAGCTCACGCCGCAAGACCTTACCCACAGCGCTCTTGGGCAGCTCGCTGCGAAACTCGTAAATGCGCGGTACCTTGTAGGCGGCTAGGTTTTCACGGCAGTATTTGTCCAGTTCTTCGGCGGTCAGGGTTACGCCCGGCTTGGGCACGATAAAGGCGGCTACCGTCTCGCCCCGGTACTCATCGGGAAGCCCCACCACGGCGGCCTCGGCCACGCCGGGATGGGCAAACAGCACCTCCTCCACCTCATGCGGGTAGATGTTGTAGCCCCCGGCGATAATCATGTCTTTCTTGCGATCGACAATGTAAAAGTAACCGTCCTCATCCATGCGGGCCATGTCGCCGGTGAGGAGCCAGTCGATTTTGATGGTCTTGGCGGTCTCATCGGGGCGCTGCCAGTAGCCCAGCATGATGTTGGGCCCCCGCACGGCCAGCTCGCCCACCTCGCCCGGTGGTAGCTCGTGCAGGTTCTCGTCCAGAACCTTGGCATCGATGCCCGGCATGGGGATACCAATGCTGCCCATCTTGCGCAGGCCCCAAAGGGGGTTGCAGTGGGTGCAGGGCGCCGCTTCGGTGAGGCCGTAGCCCTCCACCAGCTTGCCTCCGGTGAGGGCTTCAAATTTTTTGGCTACCTCCACCGGTAAAGCCGCTGAACCGGAGATGCAGACCCTCACTGTGCCCACCTTGCGCTTTTCTATGCCAGGGAAGTTGATGAAGCCAATGTAGAGTGTGGGCACCCCAGGAAAGTGCGTAACCCCATGCTTCTCGATGGCCTCGATGCAGGGTTTGACCTCGGGGCGGGGCAGCAGCACGATCTTGTACCCACCTGCCAGGCCGTAGTTCATGCCCACGGTCATGCCGTAGACGTGGAAGAAGGGAATGGCCCCCAGCATGACCCCCTTACCTTTGAGTTCCTTTACCTCATCGCCACCCCAGGCCAGGCTCTGGTAGGTGTTGGCCACCAGGTTGCGGTGGGTGAGCATAGCCCCCTTAGAAAGGCCGGTAGTTCCTCCGGTGTACTGCAGCAGGGCTACCTCGTCGGGTTTGGCAGGGTAGGGCTCGGCCACCGGGGCTGCGTTGCGCAGGGCTTTGCTAAAGTCAAAACGCTTTGGATGCTGGGGAAGCGTGACCCAGCGCTTTTCCCGCCGGGCTTTGAGGGGGAAGAGGAGGTTTTTGGGGAAGGGCAGGTAGTCCTGGATGCCGGTGGTAAAGACCCGCTTGACCGGCACCTCCTCCTCGATTTCGGCGTAGCGGGGCCAGAGTAAGTCCAGGATCACCAGGGTCTCGGCCCCGGCATCGGAAAGCTGGTGGCGTAGCTCGCGGGGCGTATACAGGGGGTTGACGTTTACACAAATGCCCCCAGCCGCTAGCGTTCCGTAAAAAGCAATCACAAACTGGGGGGAGTTGGGCAGCATGATGGCGACCTTATCACCCGGCTGCACGCCCTGGGCCTTTAGGGCCCCAGCAAACTTCAGCACCGATTCCCAGAGCTGGCGGTAGCCGATGACTTTACCCATGAACTCGAGGGCTACGTTATCGGGGTACTTTTGCACGCTGTCGGCCAGTAGTCTCCAAAGCGGCACCTCGGGGAACTGAACATCCGCCGGGACGCCTTTATCGTAGTGTTTTAGCCAGGGTTTCATCAAAGTCACACTCCAGCTTTGCAATCTCGTTTTTTTCAAGTCTAGCAAAACCTATACTTAGTTCAAGATGTAACTAAAAAGTACCGTTCCAACCAGACTTTGCTTCGGATAACTGACGCGTAAGCCATGCCCAAGTGGTTGTCCGTCGATGTGTCGTTAGGTTGGGGCCGGTGTTTTCTTCGACCGCTGTGTACTGTTGACGGGTTGTTGTGGGGGTGTTTGACTGTGTGGCATGGATCTTCGAAAAGCCATCACCAAGATTACCCCCAGCCTGCTCGAGATGCGCCGAGACTTCCACCGCTATCCTGAGCTTGCTTTTCAAGAGGTGCGAACCAGCGCAAAGCTGGCTGACTTTTTGCAGGGGCTAGGCCTCGAGGTCACTCGGGGGGTAGCAAAGACCGGTGTGGTAGCACGGCTTAGAGGTGCGAGAGCGGGTAAAACCATACTGGTACGGGCCGATATGGATGCTCTGCCGATACAGGAGGCTTCTGGGCTGGAGTACAGCTCTCAGATACCCGGGGTGATGCACGCCTGCGGCCACGACGGCCATGCTGCAATTGCTGCCCACGTGGCAGCCGTGTTGCTTCCCTTCAAAGATCAGATTGCAGGTGAGGTGCGTTTTGTCTTCCAGCCGGCTGAGGAAATTGTGTCTGGGGCCAAACCCATGGTGGAGGCAGGCGCTGGAAGGGGTGGACGCGGTGGTGGGGTTACACCTTTATAGCCTCATGCCGGTAGGCAGGGTGGGTGTGCGAGCGGGGCCCTCTATGGCTGCTGCCGACGCCTTCACCATTGAGCTAACTGGTAAAGGGGCCCATGCAGCCATGCCCCACGAAGGGGTAGACACCGTGCTGATGGCCGCACAACTCATCGTGGCACTGCAAAGCCTGGTCAGCCGTGAGACCGACCCTCTCCAAAGCGCTGTAATCACCATCGCTACCGTTACCGCAGGCAAAGGGGCCCACAATATCATTCCCGAAACAGCCACGCTCAAAGGCACCCTGCGTACCTTTGATGCTGGCTTGCGGGAGAGGCTTATGTGGCGAATAAGCGAGTTATCAAAGGGAATAGCAGCGGCCATGGGTGGGCGTGTCTCAGTGGCCTGGCTTCCCGGCTCGCCAGCAGTGGTCAACGACCCACAGATGGTGGAGCGCTTCCGGCGGGTGGCCCGCCAGGTGTTGGGAGAGGACGCGGTGCTGGAAGTACCGCCGGTGATGGGTGGCGATGATATGGCTGAGTTTTTATGCCGCCGTCCAGGTGTGTACTTTTGGCTCGGGGCAGGGCACCCAGATCTCGCTAAAAACCGCCCCCACCATCATCCCGCCTTCTGGATAGATGATTCGCGCGCGTTGCCGCTGGGGGTAGAACTCATTGCTCGCACTGTACTGGATTTTTTGGCTTAGTCGGTAATGCGGTACTAAACTGCTTTGAGCAGTGCCCAGGCCAGCAGCAGACCGCGAGCACTCCAGGCCAAGGTACGCACCCAGTTGGTGCCAACCAACATGGCATGAGCCTGTGGGTCGAACCCTGCTGCCAGCTTTGCATGGAGTGGCACCGATACAAAAGCGGTTGTGACCCAGACCACAAAAAGCAGGGTCAATCCCAGCCAGCCCACCCAGATTGGCAGGCTAGGGGGCCATAGTGCCAGCAGTGCTATGGCTGTCAGCAGTTCCAGCAGCATCAAAGGTCCCACCACCAGGGTGATAAGGTTGGCGTGGGTTGATGCGTAACTAACAAACTCGGCCTGTCCAACCTTGGCGAAAAGGGGATAATGAACCACCTGCACCATCCATATCAGGCCCACCAGAAACCACGTTGCTAAGCAGTGCAGGACCAAAAGTGTTATGCTCGAGCTGTTGCACACATAATAATTTTTGACCGTTGCTCAGATGCCGAGTGTGTTTGAGGCTGGCTTACAGAAGGCGGAGCTCGTGCTCATGCTACTCTGGGCAAAAGCTGTAGGCTTTCGGGTAATGCGCGTATGGGCGGCCTAGGCTAAGGCCATGCTACTGTTGCTTTACCTGGGAGGCTATCCAGACCATGCTGCTAGGGGGTGGATTTTGGCGCGCCCGGAAGGATTCGAACCCTCGACCTACCGCTTAGAAGGCGGCTGCTCTATCCACTGAGCTACGGGCGCACGTAGACCTGATTTGGAACGGCCTTGGGGATTTATCACGCTGGTTTTAGCGCCTAATGTTTCTTTGGAGCGGGAGACGGGATTCGAACCCGCGACATTCAGCTTGGAAGGCTGACGCTCTGCCAACTGAGCTACTCCCGCATGCGGCAAGCCCGGGGGTGCCTGGTCGGGGAGACTGGATTCGAACCAGCGACCCTCTGCTCCCAAAGCAGATGCGCTACCAGACTGCGCTACTCCCCGGTTGTACGCCTGACTTTACTGCCAGGTCGCAAGGATAAAGATAGCATGCTGAGGCAAACTCGGTCAAACATATGTAATCGGTCAACACATCTGAGACTCTTGGGGAACCAACTCCGCCTGTAGTTTAGCCAGGAACTCCAGGGGAGCCAAGCCCTCCAGGGCCATGTGGGGTCTATGGCCGTTGTAGTACGCCAGGTAGTCCTCCAGCTCGGCCTGGATTTCACCGATGGTCGTGGG
>Ga0209809_1001575_pt1 | contig 17981 bp, 14 predicted proteins | sample YNPMSTMetaG_FD_186172 | JGI IMG/M metagenome (GOLD analysis project Ga0209809, IMG submission 186172) | Anoxygenic and chlorotrophic microbial mat microbial communities from Yellowstone National Park, USA - YNP MS-T MetaG (SPAdes) (version 2) ... | reverse complement strand
CAGGCAATCCAGAAAAGCTCTCCCCTTCTTCGGACTTGCCCCCTCCGCCTGCTGAGACCCCTAGGAAGTGAAAAAAACAAACCCAAGAACGAAAATTCCGTTATCCGCTATTTTATTCAGAGGTTCCAGAAGAATTCCCCTGGTGGCCCGGCGGAGGCGTTGGGGGTAAAATCGCTGGAAGGATTTCCGCTTGGGAGGCTGCGGGACGGGCGGCCTGTACAGTCGGGACCGGAGCGGGGGTAAAATCGTTAGAAGCATTTCCGCTTGGGAGGCTTCCCCAGACAGAAGGGGTGGATTTGTTCCCCGGGTACGTACAAGGAGCGACCGAGGAGTGCCACCCGGGAGAGACCTTCGCCTCCAAAGCTTCTGGGGGAAAGTCTTCCGCGCCGGGGAGAAAACGGTGCGCAAAGCGCTGCGACGAGTTCTTTGGGCAGTAGGTTTTCTGGCGGCAGGCGGGCTGCTAGGGGTTTTGGGGTTGTGGCTGGCGGTGCGGCATGTACCGGCCGGCTACCGACGCCTGGCCCCCACCGAGCAGGCCCAGGCCAAACAGGCCAGCGACGAAATGGTCCGCCGCATGTTGGACCTGAGAAACGCCCTGGCCCGCAAAGGCCGATGGCAAGCCTGCTTCTGCCAGGAACATCTGAACGGCTGGTTTGCCGTGGATATGCTTCAGAACCATCCTGGCGCGTTGCCGATGGGTTGGTCCGATCCTCGGGTGCAGATCGGGCCGGATGGGATTATCGGCTACTGCCGATGGCAAGGTGGCCTGGTCGATTGTGTGGTGTCGGTGCATTGTGAGGTGGCGTTGGCCGAGCCGAACGTCCTGGCCGTCCGACTCCGCCGGGTGCGGGCCGGGGCCTTGCCGGTGCCGATGAAAGAAGTGCTCGATCGGATCAGCCAGGCGGCCGCGCAACGCCAAATCCGTGTGCAGTGGCGTCAGGCCGGCGGCGATCCGGTCGCCCTGGTGCCCCTGGATTTCCGCCACCCGGAAACAGGCCGGCAGGTGCAAGTCGAATCCCTCCAGCTCCAAGAGGGAATCCTCTGCCTGGCCGGCAGCACTAAATAGACCGGTAGCACCAAATAGAAAAGCCCGGAACACGTTCGCCGAAGGGAGCCGCCCCTGTGTCATTCCCACGAAAGTGGGAATCCAGGTCCCCCTGACCCGGTCAACCTGTCGGTTGGCTGGCCTCGTAACGGCCGGGTAGAGGCGTTTGTCCCCTCACCCGGCCTCGGCTTCGCCTCGGACGGCCTCTCCCGCAAAGGGGAGAGGCGAGTGGTTTCCGGCGGTTCTAGCGTTCCATTGGCAGAAAGCAAGCGTTTGGAGGCGAAGGGGCACGCCCTCGCCGTGAGGACACCATAGGCAGCGGAACGGAGAGTTCCCAGAGGGAGGCTGGGATGGAGGTGGAAGTTCGGCTTTTTGCCCAGGTGCGGGAGCTTCTGGGCCAACAGTGCATTCGGGTTCAGTTGCCGGAGGGGGCATGCGTCAGCCAGCTTCGGGCGGCGATGATCCAGCAGTATCCGGCTCTTGCCCCTTGGGAGCGGATGCTCCTTTTTGCGGTCAACGGTCGGTATGCGGAGGACGCCACGCCGATTGGCCCCGAGGCGGAGATCGCCTGTTTTCCCCCTGTGGGTGGAGGATAAGTAGGTTCGCCCCACGGCATAGAAACAGAAAAACAGGGAAAAATTTAGCCGAACGAAGCGGTGGCAATTTTTGCTAGAACCTCCCTCCACGGTCACTGCCGCGAACGCGGGAATCCACCAAGAAGTAAAAGCCCATGTTCCTGGGTTCCCGCTGCGCGGGAATAAACCTGGATTCCTGCTTACGCAGGCAGGGACACCTCGGGCCCCGTCATTCGGCTAAAGTGGTACAAAAACAGAAAAGGTCCGGAAACGAAGCAGCATCCCCACCGCCCAAGCAAGGGGGAGGATCGTCGGAGCCAGACGGCCCCAGAAGAATCCTACGGCAATGGGCCTGCAAGGGGTTGGCCGCCGGGCAGATGGCCCGGATAGACGTATTTGAGTCCTTGGCGTCGGCACTCGGCGCGTACAGCCGCCACGGCGGCGCGTTGGCCCATCCGCTCCCACCGTAAATCCCACACGGCCACACCGACGGCCACCACCGCCAAGACCGCGGCCAGCACACTGCCTGCCCGCAAAGGCAGTGCAAACAGCAGCGCCCGGTCTTTGGACCGCTGGAGTTCGGCTTCCTGTTCGTCAAAAATGCGAGAACGCCGTCGATCGGGATCTACGGCTTGGAGTTCTTTGCGAGGAGAACTAGGAGGCCGGGCACGCTCCAACCGTTCCATCGCCTCCTGAGCGTGAACAAAATCCTGCATGAACTTTTCATGCCCTTTCCAGGCCACCACCGCCGCCACTCCCAGCAGACCGATCCCCAAAGCCCATAGCACCGCCCTTCGGCGGCGCACCTGACGGACACATCGGCTACAAATAAGCACCGACAGCTGCACCAACCGATGATAGACCGTCCGTCCCTGGAATATCTTGATAAACTCGGCCAAACCCCATCCCCGCGGCATCTGCGCATAATGAGTGCACCGGGCATAGGCATGATAGTCGAACGGTTCCAGATTTTCTCTGGACCCGCACCGGGCGCAAACCTCTCGATCAAAGCGCTCTGGCTCAGCCACAGGCATCCGTCTTGGTATTCCTCTGGGAGGGAAAAAGGAAACATCCGGCCGCACTCGCCGCGGCGTCGGCCTCCGGGAAAGACTCCTTCTTCTATTGTAACCTACCTTGCCGAATCCTCCAATGAGAGGCACAATTTTTAGGATGCCCGTGGCCAGCGAGTCATAGGCCGCCTTGGCCCCCCACCCATCGGGCACACGGCCGCCAAGTCCAACTGTCCCACGGTAAACGGAAACGCCAGCTTTTGCCCTAACCTATGGTAAAATAAGAAGTTCATGGCATTCCGTCGGTATTTCGGTTCATCGGATTCGGCAGCGATGAACCGGGAGCTGATCGGCCGGTTTTCGAGCGTTTTAGGAGGAGCATTTCCCGTTTGAGAACAATGGCCGGCTGCCACGGAGGCCAGATACCGCGGCCAAACAAGCTGGATTTCCTACGGGGAAGGGTAGCCATCTTTTTTTACTTCTGCGGAGTCTTCGATGCGATTGAAACTGATTGCATGTGAAATTTTATATCGGGAGGCCTGTGCCGTGGTAGCCCGATCGGTCAACCAGGTCGATCTGGAGTTTTTGCCGAAAGGGCTGCATGACCTGGGTGCTCAGGCCATGCGAAGCCGCCTGGCCGAGGCCATCGCCGCCGTGGACCCCGCCCGGTATGACGCCGTGCTTTTGGGCTATTGTCTTTGCAGCAACGGCATTGTGGGGCTTCGGGCCGAACGAGTCCCCCTGGTGGTCCCACGCGGCCATGATTGCATGACGCTCTTCTTCGGCAGTCTCCAGCGATACTTGGACTACTTTCACCAAAACCCCGGCACGTATTTCAAGACCACCGGCTGGATGGAACGGGGCGACCAGTTGGAGCAGCTTTCGGCCGATGCGGTGGCCAATCCGTTCGGCTGGCGGCTTTCGTACCAGGAGTTGGCGGCCCGATACGGCGAAGACAACGCCCGCTTTCTGGCCGAGCAGTTGGGCAACCTGACCCGCCACTATCGGCAACTTACGTATATTGAGATGGGCGTGGCGCCGGAAGAACCGTTTTTAGAAAAGGCTCGGCAAGAGGCGGCGGCCAAAGGATGGAAATTTGATCATGTAAAGGGCGACCTCTCCCTCCTCCAGAGGCTGGTCGATGGCCCGTGGGACCAGGAGCAGTTTTTGGTGATGCCGCCGGGGCACGAGATCGCCCCGTGTTTCGACGATCGGCTCATCCAGGCCAAGCCGATCCCAACGCCGGAGCCCGAACCCGCCGCCGGGAATCTATCGGACCTTTCCCCTCTTTCTGGGTAACAGCGAGGAACCGCCGATGGACATCGTGTATGCGATCGCCGGGTATTTGGTGGAACCTTATACATTGCTGCTTTTGTTTCTTTGGGCGGCCACGTTGTGGATGGTCTGGCGAAGCGAGCCGGTGCGGGGCAAAGGGCTGGTGTTTGCCGCCGTGCTCTTGCTGACGATCGCTTCCATGCCGATAACGGCATTTTTGTTTAGTTGGCCGTTGGAAAGTCGGTATCCCTACCGGGCCGACCGGCCGGAAGGCGGCCAGGTGATCGTGGTCCTGGGCGGCGGCCAGCGCCTTCTGGACCCAAACCGACAGAAGGTCTTCCCGGCCGAAGATACCGCCGAACGCTGCGCCCATGCCGCGGAGCTGTATCGGGCGGGAGCGGCTTGTCCGGTTTTAGTGACCGGCGGGAAAATGCCCCCTTTGGAAGACCAAGGTCCTCCCCTCGCACAGACCATGGCCGATTTCCTCCAACTGCTAGGCGTGCGGGCGCAAGACATCCTCTTGGAAGAGTGTTCGACGAACACCTACGAAAATGCGGTGTTTGCCGCCCAGATCATGCACGAGCGGGGCTGGCAGCGGGCCATCCTGGTTACCGACGCCCTCCACATGGAGCGGGCACGCCGGGCGTTTGAAAAGCAAGGAATCGAAGTTCTCCCGTCGCCCAGTCGGCCCACGACGGAAACCTTCCAGTGGTCCTGGGAGTATCTGGCGCCCAGCGTGGGGGGCCTGGTCCTGCTGAAACAGGCCGGCCACGAATGGATCGGCCTGCTCTGGTATAAACTGAACGGCCGGATTTAATCTCGCCCCGAAACCATTTTCAGAATTTCTTGCCAGGTTTTTCGCTCTCCGGGCCGAACAACGCCGTTAGGCACAACTGCGACCAGCTTTCAAAGCTGCTTAGGTCTTCCAGCAATCGGCCCACGGGCTCAAAGCCGCTCCGGCAGATATCCTTTTCTCTGGGCCGGACCGCCGGTTGTTCGACCTCGGCCAGATAGACCAGTCCCAGATGGACCCGGCCCACTTCGGTCAGATCGTCGTTGATCAGGCCGACGCATTGGAGACGGTAAGGTGTCTGGATGATCACCTCCTCGTCCAATTCCCGGCGCATGCCGTCGCCAAACGGATCGCCGGAACCGTTGGTCGCATCGACCGCCGAAATATGCCCGCCAATGCCGATGCTCCGCTTATGGTGGAGTCGGCCTTCGCCCTGTCCGCTGCCGCGGGTGTATTGGAAAACGGTCGGGCCCTGTGCCGGGTCCCGATACACAAAGATCACATACGGAATCAGTTGCTTCCAACCGGGGTCCTGCTCCACTTCCGCCCGGGGCCGATAGGTCAAATGCTTTGGCTCCAGCAGAGCGGGCACATACCGGTCCACCTGCCGGGTGAACCCCTGAAAATACCCCAGCTCCTCTAACCGCCGCCTCGGCGTAACCAACACCTGTTCCAAACCGGCTTCCGACACGTCCTGCTTCCTTTCTCAGCTATTGCCTCATGGGACCGTATCCACCCGGCCAATCGCCTCCCATGGGCAGGGGCCAAACACTTCAGCCGAATGGAACACGTCGCCTTTCCCCTGGCCGTCGAGAGCCCGGCCCTACGTGTCATTCCTGCGAAAGCAGGAAATGAGACATTGCACCCTTGGATGTCCTTCCCCCGCCCCCTTATGTGTCCTTCCCGCACCCTTTATATGTCATTCCCGCGAAAGCGGGAATCCAGGTGTTTTTTTCCTGGATTCCTGCTTCCGCAGGAAGGACACCAAGGCCCCCTCACCCGGCCAACCTGTCGGTTGGCCGGCCTCTCCCGCGGCGGGGAGAGGCGGACTTCTGGATTCCTGCTTTCGCAGGAAGGACACCAAGGCCCCCTCACCCGGCCAACCTGTCGGTTGGCCGGCCTCTCCCGCGGCGGGGAGAGGCGGACTTCTGGATTCCTGCATGCGCAGGGATGACACCAAGGGGCACACCCAAAGGAGCCTGGATTCCTGCTTTCGCAGGAAGGACACAAGGCCCCCTCACCCGGCCAACCTGTCGGTTGGCCGGCCTCTCCCACGGTGGGGAGAGGCGGACTTCTGGATTCCTGCTTTCGCAGGAAGGACACAAGGCCCCCTCACCCGGCCAACCTGTCGGTTGGCCGGCCTCTCCCACGGTGGGGAGAGGCGGACATCTGGGTTCCTGCTTGCGCAGGAAGGACACCTAGACCTCTGCATTCGGCCAAAATAATACACAGGTTTCTTTCTATCTTCTGCAAATTCTCTGGCGGCGGGAAGCCCCTCCGAGGTTTTTGTGCTTGAGAGAAGCCTGCCGGTGTGTAAAAATAGGAAGAACATTTTAGCCGAGTGAAGCCGGAGCGAAGTGTCATTCCTGCGTAAGCAGCAGTCCAGGTTGCTGTGTGCCTGCTACGGTGTTCCTGTGGGGCAAGTGGGAACTCGGGAAATACTTTCTGGACTGCCGCTTTCGCGGGAATGACACACTGGCTTTAACCCACTGGGGAAGAGGCGAAGTGCTTCATTCGGCTAAAAAGTTACAAATAGGGAAGACTTTCCGGCGGAGGTTTGCCCAGACGAAACAAAGCTGTCCGATACCTTCCTTTCCGGGCAAACCTTGCCGAGGTTTTTACCTTCTACCCAAAGGAGTCCCGCATGGGGAAGAGTGCGCTGTGGCGACGGTTTTGGCGGTTTTCGTTGGGAATAGGGTTGCTGAGTAGCTGGGCAATCGGAGAGGCGGCCGTTGGTGCAGAGCCGGAAGCCGAGCGGTCCAAAGCCGCGGTCCGGTTCGATCTGCCGCGGTTTTTGCCCAATCATGGCAATTCGGTTTATGAGATTCGGGGCCTGTATCGGCAGTGGCCGGCCGAAGGACCGAAGGAGCTTTGGCGGGTGCAGGTGGGCTACGGCAAATCGGCGGTCGTCGAAGCCGGCGGCTTGGCCTTCACCGCCGCGGAAACCGACGAAAAACAATGGGCTTTGTGCCTGGACCCGAAGACCGGCCAAATCCGCTGGAAACGCCTTCTGCTGGCCAAACCGAATCGGCATTTTGAATGGGGGCCGGTTACCTCGCCGGTCGTGGACGGCGATCGGGTCTATTTCATCCCGTATCTGAACCACGAGGGCGATGTATGGGAAATGCGGGCGCCGGTCGTATGCCTGAAGACCGACGGCACGGAACTTTGGCGACGGGACCAAGAGGTCTGGGCCACCGAAGGCGCTACCCCGCTGGTGGTCGGCGATCTCCTCTATATTGGCGCGGACAATCCGCAGCGGGTGGTGCTGGCCGCCCTGGATAAACAGACCGGCAAAATCCGCTGGACCGTTTCCGTGCCGCCAAAAGGTGATCGGGAACTCGGCGCCCCGGCTTCGCTCACCTACCAAGTGGTCGAGGGCATCCCGCAGGTGATCGTGGCCACCTACGGCACCCGGGAAATCCTGGGCGTCCATGCCGAACAGGGGAGATCATGTGGCGCTATCCCTACCCGGCGGGGATTATTCTCGGTCTGATCAGCACGCCGGTGGCTGTGGGGCCGTATCTTTTCGTCTGTGCCGGCGAAGGCAAAGGACGTAATTTTTCTGCTTGTCTGCGTATGAAAGCCGCCGACGGCAAAATCACCTACGAAGAACTCTACCGAAGCACAGAACTGCAAAACAATTACTACAACACACCGGCCGTGTATCAGGATGCGGTGTTCGGCTTCGGCGGCGCTCCACGGAGCGGCTTTCTCCATTGCACTAATCTGGCCGATGGCCGATTGCTCTGGCGCCACGATAGCCCCGATTGGACCAACGATCGGAACCTGGTCATTGCCGACGGACTGATCTTCGCCATCACCAAAAACGACGAACTGGTCATGGCCGAGGCAAGCCGGGCCGGATACAAAGAACTGGGCCGAGTCAAACCGGGCATCGCCCTGGGTCGGCCGCAACAGCCCACGATCGCCAACGGTCGATTGTACCTGCGCGGCAACGAGTGGGTTGGTCTGTTACCAGGTCGGTCCATTGCCCGACGGCCCCTAAACGGCCCCTATTGCGCTTCGCAAATCGTAGGACCCCGAAATTCCCTGGTTTTTGGCCACGTTGGCATCCCTTGGTTTTGCGAAAACCATAGCCGCCGGCTGCGGCGAACGCCCCACAGCCTGGCTCTCTGGGTGGGTTGGCCCTGCGGGCGGTTAGGTTGGCCCCGCCGGCGGAGCGCCCAGAGGGATGGGGTCCAGGCCGCCGGCCGCTTCAAAGACCATCAGGGCCTGCCGGACCATAGCCACATCGTGGACCCGCAAGATTTGGACCCCTTGACGGGCCAGGGCCAGGGCCGCTCCTACGGTGCCATAGCGGCGGTCTGCTTCCGAATCGCCTAACACCTGGCCGATAAACCGTTTGCGCGACGGCCCCACCAGCACCGGGCAGCCCAAAGCGTGCAGGCGCCAGGCATTCTGCAATAAGGCCAAATTGTGCTCCAACTGTTTGCCGAACCCGATACCCGGGTCCACGGCGATTCGCTCCAGGGGAATTCCGGCGGCCAGGGCGGCGTCCCGGCGGCGGCGAAGAAATTCGTACACCTCGCCTACCACGTCCTCATACTGGGGGTTCTCCTGCATAGTTTGCGGCGTGCCTTGCATGTGCATGAGGCACACGGCGGCCCCGGTCTGGACGGCCAACGGCACCATGGCCGGATCGCCCCGCAGAGCCGTTACATCGTTGATGATCTCTGCCCCGGCGTCCAGTGCCTGCCGGGCGACGGCCGCTTTGTACGTGTCGATGGAAATGGGGATGGGCAGCCGGCCGGCCAAGGCCTCCAAAACAGGCATGACCCGACGGAGTTCCTCCTGAGCGGGTACGGGCTGAGCATACGGTCGGGTGCTTTCCCCGCCGATATCCAAAATGTCAGCCCCTTCGGCGGCCAATCGCCAGGCATGGTCCACGGCAGCCTGGGGTTCTAAGAACTGCCCGCCGTCGGAGAAACTATCCGGCGTAACATTCAGCACGCCCATCAGCAGGGGCCGACGCCCCAGCGCAAGCCGCCGGGTGCGAAGCTGCCAAACGGCGGCCCACATCGGCCTGAAATCATCCGTCGGATAAAAAGGTTCTTCGGACATCGTTTTGGCTATTCGGATAGGGCGGGGTTCTGACCCTCGGTGTGGCATCCAAGGCAGGTCATGTGAACCCCTTCCGCACGGTATCTCAATTGTTCACCATGTTACGGAACAGGCGAATTCGTACATGGCCCGGACATTGGCTTCGGGGGTGTCCCGTGGCACTTCGCATCCGGCGGCCACGATGTACCGGTTGCCCGCCTCCTGGTAGCACTGGGCCAGGGCCTGCCGGATCGTTTCCGGAGTGCCGTTTCGGAGGGTGCGAACCGGGTCGATATTACCAGCCAGGACCTGCTCCGGCCCCATCGCTTGCCGGGCCTTGGCCACCGGCACCATGTAGTCCAGATCGACCAGGTCGCATCCGAGCCGCCCGATCCCTTCCAAAATGCGGTTGATATTGCCGCAGATATGGAGTCGCACCTTGGCCCCCATCTGGTGTAAGGCATCGACCATCCGCTTTTCATAGGGCCAGACGAACTCTTCGTAACTTTGCGGGCCCACAAGCGAAGCGGCCGCATCCCCCACACCCATAAGATCAATGCCAGCCTCGATCTGGGCGCGGGCAAACCGCAGTTCCATCTCCAGCACAAACTCAAATAGGTCCCGAACAAACTGCGGATCGTCGTAGAAATCGAGCATCAGGCGGTTGATGCCGCGCAGGTCGGCGGCTTCGGCGCAGGGGCCTTCGATCCATCCTTCGATCAGCAGTTGGCCGCCTACACGCTGCCGGAATAGGGCCGCCGCTTGCACCCGGTCGTGCATCCGTCCGCCGCCCAGCGGGTCCGGCACTTTCAGGCCGAGTAGGGTCTTTTTATCGGCCAACAGGGCGTTTTGTTCGTCGATGGCCGGCGGCTGATTGTCGAACCATTGGATCGTCGCGCCACAGTCGGCCGCCTCACGGGTCGGATCGGAAATACACGAAGCATAATCGAAGCCGAACTTCTCGGCCGTCCGAATCTGCGCTTCGACCAGAGTCCGATAATCGGTAACATACTGACGGTAGGGCACGCCCAACTGATCGCCGGCAAACATCATGGTAATCGGCATCAGCGGCAGCCGATCCACCGGCCGACTCTCCAACATCGCCATGATCCGCTCGTAGCCGTTCATTTCTTGTATCCTCTAAGAGCCGGGGTTTACCCGAAACCGGAACATACGCTCCCGATTTCGGTTATCCTCTTGATTTGAGAGGCGGAAAGAATTTGAGGGCCATTGGTACCCTTTTAGCCGAATGGAGCACCCGCCTCTCCCCTGGCCGTCGAGAGACCGGCTGAGCCGCCGGGCAATGAGTGTCATTCCCGCGAAAGCGAGAATCCAGAGTCCCCTTACCCAGCTTAGCCTTTGGCGCAGCCGTCCTCTCCCCCAGGGGAGAGGCAAGTAGGCGGACCTCCGAAGCAGGTCTCTCCAAGGGCATCTTCATTCGGCTAAAATGTTACGGCCATTGTAATCCTCGGCATCGTCCTTGGGGAGAATCCCCGATCCCAAACCGGTCTGTGGGACCAGGGAGGGCGACTGCCCCGGTTGCTAGAAATTGGGCAAAATGAAAAAGGGCTTTTCGGGAAGATCAACCTCCCGGTGCTCCTGGCCGATACGACCTGGAAGGCCCAGCAAAATGGGAAGCGGTTTTGCGGGAAGACCAACGGGATTTGCAAGACGGCTGCGGGCAGCCCCACGGGATTTTCGAGGTTTTAAGCCGGGCGTCGGGAGCAAGCGAACGGTTTCCTTCGGTTCCAAGAAAGGAAGAAGCGATGGAGTTTTTCGATTTGATCAAGCGACGGCGTTCCATCCGGAAGTTCAAGCCGGATAAAGTCCCATCGGAGATATTGGAAAAAATCTACGAAGCGATTCGGCTTGCCCCGTCGGCGGGCAATTTGCAGGTGTATGAGGTGTTTTTAGTAGAGGACCGGCGGCGGCTTGGGCAACTGGCCAAGGCGGCCCTAGGACAGGATTTTATCCAGGAGGCGGCTGCGGCGCTGGTGTTTTGTGCGAATCCGGAGCAGGCGGCCAGTCGATACGGAAGCCGGGGCCGAAACCTCTATGCCCTGCAGGACGCCACGATTGCATGTACTTTTGCCCATCTTGCCGCCGCCGATCTCGGACTGGGAAGCGTCTGGATCGGTGCGTTCGACGATGCGGCCGTCTGGCAGGCGATCGGCTCGCCGAAGGGGCTGCGCCCCGTGGCCATTCTCCCCTTGGGCTACCCGGCCGAATCCCCCCAGCCTACCTCCCGCCGGCATTGGAAAGAGTTCCTCCATCCTGTCGATTGAAGCGGACAAGCCCCCGAGTCGGCTCGGTTAGGTTTCATAGAGCGGTAGGAATTTCGTTTCCAGGTGTTCTAGGAGCGGTTCGGGAGAAAGGGGGCGTCCGGTGACCTGCCGGACCAATTCCGGGGCCAAATAGCGCTGGCCCTGTTGATGAATTTTTGTTCGGAGCCAGTCCAAAAGCGGCCGAAATTCTCCCCGCTCAAACGCTGAGTCCAGATCGCCCAATTCCGCTTGGGCCTGCTGGAAAAATTGCGCCGCATAAAGGTTGCCCAAAGCATAGGTGGGGAAATAGCCCACCAGGCCGGCCGACCAATGGATGTCCTGCAGCACCCCTTGGGCGTCATCGGGCGGCACAATGCCCAAATACTGCTGATATTTCTCGTTCCACGCCCCCGGCGCATCGGCCGGACGAAGCTCCCCTTCCAGCAGCGCCTGCTCCAATTCAAACCGGATGAGAATATGCAGGTTATAGGTGGCCTCGTCGGCTTCCACCCGAATCAGGGAGGGCCGAACCTCGTTGACCGCAAAATAAAACGCCTCCAGGCAGACGTCCCGCAACGCCTCCGGAAAATACTGTTGGGCCTTGGGGAAAAAATGACGCCAAAACGCCCAGCTCCGGCCTACCAGGTTCTCCCACATCCGCGACTGGGACTCATGGATGCCCAAGGAAACCGGCTCCCCCAAAGGCAACCCGTATTGATCCTCCCGAAGCCCCTGATCATACAGGCCATGGCCCGTCTCGTGCAAAATCCCGAAAAACGCCTCCTGGAAGCTGTGTTCGTTGTAGCGGGTGGTGATCCGGCAATCCCGTGGCCCCACGCTAGAACAAAACGGATGCACCGTTACATCCAGCCGACCCGCCGTAAAATCAAACCCCATCGCCGCGGCCACCTCCCGGCCAAACGCCTCCTGGGCTTGGCGAGGATAATACCGTCGCAGCAAGGAGCTATCCGGTTTTCGTCGGCTGCCGGCAATCCGCTCGACCAGCCGAGGGAGCCGATCCCGAAGCTGGCTTAATACCTGGGCCACCTCCGAAGTGCGGGTTTCCGGCTCAAATTCGTCCAACAGGGCGTCGTATCGGCACTCCGGATAGCCGAGAGCGTCGGCCTGCTGGCGCTTGAGCTGAAAGGTTTTCTCCAACCAGGGCAGGAAGGAGGCAAAATCGTTATTTCGGCGGGCCTCCTGCCAGACGTGCTGGGCCAACGACGCAGTCTGCGCCAATTCTTCGACCAGCTTTTGTGGCAACTTGACATCCTTGTCGTATTGCCGTTTGAGTCGGCGGATGGTGATGGCCTGATCGGATTGGGGATCGGCCATTAAGGGGCTCTCGGCAAGACGGGCCAGTTGCTCCCCCCAACGGGGGTCTGTCCGCCGGCTATGGACCAGACCGGCCAAGAAACGGACTTGCTCGGCCCGGTACGTGGCAGCCTGCGGCGGCATCATGGTCCGTTCGTCCCAGCCCAGCAGGGCGCCGATCGAAGCAAGCACCGCCGTCTGCCGGGCATACGTACAAACCTCTTCATACAGCCTTTGCCAATCGGTTCCGCTCATCCTCCCACACCTCTGAAAAGGGCGATGTTTCCCTCTCTTAGCTATCTTTACTATTTTAACTATCGTAGGGAGGCAACCGCCGTTAAAAACGGCTGGTCATCTGCCCAGAGCTCTGAACGATGTCCCGAAATTGGCAGCCGGGCGGCGGCCTCAAACCATTTCCCCAAATCCTGCAGGTTTACCAAAATGCCCATTTTATGGGGAGGTTTGGGGCAATCCGGGGGGCCGCTGGGTGGGGTTCGGCTCAAAATAGAATTCGGAACAGCCTCTGAAAAGGGGCTTGGCTCTTTGGGGGATTGGATAGCCAGGCAAGGGGGTGCCAGGAGCCTTTCAAAAAATAAGGCGGCAGAATGCCGCCTTATGGGTATTTGTTCCGCCCAAAATACACCTATTGCGGCATTTATTCCCCCACAAAGGGAAGTAAGGCCATGATCCTGGCACGTTTGATGGCTCGGCTAATGGCATGTTGACTGACCGCCGAGCAGCCCGTCTTCCGCCGCCCAATAATCTTGCCTTGCCGATTGATGAATTTCTTCAGTAAATCCAGGTCTTTGTAATCCACAAACATCGGCCGGGGACGCACTCCGCCGACAAACAACGGGTCCCGTTTTTTCGCCCTCGCCCGGGCCCGCGCTCGTTTTCTGGCCGTCTTGCTAATCTTCGGTACTGGTGGTTTACCCATAGGAAAATCACCTTCTCAGCGGAAACATATACTGTTTTTCCATTACCCTCAAAAGTGCATTATTATAATGCCCTAGGTTTCTCTTGCCAAGGGCCTTCCGAAATTACTCTCCATGGCCCGGTCCGCAAACGGCTGCAGAGGACGCCCCCCAAAAGAAGGGTTCCAGCCCAATAAAGGTATTTTACAAATCGGGTGAAATCCCCTGAGAATAGGAATAACCCCTGGAAAATAGATGCCTCTCAACGGAGCAAATCCCCGTGCCGGTTTCCTCTGTCGGGATCTGATCGAGGGGAAGGAGCGGGGCGGCTTCTTCCCATGGGAAGGGAATACTACCCTTTCGGGGGGTAGGTGGATTAAGGAGTCGGGGGCCGGGGTTCGGTTTTGGTGGGAGATTTGGGAGTCGCTTTTGGCCGGCCCGTTTCACCGGGGGCGAGTTGGCCGGGCACAGTACCCGGCGGCGGCATCCCCTCCAACAACCCGGGCGGGATCCCTATCAGCCCGCCGGGGCCGAAGCGTTCCTCCTATTTGGGGGCGGCTAATTGGAGGATCTTTTCATACTCAACGGCATCGTCCAGTTCGTTTTGGATGTAAAGGAAGCCGTCCGGATGGAGCAGGAGGATTTCGCCTGGGGCATTATAATTTGCATCGGAGTGGGGAGGACGGCCCTGACCCCGCAGATCGATCCGATAGCCACCCCGTAAATCGATGAGTAAACATTCGGTCAAATAGTCGATATCCAGGGGTGCTTTGGGTTGAGGGCCGGGCGGCCCGAATCCCAAGCCTTCCGGTGTGGGAGGAGTTTTCTCCTTTTCTTTTTCTCTGGGGGTTTTCTTTTTCGGTGCCCCCGCCTCCATGAGGACCTGATAGTCTTCCATTCCAGGTCCCAGTGCTCCTGGTACTTTGGCAGAAGGTTTCGAGGTCGGGGATTTGGGGGCGCTCGAGGGACTCTTTCGGGTATCTTCTTCGGGCCATTTTTGGTTGGGCAAATTGAGCAGTTGGCCTCGGGAGACTCTTTCCTGTTCTTTGAAAGCCATTTCGCCTTCTTTGGGAATCCATTTGAGCAAGGCGACTTTGGCGGTGGCTTCTGCTTGGTAACCGGGCGAAGGTTTTACGCCCAAGACCAGAAGCCGATCCGCCCGTGGCACCTCCACGACATTGCTCGGTTCAGACCAAGGGGTAACAATCCAGGGGTTATTACCCAGTTCAGGTCGTTCCAATGAGCGGGGCGGTTGTTTGTAATTCGGGTTGGCTAAGAAGAGGCGGACCCGATACCGATAGCGTTTGCCCGGTTCCACGGTGCGGTCGATAAACCGGAAGAGTTTGAACTTCGGCAAGCGGAGGGTACCGGAGGAAGTGCCTGGGGCGGCTCCAGGCATGGGGCCGGTAGATCCATAACCCTCCACGCCGGGCGGGTAAGCACCGGGAATGGCTCCCGGCGGCATGGGGCCTTGCCCGGCCGGACCGCCGGGCAGCCCAATGGGTAGATCCGGCAGATCTTTCGTGGCTGGTTTAGGAGCCACGGGTTTTCCTTCGGGGACACCGGGTGGAGTGGTTTCGGTGAGACGATCGGGCGAGGTCCAAATCGGACGGCCATCCGGGCCGATTTGCCAGGTTCGCTTTCGGAGCGGCGGAATCTCCGGCGGATGGGCGAAGGATTCGTCTAAAGTTCGTCCGTCGGCAAACCGAGGCAACGGAAAATTTAAGGCCGGATCCAGCATCCGGGGATCGACAATATCCTCCGGGCCTTGGGGAGTGATCGAGCCGCCGGTGATGCTTCCCCATCGTCGAGCGGCTTCCTCTTTGGCTTTTCGGATGTTGATGCTGCCGGCTTCCCAGTCGGCCTCGTCAATGACGTCGCTGTCGGATTGGACTTCGACGCGCTGGACATGGTAGTGGAGATAGATGGGTATATCGACGCTAGTACCGGTCGGGGCGGCAGTCGGTCCCATCATACCGCGGACGCCGCCTTCCATGAGGCCGGCGGCCGGTGGAGGAACCGCCCCGGGGATGAGACCGGCCGGGGTATGTTGCAGGCCTCCCGTGCCGGCCATTTCTCGGGCAGCAGCTTGGAATGCCTCCTGGTAGGCCTTGATCTGTTCTTCATAAGGCACCAGACCGGTCAAAACCACCCAGCATTCCCCTTCGATGTTTTCTTTTCCGAGGCCGGCTACCGGCCCAGTGGGCATAGCCCCTTCCGGTGGCACGGCGCCTTCGGGAGGCATGGATTCGTCCGGCAAGGCAGCCGGGCCGGTCGAGGCGGCCGAAGTTACATAAACTTTTCCAAATCCTGGGGTTCCTCGGAGATCCTGGACCGTGAGCAACCTCGGTTCTCCCCGTTTGGGCAGAGGATCGAAAATCGGCGGGCACCACAGCACCTGATGGGCATAATGTTTCGGATCCCCCCGCCCGATCGTCTCCTTGATAATCTCTTCGTAGTTTTTGGCTTCTACGGGCAATTTTTCCGGCGGACGTTTAATCTTTTGGAAGGTGTCTTCCGCCATGCGTTCCAGGTCCCTTGGGGTCCCCGAAATTCCCTCTCTATGAAAAAATGTATATTGCATGAACCAAAGGAATCCGAAGACCACCGCCCCGAAGAGAATTTTTTCCACATGGTTGACGAAAAAATCTTGCAGCTTTTTGGGATCGAAATTCAGTTTTTTCATGGCCTGGCCTCCTTACAGAGCCTTTGTCGCATCGGGATTAGGCGTTCCGGGAGGGGCTTGCCGGCACTGTAGCACCCTCTGGGGGCCCATCTGCCTTGGGAGGCGTTCCTGGAGAGGTAGCCGGCGGTGCAGGCACAGGTCCTCCCGGAGCGCCTGGTCCTGCAGGGCTGCCTGGCCCCGAAGTGCCGACCGGGGTGCCCGCTTCGGGCGGAGTCGCGGAGGGAGTCGCTGCCGGGGGCACAGCAGGAGCGGTTGGCCCGATTCCTCCCGGCCCAACCGGCCCGGACGGGGGAGCCGGGCTAGCAGGTTGTTCCCCCGGGGTAGGTGCCGGCGCTGTCGGGGATTCTGAGGGAGCTGGTTCCGCAGACGGGAGTTGGGCGACGGCAGCTCCGGTCCCTAACTTCTTCTCGTCCGGCGGTTCGTAGATATAAATAATCCCCAGGATTTCCACGACCAGATCATAGGGTCCTTGGTAGAAGGTCTCCCCGGCTCCGGGACCGGTCATGCTCAGGCCGGTTCCCATCGGAGCAGAAATCGGGGGAGTCCAGAGGCCTTCTAGCCCGGAGCCGGTCGGCCCCGCTCCAGGACCTGCCGGCCCCATCGGTCCCACTCCTTCCATGATCGGGCCGGCGCCGGGCATCATCGGGGAGGCGATGGAGCTGCGGCCTGCGCCGTAATTGACTTTGGCGGCTCGGCCGGGATTGATCCGGACTTGACGCACTTCAATGGGCATTTTGGAGTTGGCACAGAAGGCGAGCAATTCGGGGATTTTCCGTTGATCCATCAGCAGACGCATGCGGATCGGCATCATTTTGAATTCGGAGAACGGATGTTTGGGTACCCCATTTTCTACCGGGACGGGCTGTTCGTTTTGATCCACATAGCGATATGCGTAAAGCTGATCGAGTTCGGAAGTTCCAGGGGCGTGCATCGCGGGCCCCATGCCGGGCCCTTCGAGCATTCCCGGAGGCGTTCCGGGGGTGGCACCGGGGGGCATAGCGGCACCGGGCACCGGGCCTTCGGACATGGCAGGTCCTGGAGCTGCTGGAGCTCCGCCCGGCTGAGGAGGCCCCACCGGCGGGCCCACCTCACCCGGCACCCCTCCCGCAGCTCCGGCCCCTCCGGGACCCACTCCTCCCAAGCTCCGAAGCCCCAGCGCATCCCGAGCCTCGTAAAATGCCTTGGTGGCATATTGGGCAATATCTAAGGCAAAAATCCGTTTGACCATGGCATTGTAATGGCTGGTGGCATCTTTATTGAGTTCTTTGATGATCCCCAGCAGCGTTTCATATACCCAGAGGTCTTCCTGAGCCAGGCGGACCTTTTGGGTGCTGGGCAGGCGGTCCCAGTGGAAGCGGGCCAAGAACTGTTTGTAGTTGGCGTCGTCCCAGACGACCATGCCTTCATATTCGATCTGGTCGGTAGTACCGGTGGACGTGGGCGGGGCGCCTTCGCCCAGGCCCCTCAAGCCCGCGGCCATTCCCCCCCTAGCCAATCGCTCAGGATTCTTTGGACGACGAATGTCTATCTTTTTCAATAGCTGCGGGAAATAGCGCTCGATGAAGTTCCAATAATGTTCCAACATATCGGTAGGCAATTCTTCGTTTGGTCCGCGTTTTTCCCATTCTTGGATAAAGCGTTCGCCCAAGACGGCGGGGAGCGGGTTGTTCTTCTTCTGCTCTTCATATAAATGACGCCACCCCCGCATGACATTATTGCGCAGTTGTTCATGCACATTCCGAATGGCGGTATATACCATCTCGTTGACCGGATCCGACATCCCCGCCAGTTTGTGCATATTGTCAATATCCTGCAGGATAT
>Ga0209809_1001569_pt1 | contig 18018 bp, 17 predicted proteins | sample YNPMSTMetaG_FD_186172 | JGI IMG/M metagenome (GOLD analysis project Ga0209809, IMG submission 186172) | Anoxygenic and chlorotrophic microbial mat microbial communities from Yellowstone National Park, USA - YNP MS-T MetaG (SPAdes) (version 2) ... | reverse complement strand
GCGAATCATTCGGGAGGTGGCAATGAGGGGCGGGGGGTGCATTGGGCTTGTCCGGGTATTTCTTCCCAAAACGGGGGCGCGGAATACTGGGCGACCGATGAGCTGAAGATGACGGAGGAGCAGCGAGAAGAGTTGGAGAAAAAGGGATGGGTGATTCATTGCTGTGGGGTGGAGCGGGCGCAAGTGCGCAATTCTGCTTGCGAGCCTTTTTGCGGCTGGAGGTGTATCGGTTGCAGACAGGGGTGAGTTGGGATGATCCTCCGGGAGGCCATCCGCCGTCACTTGGCTCATCCTCGCTCAGCCAACTGCGTAACTCCTAGTCGTATATAGGTGGCCTGCCGTCTCGACCTGGCGATGATGCGTCGCACGAATCAAGATACTTCACGACGGGGCAATGCAAGCAAGTAAAAAATATCTGCCTCACTATCGGCGATTGTTACCACTGTGACAGTTCCCTGCTGTGCGCGTTCCAGACTTGTCAACCAGCGTTTTCGTTGTATACAACTTCACCCCATACTGCGCTAGATTGTCCAAGTGTCCTAGCCCTTTCGTTGACGGATGATGAGCAAAGTCCAGGTTGGTGATGTCTTGGATCAACAGCACGCAGGACGATGCGCGCAATTGTGCTGCGAATAGAGCATCGCTTATTGTCCCAGAGTCGGTAGACCGCTTTCATCACGCCTGCGGCGGGCTCACAGTCGGTTTGGCACTTACGATATCTATCAGACGGCGATTTAAATCCGCGTTTCTTCGGCAACCCAGCTTTGCATAACTAGGAGTTACGCAGTTGGGGCCTAACTGGGTCATTCCCACCGCCATATATGGGGTTCCATTCCTGCCAACTGCGTAAGTCCTAGATCATATAGCAGCGGGTTGCCATTGGGCGGCTACGCGCGCCTCGACGGCGTCGAGCGAGATTAGCGATGCCAGCGCGCCGGGCGAGGCCGTGGCGTGCATGGCCACTTGCACGCTCTGGATCGCTTTCATTGGCTCCTGGTAAGCCATCAGCTGACAGGTGATTTTGGCGTGGGCGGTAGCGGAGATGATCGCCTTGCTATCGAGGCCGGTGTAGCCACTCCACGTCCTGTTCACCTCCAGCGTAGTGCGCACCCATCTGCGCTCGTTGATGGTAAGCCCTGGCTTCCCGGAGGCTTGTGAAGCGTCCGTCTCGCTCACGATGTCGGCTGCGCTGTAAGGGATGCGGACCAGAGCCTGGCATTCGTCGTCGCTTAGCGATCGCGCGCCGTCGTATAAACCAGGTGCGATTACCCACCCTTGGACATCCTTCAGCGCGGCCAAGCCAAGATCTGCGCTATGGCCAGCGCTGGGTTCTGCACGAATGCGCCATGCAGCGCACGTACACCTCAAATCCCGCGCAGACCATAGGTCAGCACTGGCTGAGTTGCAAACTGCCGTCGCTGGTTACTACGCAATGACAGGCCAGCAGGTTGGGGTGCTTGGCGACGAAGTCCGCTAGGTTGGGGTGGCCGATCTCTCCCCCCCCTTCCAACAAGAACTTGACATTGACGGAGAGCGTCCCATTAAAGGAAGAAACGTGAGTTCGGATGAACCTCGTTTCGCGCGGAGACGCGGAAATTTATGTATATAGTAGTTTTCACAGTAAAAGCGGGTAATAAAATCACTGAGTGAATTTGTATGTGACAAACAGTTCTCTCGCCCATGCTGATGTATGAGGTCAATTTTGATTTCCCAGCAGTTCCCTGTTGGCGACCAGAGATACGTTCTTCGCGTGAGAGTCACTAAGCCATGTTAATCCGAAATGATGCTAAAATAACTCCAAGTGGACACGTGCATGACAAGTGACGAACTGGAATTTAGCACCGCTCATCAGCCTGGTGTTCTGGCGCGGTATTGTGCAGAGCGCTGGCTTGAGAAGCCAAGCCCCAAGGGTGAGCAGCTCATCGCATGGCTATTAGAGGCTGCGCTAGGGAGAAATGCGCTGTATTTCATCGAGCGAACTAAGGAATACGTAGATAAGTGGGGAGGGGGCGGGGAGATTGTCCCTGAGAACGCCTTCAATGGTTTTGTGATCACCGGTGATCCGGTCGAGGACACCATCATTCCGCATGCGGTCTTGGTCTGGACGTGTATGAATGATCGCCCATGGCTGGAGGAAGTGTATCATCGCTGGCTGGATAGTTTGCTGGCGGCTGGCAGCGCGGAGGCGGCGTATCTAGCGGCGAGCCTATGGCCGGCGCATGACCTGATGGCGAAGGTGATATACCGTCCACCGGGATGGCGGGTTTACCAAGGTCAGCTTGATGAGGAGGCGGAGCGACTGATTTTGACGGAGATGTTGAAGGGGTATTATGGTCCAAGGACATCTTTATATGGTCCATTTGAATATGATAATATTCAAAATATAAATATAAGTAAATTATCAATATTTTATATTGAGAGATATGGTTTTATACATCCGATTTGTGGGTTAGTTAATCCGATAGAATTAGAACATGATAGTGACTTGAGGAATCGCATTCAGGAAGCGCTTGCTGCGCCGAGTTGGTCAGAGGGGATGAAGGGGGCGGCAATGCTGTTGTACTTATCATTAAAGACATTCGACCCTGATAACGAAATCCTTGATAAATTAGAAAAAAATTTATTTAAATTAGATGAAAGGCAAGTTAATATAATAAATTTTCATATGGATAAAACAGAAGAAATTAATTATAATTTAATAAAAGATTATATAAACTATCTTATAGTTTTATATGGCGAACCAAGATATAACATTAATATTTTAATTAAAATGTTCAGTAAGTATATTTCAATTGGATTAAAATCAAAAGACTTGCTTTACACTGGAACATTAATTAGGTATATAATTTTTAAATTAATGCAACAAGAAAGAGAAAAAATAGAATCATGGTTAAAAAAGCAAGCTGATGATTTAAGAATTAAAGATATATTGCTTTCTATATATATTTCTGGAAGTAATTATAAAATTATAGAAAAAAATTTAAAAACCAAGAATATAGAGAAAAAAATGGAAGATATATATGGCAAAATAAAACATATTAATAAAATAATATTACTTATAAATCAAGCTAGAATATATTTCAATAAATGCTATAATTTATATAAAATATGTGATTTTATATGTGATATATTAAAAAGAGAGGAAAAAATAAATTTTACTGATAATTTCAAGAGAGATTATAAAGAAATTATACTTGGCTGGCATCCAAACCTAAAAAACGTTTTAGAAGGATTTGTCCGTCCTTTTTCAAAATTAAATCATTTTGGGGTGTTTTTATATTATGAAATTTTAATGGAGTGGAGATGGGCTTATTTCGATTATTATATAAAGAATGAAAAAGAACTTAATTTATACAATAGATTAAAAGGAGAAATAATTAGAAATTTCTATAAAAAAGAAAGAGACGGTATTTACAAAAAAATAGATCTATATTTAAATAAAATAGAAATTAACAACTTGCCTGACAAAGAAATGATAATAGAAATAATAAATATGACAAAAGAAGGTGATGGCAGAATATTAGAACACTTTAAAGATGAAAGTAAAATTAAAATTTTGAGAAAGGGAATATTGTCTAACATTGAATCACTTGGCGATGAATTTAGAAGCTCAAAATTGATTGAGCTATTAGGTATATATAATAAATCACAAAATATGATAATTTACTAAATAAAAATTTGATAAAATATTAATTAGTTAGATCAGTGCCAATATCATGCGAGGTATTCCAGCAAGTCCTGCGTAGCGCTGCTCCCACGCATCATCAAGCACCCAATTCAGCATGTCCATCCTCTCTGAGAAGCGCTTTCGCCGTTGTAAACTCTAGATACATCGCTCTTCTTTATTATGGCTGAGCGGAAGATATCTCCCCCTGCGCCGCCGGAATATCTCGCTGCGCTGCGCGACATTCACCTGCTCACTGCTTACGCGCGCGGTCTGACCGATGCTGAATCTGCCTATAAGTTCATCAGCGGCACTCCAGACCTCATCAATCCGTTCGCTTTTGCTGATGCGGTAGCCCGCATTCTGACCGCAGTTGGACGTAACGAGCCAATCGCGGTCTATGCCGATTACGACTGCGATGGCATCACTGCCGGCGTGCTTTTGGTGCGCACGTTGATCAGCCTAGGGGCGCGCGCGGATTTACATCCCCGACTACTTCGAGGAAGGCTAATGTGCACGTGCTGGACAAGCTGCAGGAACAGGGCATTGGCCTGGTGATCGCCATAGGTTGCGGGGTACGCGCGCACCGCGAAGCCCAGCATGCGCATAGCCTGGACCTGGACTTGATCATCACCGACCACCACGAGTTGGAGGCAGACTGCCTGCCAGATGCCTTCGCAGTGATTGACCCCAAGATTGCCCCTACCAGTTTGCGCACCTGGCCGGCGTGGGGGTAGCCTTTCGGTTGGCGCAGTGCCCACTGCGCACGGCGCGCGCGGCTAGCTTGCCCACAAGAGGCCTCGCTGCTCGACCTTGTGGCGCTCCGCACGGTGGCTGATACTGGTTGGCGAGGGCCGCGTCCTGGTCCTGGAAAGGCTCAATCGCGCCCCGCGGCTGGACCTTCAACACTTGATCCAGGTTGCTGGCTTGCGCATTGGCGCGCTGGACGCCATGTGCGTTGCCTTCGCGCTGATGCCGCGCTTGAACACGGCTGACCGGCTGGAGAACACGCGCGCCGCATATGACCTGCTGATGTGCGAGAACCCGACACAGGTGGCTGCGCTGGCGGCTCAGCTCGACCGGCAGAACAGAGAGCGCCAGCAGGTGATGGCCGCGATCGCTGCTGACGCTGAGCAGTGTGCAATACCCCGCTGATGAGGGTGATCTGCCGGCTGTGCGCTTCGCCGCATCGCCCGACTACAACGTCGGGATGGTTGGGCTAGCAGCAGCGCGACTGGCCAAAAAGTTCTATCGCCCAGCAGTCGTGGTGGGTATTTGCGGCGACGAGGCGCGCGGTTCATGTCGCAGTGGGGCCGGCTTCGACATCATCGCAGTGCTTGACCGCTGCAGCGACTTGCTGATAAAGCACGGCGGACGGCGACTCGGGGACGTGCCAAGCCAGCGCGACATTTCTGCCGTGTCCCCCGCTGGCGTGAGGGGGTGAGAGCTTAGCAGGCACAGCAAGCAGGTCAATCGTTGTGAATGGCCAATGCCCACCATCATCCGCATCGACAAAGACCGAGCACAGCGCAACCGCGAACCTGCCAGCGGTACGTCGTCGCCGGGGATAAGCCGCTCACGAAGACAGCATCAGAGAATCCCACGGGGATAGTTGGGACACAACCTGGCGTCGACGATATGCAGTAACGGAAGTGATGGACGTTGGCGGTATGTGGTTCGGGATACCACCAGATGAGGTTGAGCGCAAGCGACTGATTCGTCTCACCAGGAGCAGGCGATACCTTCGGGAACACGGTTGGGGTAGTAGCGATGGTAAATCGCATATCGGCATTAGTGATGGACATAAGCGGCTGGCCGCCAGATCAGCGTGACGGTGAGGGGCTGCGCGGCGGCGTTATCAATAGGCGACGACTTGCTGAACGGAGCGGGCAATTGAGCGGTGGTAGCTGGCTGAGCAGGCCAAGGTGAACGAACTAGATCGCCGCGCTGAGGTGAGGTTGCGCAGGCCAAGCAGCAGCCAGCGCAGTTTGTGAGGCAAACCTATCCCCAGCGACATTTGGACTTGCGCTTGGACACCTGCTTCCGCGGGCAGGTGCATTCACAGCCAGAGGCAGAAACCTTGGATGTGATTTGCCTTCGCTGGCAGCATCGCTTGTGGAATTGGTGAACGCACCCGCGATGATGCGCATCCAGTGCACTGGTGTATAGTGAGCCTAGAGCCACGGGCAGGGAAACCAGACCGGCAGCGCAGCACAGAGTGACTCCAGGCAACAGGAGCGCTCTCCGAAACGCTCCTGTTTTTGTTTTATCTGCCGAACAAAAGGAAGTTTTTGCCCCTGGCTGTGAATGCCCCCAACTTACGTTGCTGAACGCAGGGAGAGTACAATAGCGCGCGGAGCGATTACAGCGATGATCGAGGTTATCTTCCTGGGCGTCGGCGCGGCCATCCCCATGCGGGGCGGAAGCAACGCCTGTTATCTCGTCCGCGCCAACGGTGTGGGCCTCTTGATCGATTGCGGGCCAGCCATCCTTCAGCAGCTCGACGCCGTGGGCATCTCGCCGACCGCAATTACCCACGTCTTCTTCACCCATCGCCACGGCGACCACAGCCTGGGCTATCCGATGCTCATGCTCTGGCATGAGCTGAACGCCGAGGACGGCCACCGACCGCCGACGCTGATCGCCAGCGCGCTGACCTTTGGCGTCCTGGATGCGCTGATGGACATCGCCTTCGGCCACGTTAACGGCGTGGCTGAGCAAGCGCCCCGCATCGTCGTGCCACAGTTCGCGGTGCATCAAACGCAAATACATCCCGACATCCTGCTGACGACCGTGCCCATGGCACACGCTGACTTTGCGCCGGACTTGGGGCTGCGCATCGAGGTCCGCGGCCAGGGTGTGCTGGCTTTCACCGGCGACACCCTGCCCAACGCAAACATTGACCTGCTGGCCCGCGACGCTGACCTGCTGGTGCACGAGTCCACCTATTGCGTGACGCTTCACCCAGCGTATGCCGAGGGGGCGTATGGCCATAGCACCGCCCAGATCGCCGGCCGCAACGCCCGCGCTGCCAACGCCAAGCGACTGGCCCTGGTCCACGTGGAAGCGATGTACGCAGGCCGCGAACAAGCCCTGCTGGAGGAGGCGCGCCGCGAGTTCGCGGGCGAGGTCTGCCTGCCAGTCGCCGGCCTATGCCTGACGATCGGCGCAGCGCTGACGAGCTAAGGAAAGCGACAGACAATCGTCGCAGGTATGACAACGCAACCTATCTTCCCGACCTTTGAGGAACCCACAGCGCGTCCATCCTGACCTACGGGCGCGGGCGATGCAGGCTCGCTGAGACACTCCGCTCGACTCGAACAATCTCATTCAACATTCATTGGCGCAAGCCCGACAACCTGGATGAGGTGAACTACATGGTGATGCCTCACGCGCTCACCGGCGTAGAGGCTGAGATTGTGGTGCTGATCGCTAAGGACTTCCCCATCGGTAGCCACAAAGTCGAGCCGGCGTATTCGGTGGTGATAAGCACACGTGAGTTCAGATTTATCCGCGCCTTCTGCCTATTTGCTCGCGCAAAAGCGCGGAGATATCTGCGTAGGCTTGCGTCAATTGATCACTATAGAACCATCAAAAGTAGTGCCAACTCGTATGTAGTATGCCTGCTCCTAGTATCGGCAGGCAGGGTCACTTGCTCAGGCTCGCGTAAATCCGGTCCGAACTGACGTTAAGTAGCCTACAGGGCCAGATTGCGCCGCACAAGCATACCTTGGTCTTCCCCAGCACCGGTAACTACGGCAGGCGCGCACGGCCCGCCCAAAATTGATTACCTTCGCTTTTATATAATTTGGTTAACGCTGCCCAACCTGCGCATCCAGCCGACAGCGCTCTGCTTCGCTACGTGCTGCGGCTATGCCGACTAAAACGTTCGGTGCAATTGATTTGTTTAAAGAGCGGGATATAATTCTTACAGAGCAAATGTTCTATAATAAGGACCATGGACAGAGTGGAGCGTCAATATTCTTCTCTTACAGTAGCCGAGTATTTTGCAGGAATAGGTTTGGTTAGGATGGGCTTGCAGCCTTATGGTTGGCAAGTTATTTTTGCTAATGACATCTCTAGAAAGAAATTTGAGATGTACAAAGCGTTTTTCCCCGATGCAAAAGCCCATTACGTAGTGGCTGATATTTTCGACATTGACCCTCGTATGGTCCCATCGACCACCCTGGCCACTTGTTCTTTTCCATGCATTGATCTCTCGTTAGCTGGAAATATGCAGGGTATGATTAACGGTAAGCATTCAAGCGCATTTTGGGGGTTTGCAAGAATTCTAAAAGAACAAGGAAATTCTGCGCCGCCCTTTGTTCTTGTAGAGAATGTGCCGGGTTGGTTGTACTCAAATAAGGGCTTGGACTTCAGATTAACTGTTCAAACGCTTAATGAGCTGGGCTATGCGTGTGATGTTTTTGCATTAGATGCTTTACGCTTCACACCACAAAGCAGATTACGGATTTTTCTTGTCGGGACTAGACTGCCTGTTAATCCTACAACGGTGGAGCTTATCCTAACCCGCCCAACATCCTTGTTACCTTCTCAGCTTAAGAAGAATATCATCGCTAATAGAGATTTGCGCTTGTTTTACAATGAAATACCAGAACCTCCTCCCATGAAGTCTTCAGGTTTGTCAGATATAGTTGAATTGCTAGATGATACGGATAGTCGCTGGTGGCCTGATGATGAAGTACAGCGTCATTTGGCGATGATGAACGAAACACACCGCCGCCGAGTTGAAGAATTGGTCAACAGTCAGCAGTTTGCATATCGGACCTTCTTTCGTCGAAGGCGAGATGGGCAGCAGCGCGCTGAAGTAAGAGATGATGATTTGTCTGGTTGTCTACGCACCGCTGTAGGCGGCAGTGCCAAGCAGTTCCTGATTAGAGTAGGAAAAGGTACCATAAGAATGCGCGCCATGACGCCAAGAGAATATGCCCGCTTGCAAGGCGTTCCTGATGAGTATCCCATCACTGTAAATGGTGTGCAAGCTCTCACTGGCTTTGGCGATGCAGTTTGCGTTCCGGTTATATCCTGGATTGCTGAGCACGTGTTGAATCCTTAAATGGTGCCCCGCTAAGGCGGCGGTTGCCTACGGCGCAGCTTTTCTTACTCGAAAACGAGCGACAACCTCAAAATCGCCGGAAAACCATGCGAGCCGTTAAGGCACAAGGCTCGAAAAACGTCTTTGGGCCATGCTTGCAGGGCTCGGGCTAAAAGGATGGAAAAAGAACGCTGGTGATGTTGCAGGCAAACTAGATGTTATTTTTTAATCAACGCGTTGCTATATTCATTGACGGCATCTGCTTTCGCACTGACCAGGTGGCAGCGGTGTATGCCCGCCTGCAGGCGGTGATCTCTACTTGCCGCAAGCGACGTCTTCGCCACGCTGCGCGACCTCTTCGTTCGCCAGCCAGTCTGCTTACTCGCAGGCGGCTAGGCAGTTACAGTTGCTCTCACAAATTACTTCAGGGGTAGAGCGGATTCTCATCGATGGGCTGACCCCTGTTGCTCGCCTTGTACCCATCTCTTCTCGCGTGGCAGGTCCGCACGTTTGGACCAGCCCAGATTTTGATGAGCCTCTACCCGAAGAATTCTGGACGGGCAACGCATGACTGGAGGCGCATACGTTCATCTGGTGGGACAGCAAACCTGCCAGACTCTAAGCTTTGCCAAGATCGCCAGAACGTTTTGTTGCTCAGCGTGGTCAGTGTCTGGGAAATGCAAATCAAACGACAGTTGGGCAAACTCAGGCTGGCGCTGCCCCTGAAAGAGATCATCGAAACCCAGCAACAGACCAACAGCATCGAGATTTACGCTAGCACACGTGCTGGCATTGGGACATTTTCCAGCTTATCACATTTGACCGTCTATTGGGGGTGCATTCACCAATAGGGGCAACGCGATTTCTGGACGCCCCGCTTCTAGGCCGCAGAAGACGTCGGTAGGGACGCTGTGCTTTCTATATTATCTTTCCGCGTTCTCCGCGCGAGAATCACCCTGGCCGTGAATGCACCCTCTATTGGTTGCCCAAGCGAATCAACCCTCTCATAAGCACTCAGCCAAGCTAACCCCCAATCTGAGCGTGCAGAAGCTGACCTGCGCCCATCGGGCAGATATCAGCGGTGAATAACATGTACAACGAATGGTATAGAGAAGCCGGCCTATCTTTCGCCCATGACTTTGGTAGGTCACGTCTAACATCCAAAAAACACAGTTTTCTATCTCCCAGTGACCACTTGTCGGCAATGGGATGGTCTTGGTCGAAGCAGCTCGGCTTAGCCTGCGTGCGTTTGGCTGCGAGATCAATCCAGTAGCCTTCATGATGAGCAATCTCTATGAGCTACATGATCTCGAACAAGAAGCGCGGCGTGCGCTGCTGGATGGGTTTGAATGTGCCCAGCTCCTAAAGAGGGCAGTTGAGGGCGACCGCTTGGCAAACGCGCTGTTCGTCCTGTACGGCGAGGATTTATCGGCGGAAATAGCCGGCGATCCGCCGTAAGGCTTGCCATACCGATGACCGTCCTCCTCAGCGACGCGCGGGCTGTGCTGCTCCCTGGATGGTGTGTTGATTTCGTCCTGAGATCTCCGCCGTATAAACTATCACCACAAATTCTGGTGAAACCTTGAAGCACTGGGATAGTCGTGACGCGTTCAGGGTGAAGCGCAAGCTTCGCTTCTTCACGGCCCTGCAACACTGTTTAGACTTAGCAATGTCGCGCCTCTGTCGTCACAGGCGCACCTGAATCAGTCGAACGTTGAGGGGGTGACGTTTCCGGTGAGCGCGATCGTAGAGAAGCTTGCGTGTGAGGCGGTGGGCATGCGCCTCTGTCAAGTGCAGGAGGTTGTCTTCGTCAACCGTTTTGGCCAGCGCGTGCGCGAGGACGTCTTGCATTTGAGGGTTGGCATCGTGCAAGACGAAGGCGATCTGGTGGCGAGGGCGCACAAGGTCGGGCGGTCTTTTCTGGTTTGCGCTTGGCCGTCACCGCTGTTTGCAAGAGGCTATCGAGGGCGCAACTCCCGTCGCGCCCTCGCCGATCAGCGTTGCGCTACGCCAGCGAGGCGTGCGCATGCGCGTCGTAGGAGGTTTGGAGCAATTCGAGAGCGGCGTCGCGCACGGGCTGATAGCGCTCGGAGAGCAGGACAGACATCATGGCTTCGTACGGCGTGATCGTCTTGTTTTCGAGGGCCGCTTGAAAGGCGCGCGCGCTGAAGCCGCTGATTAGGACGACGCCCTGATCCTCGGCCAGGGCAGGAGCCTGCATGTGGCGGCTGGCGACATTCCAGAAGATCAAGGCCGGCATTGGGTAGCCGCTCTGCTGGTATTGGGCGCGGACGGCATCGAGGTTGGTCGTGTTCTCGCCGGCCTCGTCAAATTCCATGTCCGAGATGACCCAGATCGCGCTGGGCATCTGCTCAGGGGGTACTTTAAGTTCATTGGCCTTGTTGAGCAATAAGCGGAAGATCGCCTGGAAGTCGGTGTTGAGGCCGTTGTGCGGGTTTTTGACGATCGCGTCGACGGCCTGTCGCAGCGACATCTCCGGCGTGATGTTGATGAACTGTGGCACCTTGGAAAAGGTCACGACGAGGCCGCCCCACGGGCCTTGGTTACGCTGAGCGTAGTAGATGGCCAGCGCGATCGAGGCGTCGACGGGGCGCGCGGAAGAACCGGGCAATTTGTCGCTGTACATCGAGCCGGAGACGTCGGCGACGACCAAGCCGACCTTGCCCTGCGTATAGTCCGGCAGGTTCTTCCAGAGCGCCTCAATTGCGACGTCCTCGCCAGCCTCTGGCTTGGCCTTCATAATGGCGTGAACGATCTGGTATGGGGCGAGGGTCGCGGTGTTCATCTTGGCTTCGCCGGCCTGGGCGCGTTGCAGGTATTGCTCATAGCGTTCCGGATCATGGCGCTTGAAAGCGCTCCGGTACTTCAGCATCGCCTGGGATGGGACGGCGGGATAGTCAATCTCGCCCCATTGCTGCGCGGACATCTGGCGCTCGACGATCTTGAGGCGCGCGCGAAGTTTGGAGAGGAGGAGTCGGTATTGTTGGCTGTGGCGCTTGCCGGTGCTTGCGTCCAGTAGTGCCCTGACGGGCTGTCCGTGCGGTGTTGTGAAGATGACGTCGCGCCAGGCGTCCGCGAGTTGCCGGCGGTCGCGGTTGCTGGCCTGGTTGCTTGGCATCCACTTTGCAAGAAGCGACGGCTTGTCGCCGGTCAGGTCAGCGGCCAGCTGGGAGATCACAAGGTCGCGGACGACTGGATGATCGTGGTAGGCCAGCACATCATCCCAACGTCCGTATTCTGGCAGGAGCGGGATGAGCTTAGCGAAGGCATCTGGGTGGTTGGCGCGCAACCAGTCGAAGCACAGGCGTGCGGCGGTTCGCTCGCCCTTGCCGCCGCGGACGTCTCGGAGGTGGAAGAGGGCGACTGCTGCGAGGACTGGGTTAGCTTGGTAGGCCTTGCGGAAGAGTGCGAGGACGTCAGCGGCGTTTGGGTCGCTGGGTCGGGTGACGCGCTTGGCTGCGGCGTGGTAGTAGAAGTCGAGCAGCGGGTCGAGGGTGCTGCGATAGGTGAGGGCAAGGTTTTCTGTGTATGTCAAGTTTGTCAACACGTCGCGCAGGGTCATGTTAGCCATAGGAGGTATTATAGCAGCTTTTCTGAATCGTAAGCGGAAGGCAAATTAAGTTTTTAGAAAATAAAAAAATTTTTACAATTTTACGTTAAATTTTTGTGAGGCGTAGAGATAAAGGCCGGAGTTGACTTATGAAATTGAGTATCAAATCTTTGCGCGCGCCGATTTACTTGCGATGAAAACGCTGGCCGATTTTTGTCACTATTGCTGCTCGATATTCTGGGCATAGTCGGCGTGAGTTGTGCAACGTGCCTACCACATATAACGGCGACGAGGAAGAGAGGCGGCTGACATCAGCACAGCGCGAGCGCACCCGTGCCAGCTGCTTGGCGGAGCGGACGGCGATTGGCATCGTGTTTTCTAGCGTGATCGTGGCGGATTGGCTTGGGTGGCGCAGCATAGGCTTGTCGTGTGCTATTGGACAATCACAAGGCAGAGGGCGAATCGGACTCGGCTTCAACGCCGATTTCCTGATCGACGCGCTTTCGGTCATGGATGTTGCCGATGCGGTCGTCGAGGCGACCCAGGCGCGCCAACCGGCGATGCTGCGCGAGTTAGAAATCGATGGGACGCTCCATGTGGTGATGCCGGTGTATTTGCCTAGCTAAAGCGATGCGCGCTATCGTTTACGTTAGCCGGTTGTTTGGACAGTTGTCTCGTGCTTGTTGCTGCCGCGCTGCGCGGCCCGCGGCTTGGTTGTGCCTGTGCGTGCCACGAGCGGCAGAATTTATTTTTAATACATATTTATTTGGCGCACTTAAAAATGATAGGAGAAGAGGGGAACTTGCCTTCTATGTGCTTGCCGAAGGTGGGGGGAGGCGTCAAAGGTAAAATACCTGAGATCGGATTTTGCGCGGAGTCGCGGAGATTTTATATATCGTAGCTCCAGCAACGAAATAACGCAATAAAATCACTAAGTAAACTTGTACGTGGCACATAGTTCTCTCACCTGGGTTGATGTATTAGGCAAAACTAGAAGTTCCCCTTCTATACTGATGCTGCTTGCTCCTATGTTTTCCGCGCCTCCGCATGAGAATCCCTGAGCCATGTAAATCCGAACTGACGTTAAAATAACTCCAAGTGGGCACGCGCGCGACGAGTGACGAACTGGGGTTGGATACCGCTCACAGGCCGGGGGCGCTGACACGCTATTTTGCAAAGCGCTGGCTGGAGGAGCCAAGCGCTAAGGGCGAGCAGATCATCGCGTGGCTGTTGGAGGCTGCTTTAGGAAAGAACGCACTGTATTTCATCGAGAAGACCAAGGAGTACGTAGATGCGTGGAAAGGGAGCGGGGAGGTCATCCCTGTGGACGCCTTCAATGGCTTTGCCATCACCGGTGACCCGTTCGAGGACACCCTGATTCCGCATGCCGTCCTGGTCTGGACGTGCATGAATAATGGACCGTGGCCGGAGGAGGTTTATCATGATTGGTTAGACAAGTTATTGGTGGCTGGCAGCGCAGAGGCGGCGTATCTGGCGGCGAGCCTGTGGCCTGCGCATGACCTGATGGCGAAGGTAGCATATCGTCCGCCGGGATGGTTGGTTTACCGGGGTCAGCTCGACGCCGAGGCGGAGCGTTTGATTTTAATAGAGATGTTGAAGGGGCATGATGGACCAAGGACATCTTTATATGGCTCATTTGAATATGATGATGTGCCATATCCGAGCAATTTTCCAAAACAGTATATTGAGAGGCATGGTTTTACACACCCGATTTGCGGGTTAGTTAGACCGATAGAATTAGAATTGTATCATGGCTTGGAGAAACGCATTCAGGAAGCGCTTGCTGCGCCGAGTTGGTCAGAGGGGGTAAAGGAGGCAGCAATGCTATTGTACTTATCATTGAATGCATTAAACGATTTAAGTGCAAATACACAAGAAATACTTAGTATATTAGAACAAAACTTATTTAAATTAGATGAAAATCATATCAATATAATAAATTTTCATATAGATAAAATAGAAAAAATTGATTATAATTTAATAAAAGATTATATAAACTATCTAATAGTTTTATATGATAAAATAATATATAACAAAATATTATCAATAAAAATTTTTTATAAGTATGCGTCAATTGGCCTAAAAACAAAAGACATACTTTACATTGGGAAAAGTCTTAATGATATAATTTTTAGGTTAACGCTAAAAGAAAAAGAAAAAGTAGAATTATGGCTAAAAAAACAAGAAGACGATTTTAGAATTAAAGATATATTTCTTTCTACATATATTAACAATATAATTAATAGTATAATAATAGATAAAGAACCTGAAATTGAACAAGTATATAAAAAAATAGAAGATATATACGGTAAAATAAAATATTTTGACAAAATAAGATTAGTTATAGATCAAGTTATAATGTATTTTGGGTTAGGTAATAGTTCATATAAAATATGTGATTTTATAGATTATATATTAAAGAAAGAAGCGATAATAAATTTTAATCATAATTTTCAAAAAGATTACGCAAAAATTATAAATAGCTGGCATCCAAACAGGAAATATTTTTCAGAAGAATACATGTTTTTAAACTCAAATCACATTGGATTATATTTATATTATAGAATTTTAAATAAGTGGATAGGGATAGATTTTAGAGATAATATAAAGGAAGAAAAAGCCCTTAAATTGAACTCTGATATAATAAATAAAATTATTGAAAATTTATACATACAAGAAATGGATAGTATAGAAATAAAACTAAATTTTTATTTAAATAAAATAGAAAACAATAATTTGCCGTATAAAAAAATAAAATATGAATTAATAATGGAGTTAATAAATATGATAGAAAATAATTATGATAAAATATCAGAATGCCTTAAAGATGAAAATAAACTGATAAAGTTCAGAAAAGTAATATTATCTAATATTGAATTTATCAGGGGAAAATTGATAAATTCAAGGACAATTGAGCTGTTGAGGTTATATAATAAATCAAAAAATATTATAATTTACTAAATAAAATTTTTTAATATATAGAATCGTGTTACGAACGATTTACACGAAATAGATATTAACATTATTATTTGTGTTTTATGCAAAATAAGATATTATTTTGCGCGGAGTTGTGGATGTTTTATATATCTTATTTATTGCAACAAGAGGGCGCAATAAAATCACAAAGTCAAATTGTTCATAGTATATGGTTCTCTTACCCGGGTTGATGTAGTAGGCGAAACCAGAAGTTCCCCTTCTATGCCGGTACTGCTTTCTCCCGTGAGAATCCCTGAGCCATGTAAATCCGAACTCACGTTAAAATAAGTGGGCACGTGCGTGACAAGTGAGAAACTGGAATTTGATAAGCCAGGGGCGCTGACACGGTATTTTGCAAAGCGCTGGCTTGAGAAGCCAAGCGCCCAGGGCGAGCAGCTCATCGCGTGGCTGTTGGAGGCTGCCTTGGGAAAAAATGCGCTGTATTTCATCGAGAAGACCAAGGAGTACGTAGATGCGTGGAAAGGGAGCGGGGAGGTCGTCCCTGTGGACGCCTTCGATGGCTTCGTGATCACCGGTGATCCGGTCGAGGACTCCCTGATTCCGCATGCTGTCTTGGTCTGGACGTGCATGAATGATCGACCGTGGCGGGAGGAGGTTTATCATCGCTGGCTGGATCGTTTGCTGGCGGCTGGCAGTGCGGAGGCGGCGTATTTGGCGGCGAGTTTGTGGCCGGCGCATGACCTGATGGCGAAGGTGACATACCGTCCGGTGCGATGGCTGGTTTACCGGGGGCAGCTTGACGCGGAGGCGGAGCGCCTGATTTTGAGGGAGCTGTTGAAGGAGGAATATGGGCCAAGGACATCTTTATATGGCTCATTTGAATATGATGATTTACTATTTCCAAGCCAATTGTTAACAGAGTATATTGAGAGACATGGTTTTACACACCCGATTTGTGGGTTAATTGATCTGAGAGATTTCGATTGGGATAATTTCTTGAAGAAATACATTCAGGAAGTGCTTGCTGCGCCGAGTTGGTCAGAGGGGACGAAGGGGGCGATGATGCTGTTGTACTTATTTTTAAAGGCGCTGAACAAGTCAAGCGCACGTTTTCGAGAATTACTTAATACATTAGAACAAAACTTATTTAAATTAGACGAAAAGCATATTAATATAATAAATTTTCATATGGATAAAACGGAAAATATTGATTATAATTTAATAAAAGATTATATAAACTATCTTATAATTTTATACAACAAAACAATAAATAAAAGTAGCTTTTCAACAAAAATTTTCAGCAAATATATTTCAGTTGGACTAAAAACAAAAGACATATATTATATCGGAAAATACCTTAATGATATAATTTTCGGCTTAATGCTAAAAGAAAGAGAAAAAGTAGAATCATGGCTAGAAAAGCAGGAAGATGATTTACGAATTAAAGATATATTTCTTGCTACATATATGACCAAAAGAATTGATTATTTATATTTCTATACTATAAGTATATTAAAAGAGCTAAAAAATGAACAGATAGAGAAAAAAATAGAAGATATACACGGTAAAATAAAATATACAGAAAAAATAAAGTTGTTGATAGATCAAGCTAGAATATATTTCAATAAAGGCGATAGTTTGTATAAAATATGTCGGTTTATAAATAATATATTAAAAAGAGAAGGGAGAATAAATTTTGGTGATATTTTTATTAAGGATTACGCAAAAATTATACATAGCTGGCACCCGAACAGGGGCTATTTTTCAAAAAAAGACGTGTTTTTAGATTCAAATCACCTTGGTTTATATTTATATTATGAAATTTTAATGGGGTGGGGAAATACAATGATAGATTTCGCAGATCATATAAATAAAGAAAAAGAACTTAAGGTGCACTCAAAAATAAAAAAGAAAATTATTGAAAATTTATATGGATTTATAATTAGTGACACAGGAACAAAGATAAATTTATATTTAAATAAAATAGAAAATAATAACTTTCCGTGCGAAGAAATAAAATATGAATTAATAATAAAATTAATAAATATTATAGAAAATAATTACAATAATAGCTTAGAATATCTTAAAGATGAAAAAATAATGATAAAGGTCAGAGAGATAATAATGTCTAACATTTACTCACTCATGGAAAAATTGAGAGATTCAATTTTAATTGGACTATTAGGAATAGATAATAAACAAAAAAATATGATAATTTACTAAAAATAAATCCGCCAAGATCAGGCAGATCTAGACTTCTGTCGATCAATAGCTATGCGCTCCGGACCTGCTCATTAATCAGGTAACATCTATTTTTTACTATAACACATCCAGTGCAATCACCTCTATGTTCTCGCTGGTAGCATGATGAATTACGATGTTTTGTGTCTGTGTCGGACGCGCGGGTTTGCCAAGCGTAGCGATTACTTTACTTGTGCGCTGTTGGAATGCACGCCAGGTTCCAGCAGCGTTACCCGAGATACCGGCGTGTGAATTTATATCACCTTAATAGGAGCACTCCCGCCAACGGAGATGGCCACGTCGTTGCTCATGTGATCTGGGATACTGACAATCGGCATGGTCGTGTAGTCGGCAAATGCCCCGTTGCGGCTGACGATGCCCAGCTTAGTACAGCCGGGGGATTGGGGGCGTGCTGGGGGTACGGGCTGGCGAATCGCACGGCACGCAGTTGATCTCGCCCACGACACGATCGCTGACCTGGATGTGGGGCGCTTGCCCTGGAAGCGGGTTGAGTGCCTCCACCACGCC
>Ga0209809_1001567_pt1 | contig 18036 bp, 16 predicted proteins | sample YNPMSTMetaG_FD_186172 | JGI IMG/M metagenome (GOLD analysis project Ga0209809, IMG submission 186172) | Anoxygenic and chlorotrophic microbial mat microbial communities from Yellowstone National Park, USA - YNP MS-T MetaG (SPAdes) (version 2) ... | reverse complement strand
AATGACTCCATCCATATCAAATAATATTGCCTTTATCATAAACCGCTCACTTTTATTTTTCTCTATTTGAATTGATATAAAAAATATTTGTATATGTCAGTTGAAATTTATTGAAAACATAAAAACAATCGAAAAACTCATTGACCATATTTAAAAATAACATATCTAACCAAAATAATCTGAGTATAAGAGTAATTCTGGCTAAGTTTCTAATTTCAAAAGATCGAAATTCTTTAGAACCAAACAAGTTTATTTTCAAATTATTAATAAAAAACTCCCTACACTCGAAAAAGTATAGGGAGCGATATGTTTAAGGGAATGTTAAGGGGGTAAAATCAGTCCATTAATTTTCGAAGAAATGCAGAAGTATCATCTTCTTCATCATCTTTTTTCTTCTGTTTATTAATTTCATTTAATAAGCTCTCATCGTTTTCTTCGTTCATAATTTTGTCTTGACTTTTATTCTTGTTTTCATCTCGATTATCGTTTTTTGAAATCCCAAGTAATCTTGCATAAGATGGTTTTTGAAATTCGTTATCTTTATCTGGATCGTAAACAAGATCCAAGGGGATATTTAATTCAATTTCTGTCTTATGTAAATTAACCGTATCTAAATCATTTGTTGAATTTATTGGCATTGCTTTTTCATCGGTAATTAATTTCAATTCAGCTGTTGGTTCAATTGGTTTTGATAATCTTGAAATTTTATTATAACCAGTTGCGATAATTGTTACCATCACATCATCACTCATATCTTGATCTCTGACAACACCAACTTTCATAAAGACATTAGGGTTAAGCATATCCTTTAATCTTTTCATAGCTTCAACAACTTCAAAGTATGTCATAAAATCAGAGCCGGTGAAATTGACCAAAACACTGTGAGAATGTCTTAAATCAATTTCTTCAAGTAATGGTGAACTAATTGCTTTATTCAGAGCTTCGGTTACTTTATTTTCTCCACTTGCTCTACCAATTCCTATAACGGCATCGCCGCTATCTCGTAAAACTGTTCTAACATCGGCAAAGTCCACATTAATTTTCCCGCTCCTTAAGATTAAATCACCAATACCTTTTACAGCATTGAATAACACTTCATTTGGTTTATCATAACCGTCAAAAACAGAAACAGTTTTATCAATTGCAAGCTGAATATTGTCATTTGAAATTGCAATTAAGCTATCACAATATTCCCGAAGTTCGATAATCCCCTTCTCGGCAATTTTAACTTTTTGATTTCCTTCTAGAACAGATGGTTTAGTAACAACGGCAACGACCAATGCACCAGTTGATCTGGCAATACTTCCTACAATTGGAGATGCGCCAGTTCCCGTCCCTCCACCTTCACCTGCAGTAATGAAAACCATTTCAGCGCCTTCGAGTGCTTTTGAAATTTTATCACGATCTTCTTCTGCAGCTTTTTTGCCGAGTTCAACTTTGCCTCCCGTTCCTAATCCTTTTGTAATTGATGCACCAATTTGAATTTTAGTTTGTGCAAGACAGGTATTCAGGCTCTGGACATCTGTATTGATTGAAATGAATTCCACGCCATTAATACCGTGTGTAATCATATAATTGATTGCATTGCAACCACCCCCACCGACGCCAACAACCTTTATCTTGGCGACCGGTTGTTCTTCAGGTTCAGAAGCAATAAAAATTGGGTAATCTCTTCGTAGGGGTATGTGGTCAAGACGATTTAAGTTCATAAGTCCTCCATAGTTTTGTTTTGTTGATTAAAATTCTTTGAAGAAATCATAAATTTTCCCGAAAAACTTTTTGAAAGAACCTATTGGAGTTAAGTATTCTTTTTTTTGTTCTCTGCTCACTGAAATAGTTGTAAGTCCATCGATTAATAAACCTACAGCAGTAGAAAAAATTGGATTTTCGATTTTCTTAGATAATCCACCGCCGAGTTCAAGCGGCATACCGATACGAGATTGTTTACTGAAAACTTCTTCAGCGAGTTCTGCACATCCTTTCAATTGTGAACCACCACCAGTTAAAACAAATCCTGCTTTAATTTGATCTTTTAAATTCGCTTGCTTCAATTCGTTATCTATCATTATAAATAATTCTTTCATCCTATATTGAATAATCTCAGTAAGAATACTTAGAGAAATTGTGACCTGTCGAACAGGACTAACTCGCACAGGAATCTCAATATCCTGAACTAAAGCCTTTGGAGTCGCATAACCATATTCAATTTTTATTTTTTCACTTTGCTCAGTAATCAAGTTAAATGCTTCTCGTATATCATTTGTCACATGACTTCCAGCAATTCCAATTACCCTCGTGTGTTTAATTGTTCCATTGACATAAACAGCTAAATCAGTTGTTCCTCCTCCAATATCAATTAATGCAACTCCGAGTTCTTTTTCTTCAGGATGTAAAACAGCATTAGCAGATGCAAGAGGTTGAAGTATCATGCGATTAATTTTCAATCCCGATTTCTCAACGGCCATCTTTAAATTATCAGTAGAAGTTTTTTGAGCAAGCACAATGTGGTGAGTTGCCTCTAATTTTCTTCCCATTACACCAATAGGATTATCAACAACATTCTCACCATCTACTATATATTGCTCTGGAATTATATGTAGAATGAAATAATCTGATGGTATACGACTTACTTTAACATCTTCAACTAATTTTTCAACATCTGCTTTTGTGACTAATGAATCGGGATTATTTATGAGTACAAAGTTTCTGTATCTCATTGAGTTAATGTAGATGCCCGCAACTCCAACATTAACAGAATTAATTTTTATACCAGCTTGTTCTTCTGCTATATCAACAGCATTTTTTATTGATTCAGAAATTGTTAGAATATTTGCTACTGTTCCTTTAGTCATCCCTTCTGACTTAGCGATACCAATTCCAATAATATTCAAACGATTATCTTTATCCCTTTCTGCGATAATCGCACAAGTTTTTGTAGTTCCAATATCCAGACTTGCAACTATGTTTTTTTTCATATCAACTTTTTCTGGAATTATTTGAGTGTTTCACAATAATTTGATCCTTAAACCTTAAATCAATGTAATCATAATTAATATCTGGGAAATTCAAGATTACCTGTCTCCAAAATTCAGATAGATAAAGTGATCGTAATTTGTCAATTTCATTTCCCACTATAATTTCACTTCTTGGTTTTGTTAAAAACAAACTCAGTTTATTCTTATTATCAATATTCATTTCAGAAATTATTTCGAATAACGCTTTATCGATTTTGTAAATATTTTCAAATGATTTATATGCTAGTGAAAAAGATTCATCAAGCAAATTTATTTTATCCAAGTGCAATTGTTTTGAAATTGTGAGAACTGGTAAATCAATTATTTTCAATCGAGTATCTTCAGGAAGAATTTTTTTCTCCTTTGTCACTATAAAATTTCCAAGATTGGTTACCGCTACAAAAAATGGTTCTACTTCTTCTATTTTTACTTGATATGTAATTGTATCAATAAAAATTCCCTCTACTCGATTTACATAGGGATATTTTTCAATTCGATCCAAAATCATTTCGGCATTTAATTCTTTTAATGATTCCTTGTCTTTTACTTGAATGAATTCAAGCAAAACATCCGTTGGAATTATGTTGTTATTCACAATCACCAGATTTTCGACTCGATACTTAGGATCATATTTTTTTGCGAGTATTGCCAGGTAAACGATAAAAACTACAAACAAAATCGAGAAAATGTAAAACACAATCTTTCTCATCCTGCTTTCACCTTATTTTGATCAAATCCAATCATTTTAATTTCTGGTTCGAGCAAAATGCCAAACTTATTAAAGACTGTTTCTTGAATCACTTTCATCAATTCAATCACATCATTTGCTGAAGCATTATTAAAATTGACAATAAAGTTTGCATGTTTTTCAGAAACTTTTGCTCCACCAATAGTTAGACCTTTTAATCCTGCTTGCTCAATTAATCTTCCTGCATAATTTCCGACAGGATTCTTGAAAATACTTCCAGCATTTGGAACATCTACTGGCTGAGATTGATTTCTTTTAATCAATAATTCTTTTCTTCTTTCTCGGGCTTTTGCTTTATCACCAAAAGGAAGTTCAAATTCAGCGGATAAAATAATTTTTCTTTCCAAGCTAGATTTACGGTAAGTAAAACCACATTCTTCTTTTGTTAGAAATTTAAATTCTACATCATCTACAACTTCAACTGTTTTAATGAAATTAGATATTTCACCACCGTAGGCACCTGCATTCATCAATATTGCACCACCGAGTGTTCCGGGTATACCCGCAAGATTTTCCATACCAACAAGCGAATTTTCAATACAAACATCAACCAATTTCGATAGACGAATACCAGCTTCAGCAAAAACATTGTTCTTGTTAATCTGAATTTTAGTAAAACCAAATTCGAGATTAATCGCAGCACCTCGAATTCCCTCATCGCTAATTAAGACATTGCTTCCATTTCCTATTATCAAATACGGATATTTAATTTCTTTCAGATACTTAATAAGATTTATTAAATCTTCACGATCTTTCGGTTCTAAGTAATAATCAGCAGGACCACCAATTTTAAAAGTAGTAAATCTAGCCAGTGGCTCGCTGATAGAAATATTACCTCTAAAGAATTCTCTTATTTTCTCTACCGAAAACATTTTATGATTTACTCTTCAGTTTATTGATGAATTCTTCACCAAACTTCCAGATATCACCTGCACCCATTGTTATAATTATATCTCCAGTTTGGAAAATTTCCATTAAACGATCCGGAACATCCTTTTTATCAGGTACATAAATCACATTTTTATGACCAAATTTTTCTGCTGAATCTGTAATTAATTTCCCACTTATTCCTTGAATTGGAGTCTCTCTGGCTGGATAGACATCAGTACAAACAAAAACATCTGAATCAAGAAATGCCTTGGCAAATTCTTGATAGAAGTCCCTCGTTCTCGTGTAAAGATGTGGTTGAAAAACTGCAATTATTCTTCTATCCCAACCGGTGCGAATTGCGGAAAGTGTTGCAGATACCTCAGTTGGATGATGTGCATAATCATCTATAACTAAAATGTCGTTGATATTAGCTTTAATCTCAAATCGACGATAAACTCCTGTGAATTTTTTCAATGCATACTTTATTGTTTTGAAATCAACCCCTAGTTCTATTGCTATTGTGACAGCAACAAGAGAATTTTTCACATTGTGAATTCCTGGAACATTAAGTTCAATCTCTCCAATAAACTCACCTTTGTACTTAACTTTAAATTTTGAATAAGTCTCGAAGAACGAAGTATCATAAGCACGAACATCAGCCTGGGCGCTCAAGCCATAAGTGATAACTTTTCGATTTATTTGGGGAAGAATTTCTTTTAATCCTTCTTCATCAAGACAAAGGACTACAAAACCATAAAATGGAACCTTGTTTGCGAACTCAATAAAAGCTGATTTAATATCATCAAGGTCTTTGTAAATATCCAAATGTTCTTTTTCAAGTGTTGTGATTGCAGCAATTACAGGTGTTAGTTGTAAGAAACTCCGATCGAATTCGTCGGCTTCAACTACAATAAATTCACCATTTCCGAGTCTGGCATTTGTTCCACCAAGACCGCTCAATTTACCACCAACAATTACCGTTGGATCAAAACCAGCCTCGAGCATTAAAAGTCCTACCATTGAAGTTGTTGTTGTCTTTCCATGAGTTCCAGCAATACCAATTCCATATCTCAATCTCATCAGTTCCGCTAACATTTCAGACCTTTTAATCACTGGAATTTTTCTTTTTAACGCTTCCTGAATTTCAACATTATCCATAGTAACAGCCGAAGAATAGACAACGACATCCGCATCATTTAAATTTTCTTCTTGATGTCCTTCATAAATTTCAGCGCCCAAAGACGCAAGTCGTTCCGTAATTTCACTCAAACTTCTATCTGAACCGGAGACTTTGAAATTCATAGCAAGTAAAACTTCGGCAATACCGCTCATTCCAATACCGCCTATTCCTATCATATGAACTTTTTTAAAATTCCTGAACATTCATAACCTCATTTGATTTTTGAATTCTTTGACGAACCTTCAATAATTCATTTAATAACTCTTCATCATTTTCATAATCAAAAGGACGAATAACAAGTGAGTATTTATTTCCATTTTTAACTCTGATTATAACAGTCCTTAATAATCCTGAAAGATGAAATATGTGTTCTCTTTTAATTTTAATTAATTCAATGTTTTCAAAAGGAATCTCAATTGCTTTAAATTTTGTTGAGACAATAATCTTATCATCTTTAATTATGATTTCCTTTTTCTTTATTAGATAATAAATTGTAGATACAAGAACATAAAACAGAATTAAAATAAACAGATAAAAAATTGAGTCGTTAACTATTCTCATCCAATCAAAATCAGTAAACTGAAGTTTAAGCAATATGTAAATCACCAATGCAGAGAAATACACCGCAAGCAACTGATAGTATAAAGTCATATTATATTTATAAATTTTCTGGCTCATCAATTTTCAAGATAATGTTTAATTCTTTCAGCGATAACTTTTGATGCATCAACTTGAAAAAGACTTTTCGCATTTTGTGAAAGCGTTTTCAATCTATCCTCATCATTAAGTAATAATAAAATCTTGTTCAATAAATTTTCAGATGATTCATTATCCAGATGTAGTTCAGCAGCATTTTTCTCAACAAGTTCAAGTGCGTTGTAGTATTGATGATTCTCAGTTACATTAGGAGAAGGAATTAAGATTGCTGGAATACCCTGAGAAATAACTTCAGAAATTGTTGAAGCACCAGAACGACAAATTAAAAGATCACAAATTGAATAAGCATAATCCATTCTCTCGATGAATGGAAGAATTACAACTCGTTCATTTCTTTCAAGACTTTTATAAAGATCAAAATCTTTATGCCCTGTCTGCCAAATTAATTGATAATTATTCGGAAGTTTCTGATAAATTTCTTTAATCTTTTCATTAATGCTTCTTGCACCGAGACTTCCACCTATCACAATTATGGTTTTAAGATTTTCGTATAAATTAAAGTACTCAGCAGCTTTCTTTCTATCCTTATCAAAAAGATTTTTTCTAACAGGAGTTCCAGTTACAATTAATTTCGATTTGTCTTTGAAATATTTTTTACTTTGTTCGAATGATAGATAAACTTCCGTTGCAATTAGATCCAAAAATCTTGTTGCAACTCCTGGATAACTATTTGACTCGGACAAAAAGATTTTTGCACCAGTTAATTTTGATGCAAGTAAAGGTGGAACTGAGATATAGCTTCCAGTTCCAATTGCAATTTTTGGCTTGAACCTCATAACACTTATTAGTGCCTGAAAGAAAGCAACTATCAAACTGAAAACAAATCCAATTAGTCTCAATCCGACTTTTCTTGGCAAACCAATAATTGATGTTCCTGAATATTTGTAACCGAGTTTGGGAATAATTTCTTTTTCCATTCTATTCTTTGTTCCAATAAATAAGAAATCAATATCTGAGATACTTGATTTCAATTCTTCAGCGATTGCAATTGCAGGAAATAGATGACCACCTGTTCCACCGGCAGCAATCAATACTCTATATTTCGAAACTAAATTTTTCATTTCATATCTGGCTTATAAATAAATGATTCTGGATTACTATGAAGTTCACTCCTTAAAGTCGACGCAAAATTTAAGAGAATTCCAATTGCAACGGCAAAAATTACAAGAGAAGAGCCACCATAACTCATAAATGGTAATGGCAAACCAGTTGTGGGAAAAACACCAACAGCAACCAAAGTATTTGCAAACACATAAACCATAAGCGAAATAATTATTCCAGCAGTAACAATTTGAGTGAAAGCGTCTGATAATTTCATAATCAAAATTAGTCCAATCACAAAGATAAAAGTGTAAATTAAAAGCAGAATGATTGAACCAATAAAACCAAATTCTTCAGCGAAAATGGAAAAGATAAAATCCGTATGTGCTTCTGGAATAAATAATTCTCTATAACGGCTGTTTCCAATTCCAACACCAAATAATCCACCAGAACCAATTGCATAAATTGAATAACGGACCTGTAAATCTGGATCATCTAATGATGTACTGAATATTCTTTGAATGTACATAAAGATTCTCTGGTATCTATAATCAGCATTAAAAATATAAACAATCAAAAATGGAAGACCTGCTAAAATTGTAAAGATAATGTGTTTTATCCTTGCCCCACCTAAAAACATTAAACTCAACCCGACAAAAATTATGACCACCCCCTGTGAAAAATTTGGTTGAATGAAAATCAAAAATACAATTGCAACAATCCAGCTAATCATTGGCAAAAATCCAGTTTTGAAATCTTTTATTCTCGCTCCCTTTTTGACAACAAGATTCGCAAAGTGAAGAATCACAGCGAGAAGTGCTAGAAATGATGGTTGTAATTCAAACAGCTTTAAGTTTAATGATCGAATTGCTCCTTTCTTCTCTACTCCAACAAATAAAACAGCAACCAAAAGAACAAATGATATTATCATAAAAATATGAGTGTAATCTTTCCATTGCTTATAAGGAATTTTTGAGACTATAACCATCGCAACAAGGGCAACAGCAATTCGAGAAGCATGCTTTAATGCAAAATCGTGTGCATCATTTTTAGTGGAAAAAATTTCTGAATAACGAGCACTTGCAGTATAAACGACCACTACACTGCATATCATTAGTGTTAATACAAGAACATAAAGCACCATTTGTAAATTTTCTAATCTCAGTAATTTCATAATTGATTTACCAGTTCTTTGAAAATTCTTCCCCTATGTTCAAAATCAGTAAACTGATCAAAACTCTTGCAGGCGGGAGAAAACAAAATAACATCACCTGAATTTGCAAGCTTGCTTGCCTCTTTGACTACCTCATCAAGAGTATTGCAAACAACTACTGGCTTAACAACATCAAAGAAATTTTTTATTTTATCACGAGACTCACCAAAGGCAAAAATTAACTTTACTCTTTCTTTGACTAATTCTTTGATTTCATCATAATCATTCCCTTTTTCTCTCCCACCAAGAATTAATATGATATTTGAGTCATAACTTTTTAATGCATAGTATGTCGATCTTACATTAGTTGCCTTTGAATCATTTATATAAGTAACGCCATTCAAAATTCTGACAACTTCAAGTCTATGCTCAATCCCACGAAATGTTGAAAGTCCTTCGGCAATTTTTCTCAAATCACAGCCCACAAACTTTGTTGCCAGAATTGCCGCCATTGCATTGTAATAATTATGAATCCCTTTAATCATAATTTCATTTACTTCGATTACAATATTTAATTTTTCCGCTGTAGCTTCGGGCAAGTCTATATTGTCACTTTCTCTTATATAAATTTTTCCGTCAGCTAAAAATGCAGTTGCAAAATTTGTATCTAAAGCAGAGAAAGATTGAACTAAAAATCCTCTGCGATTTAAGTTCCTTACTAAATTTTCATCATCTTTATTGTAAACGAAAAGATCACTCTTGCCAAGATTTTTTGTGATTTGAAACTTCGATGAAATGTATTTTGAAAAATCATTATCATATCTATCGAGATGATCAGGAGTGATATTTAAGATAATTGCCACATTCGGATGGAAACTATCAATCAAATCAAGTTGATAACTACTGACTTCAAGAACTGAAATTGTATTTTCATCGGTTTGTTCAACAATGTTTGAAAATGCTTCGCCGATATTTCCTCCGATTATAGTTTTAAAGCCAGCGTTTTTCAATATGTGATGAATTAAAGCAGTTGTTGTTGTTTTGCCATTCGTTCCAGTAACAGCAATTATCCTCCCCTTTGAAAACCAACTTGCAAATTCAATTTCAGAATATACTGGGATTCCTTTTGATTTAGCTTTCGATAAAACTTCGGAATCAATAGGCACACCAGGACTTGTAACGATAAAATCACAATCAAAAACTTTTTCTGAGTGACCATCAATTTCAAGAATTACATTAGAAGTTTTTAATTTGTTTAAGATGTAATCCGACAACTGAGGTGAACCATTATCACTCAAAAAGACTTTGGCTCCTTTTCGAGCAGCGAGCATTGATGCACTTATTCCACTCCTTGCAGCACCAATAACTGTAATTTTTTTATTTAATAAATTTTTATTCATCATCTAATCTTGAATGTTGTTAGACTTACGATTGCTAAAATTATTGCAACGATATAGAAACGAATTACGATCTTAGGTTCAGGCCAGCCAAGTAATTCAAAATGATGATGAAGCGGAGCCATCTTAAATATTCTTTTTCCCTCACCATACTTTCTTTTTGTGTATTTGAAATAAGTCCTCTGAATTATAACAGATAAAGTTTCAGCAAAGAAAATTCCACCAAGAATTGGAAGGAGTAACTCTTTTTTTACGAGAACAGCCAGAGTACCGAGGGCACCACCTAATGCAAGTGAACCAGTGTCACCCATAAACACTTGTGCTGGATATGAGTTGAACCAAAGAAAACCCAATGTCGCACCAACTGCTGCAGCACAAAAAATTGTAAGCTCTCCAGCGCCTGCTAAGTAAATTATATTCAGATAATCACTGTAAACAACATTTCCTGTCACATAACTAAAAATTGCAAGAGTCAACATCGCTATTGCAACGGTGCCTGCTGCAAGTCCATCAAGTCCATCAGTTAAATTGACAGCATTAGCTGTTCCTATAATTATAAAGATTACAACTGGGATGTAAAATTCAGCAAAATCTAAATTTAAATTTTTGAAAAATGGTAGAGTTGTTTCTGTTCTCACTTGTTCAAACTCAGGAGCAAGATAAACAGCAAGTCCAACTGCCAATCCAATTATGAATTGCAGAATCAATTTATATCTTTCTATTAAACCTTTGTGATATTTTTTTACAACTTTTAGATAATCGTCAAGTAAGCCGACACCAAATAACCAAATTGTAGCCCCAAGAATTATCAAAATATAGATACTCATAATATCCGCCCATAAAATCACTGGCACCACAACAGCCAGAACAATAATAATTCCACCCATTGTTGGTGTGCCTTCTTTACTCAAGTGTGTCTTTGGAGCATCAACTTTCTTTGCCTCCCCAATTTGATTCTTTTTTAACCAATTAATGATTTTTGGTCCAAGATAAAACGCAACTATTAGTGAAGTTACCGCAGCTGCAGCTGATCTTGTTGTTATGTATTTGAAAGCACCAAGACCAGGTACATCATAAGTTCGTTTTAAAAATTCAAACAAGTAGTAAAGCATAATTAACCTTTCAAATATTCGATGATTTCTTCCATTTTCATTTTCCGTGAACCTTTTAGAAGTATTAAGCTTCCTTCTGGTATTTTATTTTTTATTTCATCTGCAATTTGTTTTTTATCATTAAAGTGCTTTGCATCAAGTCCTAATCTCTTTGCTTCGTCATAACTAGAGTTTGTTAAATCACCAAAGAAGAAAACTTTTTGGATTCCATTTTCTTTTAAATAATGAGCTAGTTCACGATGAAATTTTTCTGAGAATTCACCAAGTTCGAGCATATCACCTAACACAGCTAATTTCTGAATATAACCTTTCATAAGGGACATTGTTTGAATTGCCATTCGCATAGAATCCGGGTTCGCATTATATGCATCGTTTATAATTGTGTAACTATTTAATTCTAGAACCTGCATCCGTTTATCATAAGATTTAAATGATTCAAGAACTGATTTGATTTGTTTTAGACCAACGCCAAACTTTAATCCAATTGTAACTGCACAAAGAGCATTTTGCGCAGTGTGCACTCCAAATGTTGGTAAATTGATTACTTCGGATTTATTCTTGTAAAATATTTTCAGAGTAGGTTGAGCAAGATTATTTAGAGAAATAATTTTTCCACGAACTTCTGCTTTTGAATTAAAACCAAAAGTTAGTTTTTTCCTTATTCCTTTCGCTTGTAGCTTTATTAATTTTTCATCTGAATTTATAAATCCAAAGCCATTCTTATTAATTAAATATTTAAACAACATTCCTTTTTCTTCAGCAATTTTTTCGCGACTCTTTAAAAATTCAATGTGAGCAATTCCAAGGTTGGTAATAATTCCAAAATCTGGATTGGCAATCTCGCAGAGAATTTTCATCTCGCCGATTTGATTAATTCCCATCTCTATTACAGCAAGTTCGTGGGAGTTACTTAGTCGGAATAAATTTAATGGAACACCATAGTTATTGTTCAAATTTCCTTCTGTTTTCAAAGTTTTAAATTTTGTCGAAAGGATTTCAGCCGTCATTTCTTTAGTTGTTGTCTTCCCGTTCGAGCCAGTCAATCCAATAATTTTAACTTTGAATTTATCTCGATAAATTCTAGCAAGTTCTCCAAGTGCTTTTGTTGTATCTTTAACAACAATCAGTGGATAATTTTTGTCTTTAAATTTTTCAAGATAATTTTTTTCAATGACCACAGCAGAAGCACCATTCGACATAACATCATCAATGAAATTATGACCATCAAAATTTTCACCCTTGATTGCAAAGAATAGATCATCTTTTTCCAATTTTCTTGAATCGATTGAAACTCCTGAGATTTTTCTGATTAGCTCTTTATTTATTAATACAACATCATCCATTTTCTTTATATCTGAAATTGAAATTCTCATTTATTGAATTTCTCCACCAAATATTTTTCTGCAACTTTTTTATCATCAAATGGAATTCGTTGGTCTTTAATGATTTGGTATGCTTCATGACCTTTTCCTGCAATTAAAATTACATCTCCGTCATTTGCTATTGATATTGCTTTTCTTATAGCTTCTTGTCGATCTTCAATTACCAAAACAGATTCATCTTTTTTCATCCCAGAGAGAATATCATCAAAGATTTGTTGTGGATTTTCAAATCTTGGATTGTCGTTTGTAACTATTGGTATATCGCTCAAAGATTGAACAACTTTTCCCATTTTTGGTCTTTTAGTTCTATCTCTATCGCCACCTGCACCAAAAACAGTTATAACTTTTCCATTAGAATTATTCGACTTCAATATTTCACGAATTGTGAGCAAAACATTCTCTAATGCATCGTGAGTATGTGCATAATCCACAATCACTTTCACAGGATAATTTCCAACTAGCTCAAATCGCCCAGGCACTTGACTCAAATTCTTCACTGCCGATTGGATTATACTAAAATCAACACCTAATTCTTTGCAAGCTGAAATCGCTGCGAGAAGATTATAAATATTAAATGTTCCAGTAATGTTTGATTGAATTGGTATCCTTTCATTTTTATAATTCAAATCGAAACTAATTCCATCAAACGAAAATGAAACATTTGCGAATCGATAAACACAATTTTCATTCGAACCATAAAAAATTACTTTCGCTTTAGTATCAGCTAAAATTTTCACACCATACTCACTATCATAATTTGAAATTGCAATTGAATCTTCACTCAGCGAATCAAATAATTTCTTTTTAGACAAAAAATAATTTTCCATTGTTTGATGAAAATCGAGATGATCTTGAGAAAGATTTGTAAAGATTGCTATATTAAAATTAATTCCATAAACTCTACTTAGTTCAAGTGAGTGTGAAGAGACTTCCATCACACAAAACTCACAATTCTCATTTACCATCTTATCAAGTAATTGATTTAGTTCAACCGCTTCAGGTGTAGTCTTTTCTGATGTGATGATCTCGTCTCCTACATAATTTGAAATTGTACCAATCAATCCTGACTTCTTTCCTGATGACTCTAAAATTGATTTTATAAAATAAGTGACAGAAGTTTTTCCATTCGTACCTGTTACACCTACTACTTTAATTTTATTTGACGGATCTTTGTAGAAATTTCTTGAAAGATGTGCCAGTGCTTTTCGTGCATCGTTGACCAAAATTTTTGTAACATTTTGATGAATTAAATATTCATTAGAAATTTTTGAATCGTCTTCAAGGACTACCGCTGTTGCACCATTTGCAACCGCTTCCATTATGAAATTGTGTCCATCAAAATTAAAACCTTTGATCGCAACAAAAAGAGAATTCTTAACGACTTTACGCGAATCATAACAGATCATTCCAATATCCTTTCGTTCAACTTCACCAGCTAATTGAATTATTTGTAATCCATCAATGAGATACTCCAACTTCATTAAGATCCTCTCCTACATACTAATTTTAACCTTGTGTTCTGATCTACAAACATTCCTGGCTGAACACTTTGATTGACCACATACCCAGTCCCCTCAATTGAAAATTGAATTCCTGATGATTTAAGCTTTGCCGTTGCTTCTCTTATAGATAAACCAATAAGATTAGGAACTTTTACTTTTGATTTTGCCTGATAAAAATTTGTGTCGCTGTTAAAAATTAGTGTGATTTTATTTTTAAAATGATCGTAAATCTGACTTTGAACGAATTCACCATTTCCTTTAATCTCAATCTTTGCTTCAAATGATTTTGCTATTTCAATTGCTGAAATACGAGATTTTCCAATTAAATCTGGAAATTGTTTAGTCTCTTGAATGACATTTTTTATTTCTGTAATTACAGGCTCTTGTTTTAATTTATATTGTTTGGTTTCCCAAATTTTCTCTCCAATCCTTTTAAATACTGGAGCCGCAACATCACCACCATAATATCCATTTTTTGGTGTATCAAGCTTGATATAAATTAAATACTCAGGTTCTTCAACGGGAAAGAAACCAACAAATGAAGAAACATGTTCTGTTCTTGAATATCCAAATCCTTGAATGTATTTCTTTGCAGTTCCAGTTTTTCCACCACAGGAAATTGAATATAATTTTGCCTTTCTACCTGTTCCATCTTCAACAACGAGTTTCATCAATTCCCTCATAGTTTTACTGGTCTCATCTGAAATCACTCTTCTCAAAATAACTGGCTTATTTTCTTTTACTACATTGCCTTGAGAATCAAAAACTTTTTTCACTATAAAAGGTCTGACTAAATTACCACCATTAATTACTGCTGCATACATAGTGGCAAGTTGGATTGGAGTAACCGAAATAGAGTAACCGTGAGCCATCCACAAAAGATTATAATCATCTTTTCTCGGTCTTGTTACAATACCTTTAACTTCTCCCGGTAAATCAATACCAGTATAATTTCCAAAGCCATAATTATAGACATACTTGTAAAAATTTTCTTCGCCAATCAACTTTGAAATTTTAGCCATTATAATATTACTTGAATAAACAAAAGCTTCTTTAAGAGTTAAGCGTTTATGATTATGATCATCTTTAATCGCTATTTTATTGGAAATTCTGTAAAAACCATTCTCGGCATCCATCATTGTGTCAAGACTTATATTAAGTAGTTCAAGTGCTGTTGCAAGTGTGACCGCTTTGAAAGTTGAACCGGGATCATAAACATCCGAGATCGCCTTATTCTTTCTAACTTCTTCTGAAAATTCAAAATACCTTGCCGGATTGAAGGATGGTTTATTTGAAAGACCAATAACTTCACCTGTATTTGGATTCAATATTATTCCAATTCCATAACGAGCTTTTGATGCATTAACTGCTTTTTCAAGTTCTTGTTCAAGAATGTTTTGTATTTCGAGATCAATTGTTAATTGAAGATTGTAACCATCTTTTGGATCATAACCTTTGCCTTTTATTCTGCCCTGTGTTCTTCCACTAGCATCCTTTCTGTAATAGACAAGTCCTTCCTCACCTCTCAAATAATCATTATAAACTTTTTCAACTCCATCAACTCCTTCTGAATCCTTTCTAACATAACCAAGAATGTGCGCTGCAATACCTTCTTTAGGATAAATTCTTTTATGAAACTCTTCAAAGCCAAAACAAGAAACTTTATTGACAAAGAAAGTGTCCTTTAATCTTAAATAATCTTCTGATGAAAGTGCTTCTTCAAGATAAACTATTTTTGATTTGCTTGATTGGATTTTACTGAGATAAAATTGCTTTGTTTGTTTTGTTACATTAGTAAGATAATTCAAAACAGAATCGAAATAAACTTCATCAATCATTGATTTATCGAAATACAATCTGAAGAGTTGGATTGAAGATGCAAGAAGAATATTATTACGATCAAAAATTTCTCCCCGTAGCGGTTTCTTTAATTCTACCTTCTCAGTTAAATTAATTGTTTTTTTAATAAAGTAATCATTATGATTTATTTGTAGTTCTGTAAGTTTTGCAATTAAGACAACAAAAAATAAAAAGAATAGGAAAACAAAAAATAAAAATCTTTTAAATATCACTTTGCCTCCACATTTTCTAATTTTTCTTTGCTAATAACCAAGATATGTGGAGCTTCTGCTGGATAAATCATACCAAGTTCAGTTGTTGCAATCTTAACAATCCTATCCTTTGCAATTAATGACTCGTGAATTGCTCTTAAACCTTTGTTCTCATTTAACAAAACTTCGAGAATGTTTTTTTTCTTATCAATTTCCTTTAGATAGTTTCTGATAAAAATCACATTAGCTACATAAGCAACAATCATCAATCCAAACAAGATAATCACTGCAATAATGTGGTCAGGATTTTTTTTCATCATAAGACCTCGGCTGCTCTAAGTTTTGCACTTCTCGAACGTGGATTTGATTTTATTTCTGCTTCATCTGGTGTAATAATTTTTTTCGTTAGTTTTTTTAATCTGAGTTTCTTACCACATAAGCATCTATCATATTCTTTCGGGCAAGAACATTCCTGAGAATTTTGATTAAAAAATTCTTTCACAATTCTATCTTCGAGTGAGTGATAAGATACGATAACAATTCTCCCACCTGATTTAATTACATTAATTACTTCATTTAAAAAATCTTTCAGGTTTTTTAATTCATCATTTACATAAATTCTAAAAGCTTGAAATATGCGAGATAATGTATCATTCAATTTGTGTTTTGGTGTAACCTTAGAAACAATTTCAACGATTTCTTTAGTTGATTTAATTTTGTTCCTCTTCGAATAATTTTCAATCTCTCTTGCAATCTTGTGAGCGAATTTTTCCTCTCCATAATTTTTCATAATTGCTGCCAATTGATTTGCTTCAAGTTCATTTATAATTTCATAAGTTGGTCTTCCTTGTGATTTATCAAATCTTAAATCAAGTACAGAATCAAAGCGATAAGAAAATCCTTCCGACGCTGTATCTATTTGATAAGAAGAAATTCCAAGATCTAATACTGCACCATTAATTTTATCAATGTTCAAATCATTCAGAATATTTTTAATGTTTTTGAAATTATCTTTCACAAGTGAAATCCTTTTTTCGCCTTCAAATTTTTTTCTACAAAAATTAATGGCGGCGTCATCAAGGTCAGTTGCAATAACTATCCCTTCACTTGAAAGTTTTTTTAAAATTGCTTCTGAATAACCGCCGCCACCTAGAGTTCCATCAAAATAAATTCCGTCAATATCTGTAATCAAAAATTTTAGAACAGTCTCTAAAAGAACAGGTTTATGAAATTCATTTTTTTGCATTTATCATCGATGAGATTACTTCACCAAAATTAACAGAGAATTGTTTATTGGATTCATCAAAATATTTATGATGCTCTTCTGGATTCCATAATTCAATATAGTCACCGAGGCCGATTACAATACATTCACCATTTATATTTGTCTTCTTAAGTAATTCAGCAGGAAGTTTGATTCTATATTGACCATCCATTTCTTCTTCATAGATATTTGCAAGCAGCCTTCTTCTTATGTAGGCGTTTAAGGGATCAAACGGGCTCGTCTCAACAATTGCATCAATAAATTTTTTAAAAACATTGTAAGGATAGAGCTTAATGCAACGATCATCATTGTCAGAAAAAATTATAAATCTTTTATCAGATTCAGGGGATAAGTCTCGTCTTAATCTTGCGGGAATGCTTATTCTGTTTTTTGAATCAACAGAATATCTAAACTTTCCAGTAAATCTTTTTATCTCTTCAGCCAATTAACCCTCTTTGATTTTGTGCTGTGTTTTGTTTTCTGTGGGTTCCCTTAAACATATCTTCTAATTCCTAATTTTTTATTGTTTGGGGAATTTTGGGAACTTCATCCACAATTCCCCACTTTTATGGCAAAGCTAAACCTTTTTATGGGAAATGTCAAGT